>Ga0116229_10003604_pt1 | contig 25490 bp, 23 predicted proteins | sample S1TSphgellanicum_3_FD_87313 | JGI IMG/M metagenome (GOLD analysis project Ga0116229, IMG submission 87313) | Host-associated microbial communities from peat moss isolated from Minnesota, USA - S1T2_Fc - Sphagnum magellanicum MG | ecosystem: Host-associated > Plants > Peat moss > Unclassified... | reverse complement strand
GGATGGTGATGTGGATTTGGAGGCGCTACCAGGATGGCATGCTTCTGCATACTTTTGTGTTTTATTGGGATGTTATGGGGATGTACTTTAAACTAATGTAAATGATGGGGATCCCCATGATGTGGACATGGAGTCGAAGGGCAATGGTGCCCTAGATATTTATGATGATGCACCTATCATTGCATATTTGCAAGAAGGTGGATTTCTAGTTGGATTAACACCCAAGGAAAAAGGACTGTGTTATGCATAGGGCCAAGTGGTTCAAATGGGAAGGTAATTCCCTCTTACGGATGTGGGCAAATGGACAAGTGAAGGTTGTGCCTTGCCCAATAAAACACGAAAGCTTTGTGAGGCATGTTCATGAGGAATTAGGCCATTTTGGGATCCAACAACCATACAATTTGCTCCAAACACAATATTGGTGGCAAGGGATGCAATTGCAAGTTCAACAATTTGTTTCTAGGTGTATGGTGCATGACTGAATTCAGGCATCTTTCAATGCACCTACACTTCACCTACAACCTTTACCAATTATGGGGCTTGGGTACCAATGGAGTTTGGATTTTGTTAACCCATTGAATTTGACATCTTGACATAACTAATATGTTTTGGTTATGATTGAGCATTTTTCCAAGTGGTTGGAGTTGGTTCCATTCCTAGATCGTAGCATTGAAGGAGTAGCATATGCAATTTTGGACAAAATATTTAGTAGGTATGGGGTTTTAGCTTAAATTCTCATTGACCAAGGTATATAATTCCATGGGGAATTCCAAGAGTTGTGTGAGAAAACATTGATTAATCATTGCACAACTTCACGAAACCATCTTCAAGCAAATGGGTTATTTGAACAAATGGTGCAAATGGTGAAATGAAGTTTGCAAAAGTATGGTCTTCATAAGGGCCATACTCGAAATTGGAACTTACAACTACCATGGGTAAACTATGGGGTATAAGTTTAGTCTGCAAGCTTTTCTTTCATCTTTTTCACCATACTCCTTATTGTTTGGTTGTGAGCCCAAGTTACCAACCTCAATTCGACAAGATGCAATGGTAGTAATCAACATGGATGATCCTAATGTGTGGATTCATGCATGTTTTGGTTTTCTATGTTTTGGGCTTGGATTCTTACATTGTTACAAATGAATCAGTCTTTTGAATCACCAAAAATGATTTGAGGTCACACAAGATGGGATTATATCCCATGACAAATATCCTAAACCTCATTCACACATGAATTGGTTCAAGATTAACTAATTGCCTTAACTAACACAGTTTATCCCTAATTAACTAGGACCTAACTTAACAACTAAATTAACACACCTAACAAAGGCAACATCAATTAAAACTTCTGTAGAAAAAAAAACATTGAATATAAATAGTTGTAACATAGGGTTTAAACCTTTGTCTATGTGTGAATGGCTTGGATAGTCTTCTCTTGAACACGCATTTCGCCATCCTTTCTTCATAAAGGATCTTCACCAGGACCATTCCTTTTATTTGGAAAGCTGAAGACATTCAATTTTTTTTGAAAGGACACAAAGATTCCAAAAGACATTGAAAAAAATAAAAAGATTTGTTTTTCTTTTAATATCTTGAAATCAATTATGACATCTTAAAACATTACAACTTGTAAAATGTTTATTTTTTAAGGATTCTAGTTTGGAATCAACCTAGGTGCAAGCAAGGTAAAGCTCATTGCTCCTTGTAAAAAAAAAAAACATGTAGCCATAAATTTTTTTGTAATGTATTGAAAGTAATTTTTTTTCTATACAATAATTAACATGATGATAATTTTTCTTTTATGTTTAAAATGTTGAAAAATCCCATCTTGAAAGTAAATTTAAAAAAAAAATTCTACTTGCACAAAATGTCCGATCTTACAAAATGGGTTACATGTAGATGAAATATTAATTTTTTAAAAACTACAACTTAGTGGAGCCCTAAAAAATACTTATGTATTATCAAGTTATGAATGGTATAATCATAATATATCAAATTTTTAATATGATGTAAGTTTGAACACCATTTTTATCCAATTAGTTTCAAACTTATTTTTAAACTACTTTTAAGATACCGAAATTGTTCAAACTTTGTATCCAACTTCCCATAAATTAAATGTAAGGCCCTATGGTTTTAAATTTTTACTTCAAAATATTTTGAATCTACTTTCTTGTGTCCATATAAAAAATTGTTCCATTTTTTAATTGGATTTTGGGTAGACTATTTTTTTGTCTACTTAACCTTGTTGACACCCATTTCTAATAAATCTTCTAATAAATCTATAAGTTTGGAATTGTATTTTTGTACGACCTACGACTATAGCCTATCCCACCCAAACCAACTCTAATGAAATCATTGTCACTCAAATTAAATATTGATATTTATAATTTACAAGAAATATATAATTTGACATAATAAAAAATGAATAAAAAATGAATAACCTAATTTAATCAATATTTTCAATAATAATCACAATAATATTTTATTCTAATATTTTAATATCTATGCAATTTTTTATTCATTTTATTATAATTTTATTATAATAAATAATAACAAGTGACATCATAATATATATAATAATAGTAAAATAAATAATTTTGGCTAACTACAAACTACATTATTTTTATATTATAAATAATCAATCACTAAGTATTATTAAATTGTAATAACTACTGAAATATAAATTTCATTTTTAAAAAAAATTATGAATTCATAATAATCACTATAATAACTAATAAGGGAATTAGTAAATTATTATAAAAATGAAAAAATGTTTTCAAAGGATAAATATACTTATTAAATATAATTTTTATTATAATAGTTCATAAATAACTATTAAATGTGAATTAATAATATGAATAATAAAATTAAAATATCTAACCTTGCCTACCAACTAATTACAATAATAATTTTATTAATGTTATTATTTTTGTTAAATATTTGCATTTATTATTATCTATAAAAATGAAAAAATAATGGGAATAATTATAATATAATAGTTAGCCTAGGCTAAGTACTAATTATGTTAACTAAAATGTTTAATATTAAAATTTATTATTTATAATTAATAATTTATTTAACTAAAATTTTTGTCATATTTAATAATATAATTAATTAATTAATCATATAATTATGTAATGAAAAATTATTGATGATTATTACTATAAGTAATTAGTTAAGGTAGTTTATTAGTTGTTAATTTGTTTTAGTTTAATTGATTTTCATTAATTGGTAGGTTTATTATTTTATTCATTTATAATTTATTTGTTAATTAAGTAGTAATCATATTAGTTAATCAGTTAACTAGTTAATTATTAACTTATGTAATTAATTATATAATTTACAAAAATTAAAATGAGGGTAAAATATGGGATAATTATTTTTGTTGAAAATAGTTTATAACTAAAAATGTTTAGTCACAAATTAATTGTAACTGAAATTTTGAAAAGTTTATCCCATATGCTTTGGCTTTCATTTTCATCTTGAAAAATATATAAACAAGGTGTTTTGTCTTACATTTTCATATTTTAAAAATGGGCATATGGGATGAACTAATAAAAAAAGCCTATCCCAAAATATAATATAAATATTCATGTACTTACACTTAACTACCTCCCTCCCTATCCTATTTACTTAAGTACGTATTTGGCTTAAGTAGGTAAGTAGGTCATATCTAAACAATTGTCTCGTCTAAATAAATGGGTATGTAGATCCTATTTATTTACCTATGAAGGTAAGTAAGCCTGGGTGGTGGGTAACTTACTATTTAGTTCAACCTACATACCTAAATCTTGATTAAAATTTTTTTGGCACAAATTCAAGAAATTTGCCACGTGGCAAATTTCTATTACACCATGTGTCACAATCTAAAACCATCCAAGCATAAAAACTAAACATTTTATATTATTTCAAAAAATTATAGTGAAAATATTTGAAAATATTAAAAATTGCGTCACTTAATAACACATAACTTGCTTCCATTGTTCACCAAAAAAGTCACATCCTAGTTGCAAGTGACAATATGTATATGGCTAATCAAAAAATGAACATGTATTTTGTTAATTTTTTCTTTCATCCAAATTTTTTTGTCATTTGTGATTAGTGTCATATGCAAGTTGTCCAGTGTGACTATTAAATTTTAATTGCAAATGTCACTTGTGACTACAAATTAGTTGCAAGGACCAATTACAAAATTACCATTTTCTACTAGTGTGAGTTGAAAAAAGTTGGGTTGAAATGAATCATTAATTTTCAATATAATGTAGGTGATTATTTATTTGATGCAATAGTGTATTTATTAAAATACTCAATTGATTCTAAAATGACACAAAAATATAATATGTCATATTTACAAGAATGTTTAACCCTTGGCACACCTAAAGCTTTAAAATGTTGCAGGAGAAAATTAAAATTTGAATTTTTGCATGATTTCCACCTTGGGAAACATATGATGAAAACATTTATATAAAAAAATTATGTTGAAATAAATTATCACCTAATAAAATTGATTAAAGAATTGATGTGTAATTGAAAAGAGAAAAAAACAATGATAACAAAGTAAGAGCTTCATCAACTAATTCAACAAATAAATCAATAGTAAATAATCTTGATAAAAATGTTTCTTTATTCCATCTATTAATGAGAAAATAAATTTTTCTCATAAAAAATATTTTTAGATATAAAAAAATTCAAAGATATTATTAAACATGTATGTTATTGTTGTTAAAGGTTACATTTTAAATATCAAATTTTTGTTGCATCAAAACAAAATATTGAAAGAATTTTGAAGAAAATATTTGAAGAAATTATATAAAAACCTATGGAAAAACATTGGCACAAAACATAATGAATCTTGAACAAATTATTGATGATGATCCAAAGATTCTAACAATTGCTCCAAGAGAATTTTTTGGCCACTTAGATTATTTCATGACCCATATTTAGAAGAATACAATTTCCCAACATTGTTTTATAATAATCCAAGATCATCTTTTACATGTTCATATTTTTAAAAAATACAAGTTAAATTAACAAATGTTAATTACAAATTTGCATATCATATAACAAATATATTTTTCACAACAATCAAAATTTTATTGCATTTTATATTGTCTTTTACATGGATTCGTATATGAAAAGCAACATTATTTAGTTGAATCCTCACAACTAGTGATGTTTCAAAAAATGTGAATTTAGACAAAATATTGAAATTTGATTTAGGTTATTAGGTTTAGGGTTTAGGGTATAGGTTGTATTAGAATATCTCTAGATTATTTAAATCAACTTCAAAAGGATGTTTTTGCAATGATTAAACAACTTGAACCTCTAATTCTTTTTGTAACATTTACCATGAGCATAAATAATTGACCCATTCTTGTAAAAACATTAAAATATATACATATTCAACATGTTCAAAATCTTAATACAAAAAAATGAAGATTTACCAAACATAAAATATTTTATTAAAAATGACCTTATCATTTGTGTGTCTTATTATGAACATAGGGTGAATAGCTTTCAACAACTTCTAAAAAATAATAATGTTTTATTAAAAAAAATTATTGTCCACAAGTAAAGCCCATGATCATGGATTGTTATGGTTTTAAAATATTTTTGGATTTGGAATTTTTACAAATGAAGAAATTAAAATTTTTGTTGATAAATATTTAACCACTAATTAAAGTGTTTTCAATACATAAATTCATAACACTCAAATATATCAACACAAATGAACATGTAAAAAAAACCAATTTGTCAATTTCAATATCCAAAACTACTAATGAAATGCATAAAAAATTATCACCCTTAAATGAACACAATAATAATCTAAATGTTCATGAAATAGCTTTTCAAACTTTCAAAAAACTTATTAATGTGGGATTAGGTGTAGAAATTTCATTTGACCAATTTTTTCGGGTTTTCAATTTAAATGATAAGACTAATCTACTTGCCTTACCATGTATAGTACGAAAATTGATAATGTTTTTGAACCATAAATCAAATGATATACAAACAAATGTTTTTAGTATACATGTGGGACCTTTGGGGGAAGCAAATATAGATGCACAATTCATTTTAAATCCATACACAATAGTAGTTTATTACACTTTTTATTTAACAAAAGTAAATAAATTTGTGACACAAGATATGCAAATCCTATTGGACAAATGTAAATGTGAAAAAACTTAAACATTTGAATGAACTAAAAAACTAAGAAATGCATTTTTAAATGCACAACAAATGTCAATTCAACAAGCAATACATTTATATTTATCCATTTCATTATATCATTCAACAAGATCATTCCAATTCTTATATACTTGTGAAAAAAATGATAGAGCATTGGTTTTATTGCCACAAAAAATATAAACAAATTATCTCCAAATTCAACAAACATCCACTACAAATCATTAATTGAAAAATATAAAACACCAAATCAAATCATTGAACCATCTTCTTTAACAAAATTTGTCGTTAATTACAATACCAAATTGTCATAAAAACATAAACATAATAAAATTATACACTAGGTTTCATTTAAATTTCATAAAGATCCAGAAAACTATTATAAAAAATTATTATTTTTATTTAACCTTTTCATGGATCAGAAAATAATTTTAAAAGTCAACATCTTTCATGGAAAGATGTGTATTTCAATGTAAAAGATAACATTGAAAAATGAAAAAAATTGTATATAAATTTAATATTTTAAATGATTATGGTGATGAATGGGATATATAGTCACAAGTGCAAGAATATGTCATTATCAATGAAATAAATCTTGATGCAACTAACCTAGAAAAAAAGTGAAACATTTTTTAGGTTAGTTAAACTATATGATTTAACATATGAATATCCATCAACATTAAAAAAAGAAAACCTAAATAAACATAACACTAATTCATGATGTTTCCCAACAAATGGATGAATGCATTCCATATGAAGAATTCTCAACAAATATGAAAAAACTTAATGATGAACAAAATATTCATTGTAAATGATATTATATATTTAAATATATATATCCTTCAAAACCTTTACACAAACTTTCTTGACAAGAGGTGTGGGGATAGGAAAAACTTTTACACTAATGTGTATCACACAAAACATGTTAAGATATTGTATAAAAGATATTCCAAATGTTGACCTTTTGAAACCAAAAGTCATGAAATTAATAGACATAGAAAAGTTGCATTCAACATTAATGGTATGACCATTCATTTCACACTTCTAATTCCTTAAAAATAAATTTAATGAACTCAAAACTTTGAGTGATGAAAAATGTGATAGTTTGATAAAAATTTATGAATCAATTACATTTATTAGTCATAGATGAAATTTCATTAGTTAACAATAGAACATTAACATTTAGCAATCATAAATTACGAGAAATAAAACAAACTCATAACCAATTTATGGGTGGTATTGATGTAATAATGATAGGTGATTTTTATCAAATGCCTCCAATTCAAAATTCATGGATTTTTACATAGAAAACTACCAGATTCAATATTTTAACAACAAATTTCTAGCATGAAAATGTTAAATGTTATCAGTACATAAAATTATGAGACAAAATGATGTTCATTTCATTAATATTTTGAACAAGTTTCGAACTGCTTCACAAACAAATGATGACATACATTTTATGAACAATTTATGTCTCACACCACCACCAATGGATAACACATCACCATAGTTATTTTATACAAACCTTAAAACTAGAGCCCATAACAAAATTGTGTATGACAAGACACCTAGTGAAACATTCAAATTTATTGCAAAAGATCTTCATTCTGAAAAATGTCATTTTCATTTCAAATTATAAATGTTACCATCTTACACATGTGCCTTCGATCATGAATTGTTATTTTTAAAAAAAAATGTTAATGGAATTGTGTGCACCATTATGCAACATTAAATGGTCTTGTAAATGGTGTAGATGGCACTTTTCAATATTATATTGAAAATAATCCAAAACCATTGATTTGGATATATTTCCATAACCCACAAATTGGAACAAATATGTAAATCAAGAATTCTCACGTTTATAAATGATTCCTTACAATTGACAAAAAATGGACACCAATAGAAACAAAAATTACAAAAATATAAATAAGTAGTAACCCTTTTCATATCTAATATATTAATTAAGCAAGTCAGTTAGTCAGTCAGTGACAAGGCTATACCCAATTGACAGTTATTAATTTTGTGACAGTGACTCCGGACGGACAGTGATTTCACCACGCCGTTATTTGTAGGGTAGGTAGTAGGTACCTACAAAGCCTGCTGAAGCCACAAGATCATCCTAGGTACCTACCACCCTACCCTAGACCGAACCAGACAGGGCCTCGGAGGTAATCAGCTCGTCTCCCAAGAACGACGCCCGGGCCACGGACAGTTGTTTGAAAAGAAAAGTTTTTTTAAAAAACCAAAAACATCAACCAAACATTGTTGAAATAACACACCTATGCATTATGCACAGGGTTCACACTAGTCATCATAATAATTCAATTTCCTATCCAATTAATTGCAACACACACTAGTCATCAAGCACAAGGTTTAACTTTCAATTGTCTTGCATTTTATCCAAGTGGTGTAACAAAACATGGTTTAACATACATTGCATTATCTCAAGTTCATTTTAAAGAACATTTATACTTTCTCCATGGTTGAACAAAAACTTCTAAGTAAACATTTTAGTACAAGAAGAAATGCATTGTTTAAAAACAATTACACAATATGAAATAACAATTGCTTATTTAAAATCTTATCGTAAAGAATTTGTTGTTGTAAAATCCTTGAATACTTGTTCCTTATTATTACATTTTCAAGACATTTATTGATCCAAATTTATTTGCATAACATATTCTTTGTTTAAATGAAACAAAAATATAAAATGTTCAAACACATCAAGAAATTTATAATTTTATTTCAAATATATTCAATTTTATTTCATGTTATAACTACCACAAGACACTGATATTTTATGATAGAAATATATTCTTATCACATACATTTTCAAAAACAAATTCAAGCTCTGATTTTCTCACTAATTTTTTCAATGAATACACACAAGCATTATACATAATTGCAATTTACAAACCACCACAAATGAGCACAATTTTTTTCATTTCCATTTTAGAAAGCATAGTTACAAAAAGTCCTACAAATTGTCCAACCATGATAATTAGATATTTTAACATAAACATGTTAACAAATCAAATTGAATCAATAACATTACAAACTTATATGAATATCCATAATTTCCATATTACGTCTATTGAAAGCATAACATGTAATAATACACAAATCAACCATATATGGACTAATGCCCTAACACAACAATGTCATGTTGGATCAACACAAGCCAATTAGATAGATCATAACAATGTATACTTTGCATTCAAATTACTTGACTACATTCCTCAATTTATTATACCATCCATTAATGAACAAATTTTGGACAAAAAATAGATTTCAAGGTTGTATCCATTAAGGTCAAATCTTTCAGCACAATAACTAAGTTAAGTCATTATCATTCTTTTAGAATCTTATAATGGGAGGAATGCCAAGATTCAAAAGCTTGAGATTTTTTTTCAATTCTTTAAACAAGATTTGTGTGCATTTATTCTTAACAAACATCAACATACCCAAGATTGCAAGATCATGTAAAAGAACACCATTAAGCATAGGACTGATAATACATAATGGGTGGCAAAAGGTAAACAATGGTTATAATATCTAAAATGGAAGTAAAGAGAGCCACCAAACCATCTCATGTGCATCCTAGATTTGTTTGCAACAAACATTCAGAAACCAACTATTGATAAAACAAATAGCCTTTTGCTTTTGAAATTGAAACCTCATTCTTGAACAAGATAATAATAATTTTGTATCAAAACAACACATTATGCAAAGTCAACAAATGTCAACAATGGCATCCAATCTGTATGAAATTATGAAAATTTTCAAAATTTAATACTGTTTTATTTGCAATGTTGTCGTATGAAAGATGCCCAAATTCAGCTTGAGATATTTGTATAACTCTTTAAACAAAATTTCTATGACTTGAACTACTTGAATCATATGAAGATATATGTGCATCTATTAGTAACAAACATCAACACATGATAACAAATATCACTTAATAAACTGCTCTCATTGGCATTTAACATACAACAATGACAACTAAAAGGTTGAAGCCATAAATTAGAAGTAAGGAGAACCATCAACCCATGTCATGTGCATCCTATATTTGCATTCCCAAACATCTATGGGCCAATTATTGATGAATTAATTAAAAAACCCAAAACATGACAAGTTTTTTAGTAGTATCTTTTGCTATTTGTAATTCTAAATCATAAAAAAAAAACATATGCATACTGAAATTATTCATTAGGATTCATTTATTCTTTGTAAAAATTTGAAAAATCATTATAAAAAAATATTGCTTTTCATTAAACCTTTTCATGGATGAGAAAATAATTTTAAAAGTCAACATCTCTCATGGAATGATGTCATTGAAAATATAAGAAAATAATTTTTATATAATTTTAATATTTTAAATGATTCAGATGATGAGTGGGATAAGTTACATTCACAAGTACAAGAGTACACCAAAAGACATGAAATGGATGGATGCGAAAATATAATTATTAATGAAATGAAAAAAAAAATCTTCAATTTATTATCCCATCCATTGATCAAAAAATTGTCAACAAAAAATACATCGAAAAGTTTTCAAACACATCCATTTTCTTTTTCATTATTTCGAATTCCTATCTTGGCAGGTCCCTCCTATCACTCTGACACCTTGTTTTTTTACAATCTTGTTGACAAGGGGGGAACTATGGAAGGTAAAGCCTAATAGGTCAAGATAAAAAGAACTTACCTGTAATCAAGAGGTCTTGGGATCAACAAACCCAGGTGGCCCACGTGCTACATTGTGTAGCATTTTTGACCATGCTGCAAGTGCATTTTTGGCATGGTGCAACACCACGAACAGAGGTATTGCGAAAAAATACACCAAAAATTTAGAATGCACGGAACAAAGTAATCAATCTCATCCACCATCTTCTGTCCATGTAACTTCCCAATGTGGTCGTCATTTCGCCCCGGCCGGCTAGATACAGGAGGGGACAGCTGAAGCAAGCAAGCGAGGAAAAAAGAAAGCGGAGAGGCGAAGACAAAGGGAAGATAGGAAGATATTGCAAGCTATGGAAGGGGATACGCCGCACCAGCAGGTATCGCCGTCCACTGCCAAGACATTGCAAGAGCTTGCGGCGGATGGTAAGAAGCAACTGGAAACTGTGGTGGAAATCGCCCATCAGATTCTCCTGTCACTGAACGAAGCTCTGTGCAGCCCCTCGTTCTGGGTAGCACCTTCTTCGTCCCACCTCGCTCCAGAGTCCTCTTCGGTGTCTTCCAATTCTTTAACTGCCGTCTCGGATCCTGCTGCGGGAGCTGGAAGAGATAGCGGTGGAGAAGGCGAAGCCGGGTTAGCTGCGCTTGAAGCCACGAGCCTACGCTACAAGGTTGCAACTGCTGCTCTGCGGGCTACGGTAGCTTCTATTCTGAATACTCCGCAGGTCATCTTTCTCTCCATTGTGGCCCCTTGCCTCTCCCCACCCCCTGCTGCGTTTTGGGGGCATTCTCGTTAGGTGATGAAACCTTTCCAAACTGACATTAGGGGTCGAAATTTTAACCAGCAGTGGTGTGATCGTTTTTCTTGCTCTTGACGCCATTGTTTCTTTGTCATTGGTATTCGTAGACGGATGGAGTTTACGGGGATGCATTCGCTCTTGGATCAGGATTCGGGGACTTAGGGCTGCAGGCTCACTAGTTAGGGCTAATAATACACATTTTTCTGGAATGAATGTGTTGTACTCCCTCATGCCAAATTACATGTGGTTTACGCCATTCAAGGTTTGCGGTGAGAAATTGATGTGCAACAGTTTGTCAAGTTTTCCAATATCATCTGGGGTCAGGGTTTAGGGTTTAGTGGGGGCCTCTAGACCAAGTTCCACGTTATATGCTAGAGTACTGCATGTGATCTTGCTGAAGAATATTGATATGCAACAAGGTTTAGGTTACACATCACTTTTGAATTGTCACAGTTTGCATAGTCCCCTCACTCATTGGCTTCATCAATCACTTTCTTGTTATTGCTTTTATTTCTCCCTATGTCCAAAGTATTTGAATGTTTGGGATGGTAAACTTTTCACTGAAACAGATGAGACAGCAAGAAGATGAAGGCACAGGTGGTGTGCCAGTTGAAATGGAAACAGGAGAGCTAGATGATCTTGAGCAACGGGTCACTGACCTGAGAAAGGTGTGATTTCCCTACTTGCAATAATTTGGTACTTCAGCATTTTAGTGCAGGGTATTCTTTCCTCCGTCAGGTCAAAGAGTATACTCAAGGATTTGAGTTTGATTCCCACAGTTTAGCAGCTCTTTGCTGACAATGAGGACCTGGATGTGAGGCAGGAGGTGACGAAGAAGAACCAGTTTCTCAAGCTCCAGATTGACCAGTTGCGAAACCTAATTGCTGACATTTCAATGTGGCAGTCCCAAAGTCTTTAGTCATCAGAAGCTATTGGACAGTCCAATGAATTTAGTCAGTGAGAAACCATCTTTAGACATCATTTTGCCTCCCTCAAATTGCAGTGTCAACCCCTCCACCTCCTTAGATTTCCACTAGTCTTTGTCCACTCTTCTACACAGGAATGGGAGTGGGATGGGGTAGCTTCACTTGATGCTTTCAATAGGTCTCAGAACAGTTATGAGATAGACTTATGTGCTATACATGACAATTCTATGAAAATGACTGTTGAGCTCTTTCACTTATGCTACAAATGCAGAACATGTCAGGAGGGCTCCTTTTGGTTGCAGGATGTCTGTGTGCCTAATGCATTTTTCAATATGCCATAGTTGCAATGTTTGTTGTCAGTTGCTTAGTTCCAATGTGTTGAGATCCAAAATAGCTGCATTGTTGTCAACCCTCTGTTTGTATGGCTGACCTATTGGCCTCATTGTTTGTCCTTCTGTGTCAAATTTACTCCAGTGTTGGAGACTGTGGTGCATTCCACAATGAAGGCTGCAATCTTAATTTCACTTGGTGTTGAGTTCTGTGAGTACAACCAGTCTGTTGGAGCTTTTTTGTTGGTGAGGCTGGTGGAATCATCAGGGTGCCAAGGAATTGAAGGTTCTTTAATTGAATTGCTATGTTCACATGTTTATGGTCATGGTGATGCTCACACCTCTCATATTTCACCAGATCTGTTTCTTGGGCGATCAGAATGTCTTCCCTCTTTTGTCTACAGCCTCAGATATCAAATTTGAATATTCATGGATATGTTTGGTATTGCAAAAGCTACTACAAACACAACCTTGTTGCTGAAGGAATGAGTAGTAAACCTGAAATCATGTGTTCCTGTAATTTGAAACTTCTGATTCATTCTGGACAGCCTCCTTTGATTTTGGAACCTATCTATAGTTTGGAATAGGGAATCTCCTAGTAACTGCCAGAGATTCATTTTCAGATGTATAGGTGGAGTGGTTTGAAGGTTGAGGAAAGCACTGCATCAACTTTAAACTGTGCATGCAACGTCTGCTGCTAAGCAAGTGTTCCAGATGGAACATAATCAAGCAAATCTGAGATCTTTTGCAGTCATGGAAGAGGCAAGTAAAAATTCTAAGATGACCTGCAAATCAATCACAGGACCTTCCCATTGTCTTGATTGCAATCTGGTGAATTTAAAGCACACTGTGGTACAGACTACACTTGGAGAAATCAAATAAGGTGTGCAGAAGGAGAGGGGATGACTTCAAATAGCTTCTTCACTTTTGTTCATGTGCTGAATATATCTTCACATTCATAAGCATCCAAGGAAGGTTGTTGTCTTGAACAGAATCTGATGATTTTGTCAGTTACTGCCTTGTTGACAGGCACACCAACATGGTAGCATCGCACTGAGGCCACAGAAGATTTAGAAATGCACTAGAATTTGAGAAATGATTGCATAGAAATTTGTGGCAATTGAAAGCCAATAGCCTGAGTCAAAGTGTAGACAATGATACATCAATTTTAGATTTACTGACTCAATCTTTTACTTCAATCTATTATGCTATACTTTTTGTTAGTTTTATAGGATTTATCCTGCTCATGTCCATGACTTGTTCATCTTATGTTCCTTGTGCTTCGACAACTTCATTTTGAGCTTCAGGGTAGCAACTACATCCATTAGGGCTAGAGCTTTCCCAATGCTAAGGTGTTATGAAATGGTGCTTCCTCAAAGGTGCTATTGAAGCTTGTGTCCTCGTCTTGTTGCAACTTGAAATACTCCTCAGCTTCGTTTGACACTAGGGACAACTCGAGCATTGTAAAAGTGGTTTTCTAACATTGATGTTTTCTTCAAGAGGTGGCCATGTTGGGTGCGGTTCTTGCTTTGAGCCCTTTGCAAGGTGCATCCCTTGATCGTACAGTTACAACAGATGGTGTTTGACTCTGTGGCTTTCACCAGTCTCAGGAGTCAGCTTCCTACAAAAAAATGCTGGGCCAAAACCATTTTGTCGAGCTAAAGTGGCATGTTTTAACTTTTCTTCATTCGATTTTCTTTTGCAGGGCCACAGACATAGCCTGTAGAACTGCTCTAAGGCCCTTGACCAAGCGCATTACTAGAAGTAAGCTCGCAATTGTCTACCAGCGTATGGGAAGCCTTCTTCGGGTTACGCCCTCTATCCTATATACATTTCATCTTCTTCACATTAGAGGAGCCAGCACTTAATGAAAAGATTTGGAAAAAAAAAATTGCAACATATTCCTTCCGTTAAACCCAATCATTGCGCTAGCCAGTTCCCTATCCACTTCTACGTGGCCAATCAAGCTTCAACTCTGTATGGCTCTTTCGACCGTCCGATTACCTGACACTTCAACGTTTGCTGCAAATCCGACCGTACGAAATAAGTGGCCCCCAGTGAAGAACCCAACTAGGGTTGTGAGAGCGACACCGCGGTTAAGTCACAGCATCTCTGGTCTAGCAGCTGCTGCCAATTTTTTTGTCCTTTTGGTTTTCTGATTATATGTGTGGTCTGTTTCTGACTGCGTTGTTTTGAGTCTGTTTCCGTGCTTTATCCAGTACTGTTTCTTTGCCTCCTCAGAGTAGGAGGGGTCTTCTTCTTCCGGAGAGGATCATGGCCAACGCTGTTATGCCCGTCGCGCAAGTCACGCTTTCGCAATCTTCCACGGAGCTGCTGCAGACCACCTCCCCCGCGAGGGTTCGGAGAACCGTGACCCCTTTGTCGTCATTCGGACAGGTTACGTACCATGGGAATACACCAAATCTGTTTTTGAAATGTGGTGGATCTGAAGTTTCTTCCTTCCTCTCAAGCAGCATTAAAATTTAGCAGCGTCTGTGAAAGGTTTTGACTAGTATATGTCTTTTAATCCTAGTTAGAAATTCGCTGTTGTATCCCACAATAAGAGATCACCATGCTTATGAATTTTTTTTGCTGACGCGTAGGCAGCAAGGGCAACCGTTGCTGGCTTCTTCGCCGACAATGAGTTCCGCAGCAGCCTCAAGATGACTAGAAGCACCCAAAGACAGGTACCATGGCCCCGTCTCACGTTACCACAAAATAATGCAGGCAGTTACCACTACTTAGCTTACTGTCAGCTGATGAAGTGCAAGAAATGCACATTGTGCAGCAAAAATACGCAGTAATCCTCGCTTAGAGCATCCCTACCCACGCACTATAAGAGCAGGTTTTAGGAGTAGAACAATAAAAACTTCTTGGTTTGGTTCAGAAAAATGGTTTTGGTACAGCATATTTTCACAAGATGCGAGGGCTGGCAAATGCCAATGTATAGTCTAAATCATGTTGTGGATTGGTTAGCCTGCTTGATTGGTCCCACGCCAGAGTCTCCCAGTGCTATTGATTGATCAGATTGTCTGATTGGTCCACTTGCTTTGCTATTAGTGGTCTCCTATTTTAAAGAGTCCCACTTTCAAGTTTATGGATGAGGCTTGGGATATGTAAATAAGTAATAATGGATGTGAGAAATATTGATACAGGCCTAGATACTCAGTTTGGGTGGGGATGCTCTTAGTCTTTGAGCTCTGCAAACATATTAAGTCAAAAAACCAAAGTGATGTCTATTTCATACTTGCAGGCCCACCATAGGCTGCAAGTGAATGCAGTGCAGAAGGCCGAATATATATGGATGGATGGGCAGGAGGGAAAGAAAGGTATCCACTTCAATGAAATGCGGTCCAAAACAAAAGTCATCCAAAATGATATTCCTCCTGGGTCACTAGATTTTCCTGACTGGTCCTTTGATGGCTCCAGGTACAGTACATGGTTTTGGTACTCAGATTTTGATACAAATTTGTCATAGACAATACTTTTCAGTGGTTTCAATTTACCAACAGATATTGTTGCAATATTGCAACATAGGATACAGCATGTTCACATTCTATATGTTGTAGATGTTTGATCTTTGACCATTAATACCAGTGATAGGTTCATATCCAATTTATCCATGCATTCACAATTGCATATGCTTCAAAAGATTGAGGTTGAAGACAGACCCATTGGATCACAATTATCCCAAAGAATGTAATGTGTTCCACATAAGCTCTTAGAATCTAGCTCACTTTATTTCCAGGTGAAGAATTGTGTCTAAGTGATTGAAAGATTTAAGACACAATTGCTGCTATTTTGATTGTCACAGCACAGGGCAAGCAGAAGGGCGATTCTCAGATTGTATCTTGAAACCTGTGTTCACATGTCCAGATCCAATTCGTGGGGACCCTCATGTATTTGTCCTCTGTGAGGTCTTAAACCCAGATGGGACTCCTCATGAAACCAATACCCGTCACCTCATAAAAAGTGTCTTGAGTCAGGATATACTGGATGAGGAGACCCTCTTTGGTTTTGAGCAAGAGTATACCATGTTCAACAAGGCTGGTAAGGTTTATGGTTGGCCTGAGAGTGGCTTCCCACATCCCCAAGGTCCGTTCTACTGTGGAGTTGGCCTAGAAGCTGTCTATGGCCGATCCCTTGTGGAAGCCCACTTGGATGCATGTATCAAGGTATTCATTCTGGCTGTGTTTCAACTGTCCTCATAGACACAAGATCCCATGAAACAGTGTTTTTGTAAAGATTCATGTACCGTTCATGAAAGGTTCTGTGCCCTTTTCTAGATGACAAAGCTTACTTATATACTGCTGGTCAATGAAGTATGTAGGGCCTGTCACACATACACTGTGGACAGATCATCTTGCCCATCTCGCACCTTAATGTCTTTTCAGAACTGGGGTGTCATAGATATGTGTGATATCTGACACCATCCTTGGCACACCAAAGATGACAGAATGTTAGTGCTCCAGATTGTTTTGCATCTACTCATTTTGTGTCCTGCTCAACTACAGGCTGGTTTGAAAATTAGTGGCATCAATGCAGAGGTGATGCCAGGGCAGTGGGAGTTCCAAATTGGCCCAGCAGGACCACTAGAAGTGGGTGATCATGTTATGATTGCCCGCTGGTTGCTTCATCGCCTGGGTGAGGACTTTGGCATCACCGTAACTTTTGAGCCTAAGCCCATGGAGGGAGACTGGAATGGTGCAGGGGCCCACACTAACTACTCCACCAAGTCCATGAGAAAGGATGGTGGCATGAAGGCCATTGAGGCAGCAATTGAGAAGCTGTCAAAGAGGCATGGTGAACACATCCAACAGTATGGACTTGGCAATGAGCGCCGTCTGACAGGTATGCTTTGTACCTTCTACTGCATATTTACTAGGGATACAGTTAGGTACTCATTGGTGCATTTGATGTCCTCTTACTACATAACTGTATTCAACATAGTGGTGGACCATCATCAGAAAATTGGTCACAAGCATCTCAGTTGGCTTCTGAGGTTTTCTTTTGCTTGTAGTTGCAAAAGATACCATTGCAAATGGCAGGAAAAGGGCCAGAGTCATATGTACAAGTCTGGTATCTGAATTGAAACAAAGCATAACTAGCAGCATCTTGTCCACAATCCAATCTCTATATGTTCATTCTCAACAGGTAAGCATGAAACTGCAAACATCAACACATTCAAGTCAGGTGTTGCTGATCGTGGTGCCTCCATTCGCATCCCACTCCCTGTCTCTCTTGCTGGCAGAGGTTACTTGGAAGACAGACGGCCAGCAGCCAATGTTGACCCCTATGTTGTTGCACGCATGCTCATAGAAACAACTCTGAAGAACTAGGGGGTTCTTCAAAAGACTGCTTCACAGGATGGAGATACAATCTCTGGTGAAGGCAAGCATATTGTTTGGATGCAGGATTCTCTAAGCTCTTTAAGGGGGAAGGAGTACTAGCTTGTAACCCTCCTACAGTTTGAGAGTTATTCAGCAACATTCTTTGCATAGTGTTACCCTTATTGACCTCAGTTTATAAGCATAGAATTCAGTTGAGTGTTAACTGCTAAGTATTGAAATGAAGTGAGTTGAATTCTCCTTTTGATAAATACCTTGTTGAATGCATGAGCCTGTGCCACAATCATCGCATGTCCTTTGTAAGCCATGCATGATGAAGTGACCGGCAAGGCTGATTGTGCCTTCTTTGATGAATGCCTTGTTAAACCTTTCAAGTAATCAGCTGTGTCCTTCATAACATGCACAAATCTAACTGGCCCTTGTGAAATCATGCTTCATATATCAATCAAGCAACTTGCCATCTTCTTCTGTGATGTCTGCAGAATGTGATGTCTGCACATTTCATGAAACATTGACTTCATTTGAAGTTCAATTGAAGGTCTGAAGTTGATAATCAACTCTGCACATTCTTTGCCCATCTTTGAGGGTTTGAAATTGAAACGAAAATTTGCACAAACCTTGCCAACTCGTCTTCAATCCATTGAACAAACACCCTTTCATGTAGGCTGGTAACTTATTTTCATTTTAGCCATGGATAGTGCTTAAATTGTCACAGTGGTGGACTCTGGATGTGGGTCAAATTATCAAAATTATCCACTCCATTGGATGGTAGTCATTTTTTTAGTCAAATGGCTCATTTTTTAGTCCTTTCAATCCCCAAAGAAGTGTTGTTCACATGTTCCACATCAATAAACTACAAGCATTTTGTAGTTGTTTGATGTTACAAGTTGTCATTTGGTAGTCATTTAAAGTCACAAAAAGTTTCGTGTACATGACTACATTAGCAAACTACAATCATTTTGTAGTCATTCATGACATGTTGCAATGTTGCAATGTTGTACATGTAATGACACATCGGACACCCCCAAAAACTTGCCTTGTGCCACGTAATTCCCCACCCCATAAGTTCCCATGCCATCTACAGTATATTCTCCACATCACTTGCATGGTAATTTTATAATCATTAGTAGAAAGTAATGTCCCTTATTTTTTATGAAATATGAAAACTAGATGTCCACGTCATTTTGTCATTCATCATGATGATGTATGGATGAAATACAAGCAATGAAAGTATGACCTCCTTCACTACAATACCATATTATCATCCATTAGTCATAACTAATTTATCACTACAACTTTTTCCATGTAGGATTCAAAGGTGCAGTTTATGGTTGTAGTCATTTATAAAGTCATTTAAGACTTCTAGTCATTGATTTACTAGTTTCAAAGGACAAGATTCCTGTTAGTGGTAGTTAAAAGCCCATAAATTCGTCAATGCTATATGCAATTATAACTTCAATTTTCATGAAGTGGTTCCCTTCTAATGCAATAACCCAACAATTTAAGTGTTTGATTTTCTTTGATTTTGTACATACCTAGTTTGCAAGGAGAAGTTGAGATTTGGAATCCTCATTAAGGTGATTTTGATTTTGGCCATAGTGGTTTGTTATTTTTACAAGTGCAAGTGGTTTTGATGAACATTTTGGAGATGGAGGCAATTCATTATTTCATGGCCATGTCAACTTCATGCTCCACATGCCACAAATTTCAATCAACCATGGTTTGGTATGTTCAATCAATACTCCACATGTCTCTTTATTTCAAGTGTTATGACTAGGCCTAGTATTGACCACATCTATCCCAACATTCATGTTGCTTGGCCTAGTGTTCTAAAATTCCATCATACTAACTTACAATCCATTTTCCTCATTGAAATCCTTGAGCTAGTACCTTGAGCTTTATATTTAACGCACATTATATTCCACTTTCTATAGAATTCCTTGACTTGTAATCGTTCTTCTATTACATCTCACCAACTTGGCTTGCCTAGCACATACATAATTCCCTTGACAATACACGTAGTCTTCAACCAACAACACCTTGGCTTCTTATCAAGAGAACTAATGTCACTCCATTAGCACCTTCTACTATTTAGTTAGAAGTCATTTTGCTTCTTGGAAGTTTACCCAACTCCCAATGTCATTTTTTTAGAAGCTTCCTAGAATAGACCAAGCAACCAAGTCCTTTTATTAGCATAGTGGTTTCTTTTGGACCACCCAATGTCATTCCATTAGTAGTATTCACTCCTTTTTCCAATATTGATTGTGCTTTATAGAATAGACCCAACACCCAGGTCCTTTTCTTAGCATTGTGGATTCTTTTTCATCACCCAGTGTCATTCCATTTGTAATTATCATTCCTTTTTCCAATATTGATTATGCTTCTTATAGTAGACCCAACACCTAGGTCCTTTTTTTAGCGTTGTGGTTTCTATTTCACCATCCAATGTCATTCCATTAGTAATTGTCACTCCTTGTTCCAGTATAGATTATGCTTCTTATAATAGACCCAACACCCAAGGCCCTTTCCTTAGTAGTGTGGCTTCTTTTCCACCACCTAATGTCATTCCATTAGTAATCTTCATTCATTTTTCAATACTAATTATGCTTCTACAACTTACTCTAGCACCCAAGGTCCTTTGCTTAGCATCATGGCTTCTTTTCCACCACCTAGTGTCATTCCATCAATAATTTTCACTCCTTTTCCAGTATTGATTATGCTTCCTAGAAGTGTATCCAACACCCAAGGTCCTTTGCTTAGTATTGTAACTCCTTTTACATCACCTAGTGTCATTGTATTGTTAGTCTTCTTCTTTTTTAGTACAAGTTGTGCTTCCTAGAGTCTACCCAACACTCAAGGTCCTTTTCTTAGCATTGTGGCTTCTTTACCATGTCATATCATTAGTAGTTTGAACTCCATTTTCAATATTCAATGTGCTTCCTACAAGTTAAACCAACACCTCGAATCGTTAGATTTTTCATAGAGCAAGTGTAGCATATTTTGATTCCATTGAAAAGAATATTCCATAGATGTGGTTCTTTAACCTATCATTCCTAAATTAGACATGTCTTGATACTAGACAAGTTGTGGTGTGTGTTTAAGTGCAGGCCATATTTGTAACATGGATAGAAAAAGGATATTTGCAAAAGGGCTTGGTAGGACACTAATGGTGAGGCTATGAATGTCGCATTCATAGATTTGAACAATGGGTCTAAAGTTCTAGATTTGGAAGGAAGTCTAGTCATTCCACATATGGATGGACCAGATTTAGGTCCAATAAATGATGAAGTTCAAGCAAAACAATTGAAGAGGGAAAATTTTATAAAAGGGCATCACAAGCACAATTGGCTGTAGTAAATGGACTAGGTTTGAGCAAGAAGTGGTTTTGAAGGTCCTTTGTGTGTGTTTTTCAAATCATACATTGTTGTAAATCCTCTTCATATATATTGCAAGTTGTTTGGAATAGACCTTATTAGTCCTTTATAATAGAGAACTGAACTGGATCTTCCAAGGTACTTTGTAAGTGTTATGTTGGTCCTTTCTTACTACTTCAACATAGTCCTTTGAACACCCCCTCTAATTGCTTTGAAGGACCTTTATAGGCCTTACATGTGAGCCTATATATGTGCTTTATATGTGAACAATTGTTGTAGGTCTTTCTCATACATATTGTAGAACTTTTTGTACCAATTGTACAATTTTTTTGTAATTGTTGTAAAGGGTCTTTTGATGGTCCTTTCCAATTAAATCTTGTTTACATAGCTCAAGGTCCTTATTTATTGGGTCAACAAATACTCTAAAGTGCAGTGCCATTGTTATTATTAAGGGGGAGATGCGGTCAATTTCAATGGTGTCCAGATGTTGTGTTTTATAACTTGTTCATATGTTATTTAGTCATGATCTAGACTTCCAACAAAAGGTCCTTGAAAGGATGCTTCAACATAAGTTGGTGAAGCCAATGCTACCCACCTATCTATCCAACATTGGGAGACAAAAAGTAATCACATGATTATTTCAAAATATAAAATCTGGTGTATCTACTCATCTAGCCAATGGACTTTCAAACAAACATTGTGCTACCAAAGAATTATTAAGGACTTTGGCAACAACAAAATATGCAAATGGTAGGAAGGTTGCCAAAAACCTTAACTTGGATCAACGAAGTATTTATCGAACATTATAGTGACACCTCCTCATTGATGATGATTTGTTGGATTTTTGGTTTGGGTCAAAAAGGTGGGAGGGGTTAAATGCACTTTCCCAGAAGTAAAACAACTTATTGTGGACTAGTGGACCCACAAGACAACTATGTCTCCTGACCGTAGAAAGATTTGCAAGAAGAGGGTTGGGACCAAACAAATTGTAGAGCACTCCACTCATCTCTTGCAAGTTTCCCAAGTGAGTGACTTATTATTTCAACTATAATTTTAATTATTGATTGGAATGCTACAAAGTGGGTTTTAAATGTTTAATGGAATGAATGAAAAATAAAGCTTTTATGTGTTTTGGTTTAGGGTTTTATTAGTGAATTAATATACTTGTGAGTTTAAAAGTCTAACCACAAGCTTGGCCCCATGCATTGACTTGATTTTAATTTCTATAATTTTTGTGTTGTAATTAAAGTTTTTCACTATGTTCAAAGAAAAACATCATGATGTCATGGTTCAGCTCACAACATTTTCCAATTTGAAGCCCTAGTTTGTGAAGCACCAAAAGAAGTGGAGCACATGCTACTGCAAATGCCACACTAAGCTTGTGGAATTCAAAATTGGCCTCAACAACATGCACTCCAAAAATGGAGGCATGCATGTGAATTGTAATTGTTGGTGTGAAGGTGTTTGTTGCCTAATAAATGTAAAAGTTGGAAAGTGTTGTGCCTATCAACTATCTTTTCCAAGACTGAATGCATTGTGGAACTCAATTCTATGTCCCAAACCAGAGGGGGATGATTGGCATAAGCATGATTGTTTAATGGGTGAATGTAATTTGTGTGGAATCAAAACCTTGAAGATTTGCCTTACCAAATAAGTTCAAAGTATTCAGACAATGTAGTGGCAAAGATATGCAAAGGTAGTTGTTAGACAAAAAAACAATGGGGATGCCCACAAAGTCACTCAACTCCAATATTTGGATATTGGAACCCTAGAGTTTTTGGATTACCTACACCCTAGGTTGACAGACTTTGTGACCCATAATTTCACAACAAAATGGCAAGATAAAGTAAAACTCCCATGTTTATTTCTTCCTGTTAGGACTTTTGAAGGTCCTTTGCAAGTGTTTTGTATGTGCAAGTTGTTCTATATAGGTCACCTAACATATAAGTTTAGTGTATTTTATAAGCCCTTTTGTTGGGACTATGCTTAGCCTTCACAAGGGCTTTGAAAATCCTAAATCACTACTTTTTTGGTCCTATACATGTTTTTTTATACATATCCTATGTAAATTTAACATGTTTTAGATCCTTTGCAAGTCCTTTTTCTAATCATGTACATGTCTTTTACATCTCTTTTTTCCATTCATGTACTCTGCATGTGCTCTGCATTGAAGGGCCTTTGTAGGTGTTTTTTTCTAGTCCTAGATAGGTTTTTTATAGGTCCTTTCTCCAATCTTGGCCAAGTAATTTGTAGGTTCTTTTTCTAGTCTTAGACAGGTCCTTTGTAGGTACTTTTTTTAGTCCTAGACAGGTCCTTTGTGGGTCCTTTTTTTAGTCTTAGATACGTATTTTATAGGTCCTTTTTTTAGTCTTGAACAAGTCCTTTGCAAGTCTTTTTTTTATTCCAAGATAGGTCCTTTGTAGGTCCTTTTTTTAGTCTTGGACATGTCTTTTGCAGGTCTTTTTTCTAGTCCAAAATAGGTCATTTGCAGGTCCTTTTTTTAGTCTTGGACATGTCTTTTGCAGGTCTTTTTTCTAGTCCAAAATAGGTCGTTTGCATGTCCTTTTTTTAGTCTTGGACATGTGTTTTGCAAGTCTTTTTTCTAGTCCAAAATAGGTCCTTTGCAAGCTTTTTTTTCTAATCCTTGGCAAGTCATTTTCAGGTTCATTTCTAATCTTGTATAAGTATTTTGCTTTTGCTTTCAAGGTCTTGATGTTGCTGCTTACATTATAGATCTTGTGTGCTAATTGTGTAGGGTTTAAATTGAAGGTCTTCTTGCTAGTCCTTTGCAAGTCCTTTTGATGTTCCTATATGGTTAATTTTTATTAGTTAAAATACGCCTTTTCAATCTATGGGTCATTACATTCAAAACATTTAACAAACACACTCATGAGTTTTTGGGTGGTTTTATAGGAATTCAGGTCCTTATTAAAGGACATCCCAAATGATATGGTCATTTCATGCATTGATTTTTTTTAAACTACACATTCAAAACTCAGAATGAAGTGCAAGACATGCACTTGTACAACATGCAAATCATTATCTTGGTGCACATAACCTACAAAGTGAATGTTGAGTATGATGTTACAGACCCTCAAAGCTTTCAAGTGTTCAAGGAGGTCCATTATTACAGAAGTGATGACAAAACACATGATAGTTTCACTACTAGAAATTTGGCATTTTGCAACTGTCTTATGCAACTAGTTTTCAGTTGCATGCAACACATGCAACTAGAAATTTGCCCAGTTTCCTAAGACAAGTTGCATGAAATTTGCAGTTGCATGCGACAGTCGTATAATACAAGTACATACGGTTGGGTTATACGGTTTCATCCACCCATATTCTATACTAGCAGTTGATCATGCGACTGCATGCAACTACAGGGGCTACGTTCACACTGCATTACATGTTAATTAGCTAACCCAATTGTATACGAACACGTGTACTTTTATTTTGTAATTAAATATTTAGTTTTAAAAATTACTTTAATGCCATTGAGATGATGACACGTGGCAATTAAGGCCTACTTATTTTTTAAAATTTTAAAATATTAATTAATGAAATTTAAATCGTCCATTTTTTGGCTAATAAGATGTTGACACATGTGCCTAGGTAGGTAGGTAATTATTAACCCTATTAAATAAGTAGGTTTATTTATGTATGTAAGTAGGTTGAACATAGCTAGGTTTAGGCTATATAGGTAAAATTAAAATAATCCAATTTCATTTTTAAAATTAACCATTTCATAGAGGTCAAGCTTTATTTATTTACTCATCCCCAATGGCATTTGGTGTTTGGTTACAATAAAGTTATTGCTCCTAGTTATATACTGAGCCAAATAGAATTG
>Ga0116229_10003603_pt1 | contig 25494 bp, 13 predicted proteins | sample S1TSphgellanicum_3_FD_87313 | JGI IMG/M metagenome (GOLD analysis project Ga0116229, IMG submission 87313) | Host-associated microbial communities from peat moss isolated from Minnesota, USA - S1T2_Fc - Sphagnum magellanicum MG | ecosystem: Host-associated > Plants > Peat moss > Unclassified... | reverse complement strand
ATAAGTGGCTAGGAAGGTAAGAAGGGCGTGAGTAAATGGACAACCAACTGTCACGTGTGGTTTTCAGCCAATAGGATATCGGACGGACGGACACACACTGAGTGATTTTTCCTGACACTGAGTAATACCCATTACCTTGAGTTTTCCAGCCATCCAGCCAATAGGAACTCAGTCCGATATCCGGACGGACGGACACACACTGAGTGATTTTTCCTGACACTGAGTGATACCCATTACCCTGAGTTTTCCAGCCAATAGGAACTCAGTCCGATATCCAGACGGACGGACACACACCGATTCTTTTATATAGTTAGATTGGCTTCTGAAATGTAAACATGTGTTTAAACATAATAAAACCTCACGGACAATCTAGCTACTTACTTATTAGTTTAGCCTAAACCTAACTTAGGTTATAAACTTAAACAACCTAGGTTAACCCCAAAAAATAAAAATATATCGACTTAAATAACTTAAAATCCTAGCCTAGGCTTTAGTAGGTAGGCTCAAGTAGGTAGGTAGGTAGGTTTGGGTAAGTAATTAGGATCATATTTAATTTGTTGGTCATAAGTCTTTTTGGTCGGCTCATGATAAGGGCTATTTACATTTTGAATATTTTAATCTATGTATTATGTGTAGACTATCATTTCGTTCACTTGATTATAGTTTACAAACTTAAACTTCTTGACAAAGAACATGGAATAAATTTAGTGAAAGGGAAACATTACAACATCATTTCATATCATCATTTGTCCTATACAAAGGTTGTCAACTTTAACCATTATTATTTTTCTCAAATTTTGTTGAAATAAACAAATATTAAATTTCATTGTTAAATATTTTTCCAAGATGGACACATCTATAAAAAAAATTTAAACCATGATATTAAATTATTTGACTAAAAATGCATCTAAATCTTGTTATTTAATACATTTGAACAACAACGATGTCTTGAAGAATTTTTATTTTCCTTTTCATGACATGATTTATAAATAAACTTATGTAAAATCAACATTCAAATTCTTTTTTGGAGAACATTTTATTGTTAATAATAACATAAAATGAAAAATTATATCTCCCCCCATGTTTAACATATATTTAAATCAATAAAAGTTGTAATATATTTACTTATATTAAATAATTTATTTTTAAAATAATAACATGTAATATATTAAACAAATAGTTTTAACTATGTACAACATTTGAAAACATTAGATAAATGATATAAATTAATATATTATTATTATTATTAATTTAGAATCATAATTTTTTATTAAATTTTCATATTTAAAGTTCTTTTCATTTTATTAAACGAGATTTAATGTAAATTATTAAAAAATTAGTTTTTTGTATATTAATAAAAATAAAAACTAATTTTATATACTTTAATACTAACATATTAATAATTTGAATAACACAAAAAATGAACCCTAGTAAATTAGCTTGACTTGGGGTGAAATCGCAAAAAGAACTTCAATCTTTGTAAATATTTATGTAATATTTATTCTAGAATACATTAAACATACCATTAGATTTAATCTATGGTCAATTTTGTGGTTGTTTAATTTTGAAAAACTAGTCAAACAAGATCAATGGTATTCAGGTCAAATATTAAATGACTATAATCATATAAACTCATGTAGTTATAAAAATGGCATAGTTGTAAAGCGTATATTATTTCATGATTAAATTCAGACATTAATTGTATATGTTCAAATCATGGATGGCACATTTTGAAGTTAATGCATGATACAAAAGTGAAAATAAAAAAACTTATGTGAAGATGTTTTATGTCAAATAGTGCTCCATCTCAATGGCATTTATTTCATAAACACCTTGCTCCTTGGGCATTACCCTAATTTTCTCAAAGAGAATTTTTTTGCAAAGGAAAATGAAAAATCTTTTGGAATATTGTGAAATACACTTTTTAAATAAAATGAAATTTCTGCAAAATAATTAATTATTTGTCATACATGACGCACCCCCAGGCTCCTTAATGGACTCCAATGTGAGTCCAAACTGAAAATAGCGAAAGAACAGGGAGTCAGGGCACGCTCCCTAGCTTACAACACTTTGAAGGGTAGAGGGGCGTGCTAAAGCTCTGGCATGAAATTAGGAAAAATGACAAACATCAACTACTCACACAGACCTGCACAAAACCAACACCAGGTGATTAGTGCATAGTTGGAGCACTTTTGGTGCTAGGACGAACCATGGGCAACTCAGACTCATAAAACTCATCACGGCCCGGACTTGGGGCAAGCCACCACCTTCCCCCTTATAATATACTTCGTGCCTCTCCACGAAGCCCACATCCGAATGGTTTTTTGTCTTAGGACTCCCAAGTGGGAGTCCCAAAATTGCCAAGGTAGAAACTCCTGCGACTTTGGAACCTCATAACTTTGGGAACAGACCTCTGATCGAAATGAGGTTTGAAGCAAAGTTATAGCCCTCGTCGAGAGCTTTCCAACAGTATGTGGCACGCCACCTACACACAAGAAAATCGGGGTGATTCCTGACTTTTAGTGGTCGAGAATCAAATTGCCAATTTGACTCCCGGCCTTTCTTTTAGCCATAATGTGTTTCAGATTTCCAAATGGGTGATGTGAGCCCATTTTAGACATTTACTTTTCAGTAGCTTTCCAATGATATAAAGAACTCCTCAATCCATTGGGTTGTGACCCTTGCAATCACTCTCTGAACATCCGGGAGTTTTTCGAGACTCCAACTCCCCAAGTGGGAGTTACCTTGGGAGTATGAGGGTTCATTCTCTCACACTCTCCTGCACTTCCGAGTCTCCCTCTTGTCTCACCCTCTTATAAGCCCTTGCTTTGGTCGCAAGCCCAAGGTTAGGGTTACGACAATACATGTGCTGAAACTACCAAGCTATTATAGTATAGAAGATTTTACCATGGGCCAATCTTTGATGAAATAATATGCCCATTGATGATTCTACCGAATGAGTCCACCTTTGTTCCCAACATACCCATCTACAAGCACTTTAGCATAAGCTTGGTAGCACTTTGGTGCATTTCATGTGTAAGGTAAAGGTCGAGGGTGAGGGCATCTCCAAAATAAGGGTGTGCAAGGTAAGAGTCATATTCATGATCATCCACAAGAGGTATTAGCCAAATTTGAATTTATGATGATAACATAAATGGTAGGGACAATCATTTTGGCTATAAGAAGTTAGTAGTTAGATTTTGTTTTAGAATTTGCGAAAAAATATATATATCTTTTATTTGGGGTAAACTCTTTTGGGAATTATCTAACATTGAAAGATAAATGAAAAGGAAAAGGGCATCAAGATTTGAATTCTCTGTGCTGTGATGTGATTTGAAGGTAATCATTTCATCTTTGAAAGTTTGAAGGAAGTTTGAACGAAGGCTCCACAAAATGGATGTTTCTACTAGAAGATGGAATGCTCCTTCTTTGTCCCACCTAATATGATAGGTTAAAAGAAGACAACTTTGGGCAAAACATATGGGACAAAAGTATGGCACTATTGGGAACATATTGGGGAACACAATGAGAACTTGGTGAACTTTTGGGGAACTTGATGAAAACACATTGGGAATTATTTTATTTTTAAAAAGTAAACCCCTTGTTAGCAAAATTAATCAAATTCACACTTTAAAAATTCCAAAAATTCCTTAAATCTTTGAAATGAAAATGACAAAAACTGTTGGAAAATTAAAAATTGGTTGTGAAAATATTTTGACATTGTTCTAATTATTTTTGGAAAAAGGTAATATTTTATTGCAAGATTTTTTTTTTTTTTTAAAGACTTCATCAAAAAAGGAGGAAGTTGGGCTTAGGTTTGTCACATTTTTATTCTTGGTTGATGTAGGGAGCTAGATTATAGAAGGGATTATTATTTTTGAACATGTCCTAAAGACTCATTGCCATTTAATTCTACATCCCTCTTCAAAGGCTCAGCATTGATGCTAAAGAAGAAACTTGGAAAAAAACATTGGTTAGGAGGGTATTATTTTGCTACCTTAATTATAAATGGGATAAATGTTACTAAATACCCTCATGTACTTGTAGACATGGTAGTTTTGGCAATTGATAAACATCTAAACTTATTTATATATGAAATTAAACATCTTTAACTATATTTTCAAATTCTCCTTGTTTATTTTACAAAAAAATAAATCAAGACTTTTTTTGAGGGCCTAATTTGTTTTCTAAATGTGTTATAAAATCTTGCCTCCGAATTACTAGAACACAATTACCCTATTTTGAACTAATGTCATTTTTGTAAATATGTAAGTTATTCATTTCCCCTTACAACTACACTTCTTCTTTTTGCCATCTCATCCTAGTTTGTGTAGTTCATGTGATGAAGAGGTGAATATGAAGGGCCTCATGGAATCATGAGGATATTACTTCAATGCAACAATCATTCCATAACATTGGATCATTGGGCAACATTGAGTCAATCCGTGTAGTTGATGTGGTCGAAAGATGAACATGAAGGGCTAGAGTTGATATGTGTTGTTGATGTTATTGAGAGGTGAATGTGAAGAGCTTGGGTTGATTTGTGTAGATGATACGATCAAGAGCTTGGGTTGATTTGTGTAGATGATGTGATCAAGAGGTGAATGTCAATAGCTTGGGTTGATTTGTGTAGTTGATGTGATCGAGAGGTGAATGTGAAAGGCTTGGGTTGATATGTGTTGTTGATGTGATTGAGAGGTGAACATGAAGAGCTTGGGTTGATTTGTGTAGTTGGTGTGATCGAGAGGTGAAATGTGAAGGGCCTAGGTAATGATCTGTGTAGCTAATGTGATCGAGAGGTGAATGTGAAGGGCCTAGGTTGATCTGTGTAGTTGATGTGACCAAGAGGTGAATGTGGTAGTGCTTCAATGAATGCAGCCATCATTTGGATGCATTGGGTTGATCTTTGCCAAGATTGAAGCTGCAAACAGTCTCCCCATGAACTGCTGCTGCTGCTGTGGTGCACATATCCACAGTTGCAGCAGTGTCATCATCAGTTGGGCTATAACTCCCTTGTTCAGATTTGATTCCCCACTCAGAAATCACTTGATCCTCCTCATCATCCTCATCAGCCTCATCACCATGGTGGTGGTCTCCAGGTTGAACCCTCTCAGCTGCTGCAGCATTGATGAATGAGATTGGTTCTGGATGAAGATTCAGCTGCATCAGGTCAATTCCAAGACCTGCTGCTGCACTTCTTATACTTGGAGCTCTTAATACCATGTTGCAGCAACTTTCCTCTGAGTAGGTGGTGCCATCCTGAGCTTCTTCTTCTTCTGCTTCATCTGCACCTTCTTCATCTGCTTCATCCTCTTGCTCAAAGCTGCAAGCTTTATAGAGTGCTGAGGAGTCCTTGGAGCTCGTGGAGCTGCCAGTAGGAGATGAATCAGATACCTTTGCTGCAGTGGCAACTACAGCTACTGCATGAGCTGCACTTGAACCCATTTCCGCCTCCTGCCCATGAGGGCTCATGTGGTCAGATGTGTCTTTGGGCATGATCATGACCTTGTTGATGTCACAGCTGCTCAAGACCTTAATGCTCACTTTGCTTCCGGGTTTTTGCTCTCCTGGAAACTGTGAACCTTTGTCACCCCGCAGCTGGGTAGTACTACTGTTGTTGTCTGTGTTCACATCTTGCTGGAGTCTATCATGTTTTGTTTGAAGTAAATTCCCAATTGGGTTGTTTTTCACAGCTTTGTTGTTGCCAGGAGTTGCCACAACTTGGCACTCTGACATTGACTGTAGATTGCTGCTTCTGCTGCTGCTGCTGATGATGATGTGCAACCTATTATTGTTTTTCCCTTGAACACTTGATGACCCACTGCTTGAAAAAGATTGGACCTTCAGAGGAGTTTTCTCATCTGCTAATTTTAGACTCCTTGTGTGTTGTTGTTGTTCATGTCTCTTTTGCTTGAACCTTTCTCGCACTGTGTTCTCATGTATGCTCAGCAGCTCACTGAGATCTTGAACGGCTGCAGGGAGGATGTTGATGTCCTTCAGGTTTGTTGATGATCCAGCCTCTAATTGGGCACTTAGACTCATGAGTTGCAATTCACAAGCCTGAGCTGCATCTCTGTCTTGATGAATGGTGTTTTGAGTTTTGAGGCCAAGATCTTTGTCAATGTTCTCAGGAGATCCTGAAATCTGTGATCTCTCCCAAGTCACAATTCTCTTTGGGGATTGCATAGAATTAACTTCTGTTTCTTGAAGCTCTAGTTTCTTTGAAGAACTGAAACTAATTTGTGCTACAGTCTTTTCTTGTTTACAATCCAAGTTTGCTTTGGTACTACTATGCATGGAGGCATGATCATGTGAGAAATGAAGCTCCCTGTTTTCAAGACCATCTGTTTGTGGGGCTGTTACAGAACTTGTTTCCAAAATTCCATGTCCTCCTGCTGTTGGGTTGCCTTCTTCTCCAGAGCTGCCAGGATTCTGATCATGATGTAACTGAATTTGTAACTTCCTTGGCAAATTTTCATTTACATGTGTCCAGGATGATGATGTGTATCTATTTTCAAGCATTGTTATCCTTGTGTCCACTTCTTCTTCACACAAGAGCACATCATCTGACTTCATCATGATTTCCTGTCTTAGTGAATGCACCCAAGACTTCAAGCAATGTTCCTGCTCTTCTTCTTCAGTTTGTGTGCATTGAGTTTCTGATTTCACTATACAGGTAATTCCATCTGCTGCTGTGGATTTTGCTGCAGTATCATCATCATCATCAGTCTGGATTGACCCATCCTTCACCTTCTTGATTATTGTCCCTTCTTGATCAACCTTGTCCAAGACATCAGTAGGACTATGTTGTTCCAGACTCTTGACTGCTGGTATTTGCAGTTTGTGAGTAGTACCCAAATTCAGCTCAATAACCTCCTTTCGCAATTCCTGATCAAGTTTTTCATCTACACAAATATGGCTACTAGCTACATGATCTGGCTTCAATGATCCCTGCATCTGATGATGATGCCAATCAGGCCGTAAGCTCACTCCAGATTCAAGAATGGCATTATTGCCTGGGGTTTTTTTGGGCACCTGGTGACGTTTAGTCCAACTCAGCTCATCAAGAAACAATTGTATGTCATTGCCATCTCCTTGCCAGTGTTGACTTGCTAGGAGCCTGCCGCTACTGCTGCCTGATGCTGCTGCCTGAGATCTATTGTGTAGTGGTGGTGGTGGTGGTGATGGTGGTGGTGTAATTAAGAAGCTGTCAACAGACTTTGTGTCAGTGTGACTCCTCACATGGCTCCCAGCTTGATTCTCATGCAAAATCCTGATCGACTTTTCAGTTTCATCATATAGCTGCTGCTCCAAATCATCGCTACCTGAACCTGCCCACATATGAAATATTTTTTGGGGTATGTCTGTTGGATCCAAAACTATATATGTATATGTCTCAAATCATGAGATGAGGAGGAGCTCATATGGAGTTCTTTACATGAAAAGAACATAACCCATCACTGAGGTTTATATCAATCACCTGTAGAGAGGGCTGTTGATCTTGGATATGGAGACAGAATCAAGGGCTTCTTCTTGTGTGCAATGTAAGCATTGCTTGTCTCATACTTATGCACCAGTTGTGACCACATGTCATTTGACTTCAGCTTTAGGTCTAGCTCCTGCAAAAACATGCAGAACCTTAATTATGTTTTAACTCCAAGAGTTGGGTCCTGGAAGCAAATTTAGGGGCGCATCAACAATGGATTCAAAGCTAACAAAATGTGCACCCAAAATGCGCACCCAATATTCATTTTCAAGAGGAGATAAAAATGGGTAACCTATGTTTTTATACTACTTGAGGTCCTTGAAAAACATGATCACCAGCTTGAAGGTGTTTATTTAGCTCATGCAGAAATTTGAGCTCTCCATGACTTTAATGTTTTCAAATGCATGAGAATATGATTTCAAACCCATGGCAATATGATTTTAAGCTATGAAAGCCCATAGGGTACCATTACCTCATTAGAAGTACTGTTATTGCACGTCAGCTCTACACAAAATTTGTCATTGTGCTGTCGGGCAGTTGGCACACTCCCATTGTTGGATCTGCGGTGCCAGGAGAGAAATTTTAAGCTGAGTTTTGTGAAGGAGATATTATTATTATTATAATTTTTTAATAATTCTGCTTCAGATAAAAATTCTCTCATATGCAGTTGGATGGAGAGAAAGCAGCTATAATGATATTCACCTGTACAAAGGTTTAAAAGTGGCAGAGTTCACTCGTGATCGCAACGCATAATGTTGTATTTGCTCTGCCTCCAAAGCTGTCCAAAGTTACCACCACCACAACCCATCATTCATCCCGGGACATATTATTTACCAGCTCATAGGTACTTATCCAACAAGCCCAGTGGCATGTAGAGCTCTGCTTGCTTTATTCTGCATGCTTTTTTTTCATCACACTGATGATCAATGTTTGGCAACAAGAAAGAAAAACAAAACAAACCAAAAAACACAAAAGTCTTTTGGGCCAAAAAACATATCTACCTTGTTGGGCTTTCTTCAAGAGTTTGACCATCTCAAGATGCTCACTTTCACTAGCTTGGAGCTGAACATGCAATGTCTCTTGTCTTCGATGTGCATTTTTCTTCTCCTCCAGCTACATAAATAAAATACAAAACAGTCCAATCAAGACTAAACTTCTTCAGAGATGTGTAGTGGTAGTAGTCGTAGTAGTAGTAGTAGTGTGGGGTATACATAGATCTGAACTTAGTTATGGACACAGGTATCATGGGGGATGGGTGGTGGGTTCACAAATTTGTTCACACATGATACTTACAGCTTCCTTGGCAGTGGTCTCAAGCTCATCAATCATTCGGAGGAGCTGCTTGTATTTGGAACTCCACTCCTCTTTTTCCTTTTGAAGAATCTCAAGCTTCATCTCCTGATTATTATATAATATCATGTATTTAGTTAATTATGGACTTTTCAAATTGACCGGTTCGAAGTACAAAAATTGAAGAGAAACTTTGATTTGGGAGCCACCAGATAATGCAATGGCTGACATTGGATCATCCAACAAATAGATGTTAACAATGTTTTGCCAAATTCAGTAGAAAACTTGATCCTAAGCACCGGTTTTTGAAAAGTCCAGAATTAACAGTTTAGTCCAAAATTATCTAAATACTTGCTTGTTACATATGACAAATTGGGTGCATATGATATCAATTCACATGCCCCCAAAGTTCAATGGACTCCTTTTAGGAGCTGCAAAATTAGTCCTGGCTAGAACACCTTAGCTTGAAAATGCTTGAATAATGTAACTTAACATTCACTGCACCAAGCTTGCAACAAAGCTGATCAATTGCAACTAAAAGCTGGACATCAGATCAGATCCCAGCTCCAAATTTTGTCTCAGAAACAACAAAATAGTTTTATAGTAAGATTTAAACATACTGCTTCTCGGATAGTAATCTCTTGTTGGTAAATGGTGGTTGTCAGCTTCTTATGCTCAGAAATCCACACAGCTTGCGGGTTCCGACATGCTTCCACCTCCATTTCCTGCACACATCATTTTTTTTTTCAAGCTCAAATTTGAGCAATAAGTTAGTTTATATGGTAATAAGTAGAGGGGGGGGAAAATCATGATTTATTTTCATGCACACATCTAAAGTAATGCCAAAAGTATGGAAATTTGACAAAAATTCATGTCAAAATGGGTTGACTTTTGTTAAATGCTAGTAAAAAACCTTGAGTTGAAGCTGTTGCTTAAGTGACTTGATTTCTTCTTCATATGCTTGTTTGTGTTGGAGTTGTTTTTGCTCAAGATCCGCTATATTATGTTGTACCAAGTCTCCCTCTAATCTTGATTTCTTCAAACTGCAAAAAAGAGAGAAAGAGAGTTTATCATCAGTCCTCATCGAAAAGTAAGCATTGATGATTTTAGACTTCAGACTGTTGGGTTTGAAAAACAAACAAGTCCAAAAGTGTTGGAAATTTTGTGAAGATTGTTGTTTTCCCTCTCCAGTCCATTAATTACCCTTCAGTCTGCAACTTGTCTTGAGGTCGGTCATCGTTGTGCAATGATATCACATTGGTTGATATAAGATCCGAGTGGCATACCAGCTGATTCAATTTCTCCTCCAACTGCAGCATAATATTGGGTGTTCAACAGCCTCTCTCTTTGGGTCAAAAACTAATAGGAAAAATCTAAAAACCACCCATGGTGACCCACCTGAACATATACTTGAAATTACATGCCAAAGCTCACATCTTTGTCACTTACATCTTTGATGGTATCTGTTAGAATCAAGTGCTGATCTTCTTCAGAAGTGAGGCGATGATGCAGTGCATGGATAAGTTCCTTGTCACTGCGAGCTGATGCAAGTTCAATGGCCATACACACTCTCTCTTCTCGTGCTTGTGCTCGTTCAGCTGCCACAATTTGCATGATCTCTGTTTTTTTCTTTTTTACTTTTTTTTTTTTGTTGCACAGTAGAAAGTTTCAAAACAACAACTAGGCACAAAACTGAATTTTATTTGCGACAAAAAAAACACCAATTTAAATCCTGTCCCAAGACCAATTTCAACAACAACCAACCTTGAAGTAAAGTGCGGTCAGAATGCAGTTGCTCATGGAGGTTCTTATATTGCTCCTTGTATTGCTCCTCCAGTTCTTTCCGTCTCCTAAAAACGTGGAACAAACAGTCTTGTTCAAATCCTCCTTCTTTTTCTTTTGACACCTATGATGATATATAAAAGTGCACTAGTGTATTTTCAACTTGACAGTGTTGTGAGAAAACTTTTCTTGTAGTTTGAAACAGAATTGCAGATTCACAAGAGGATGGATCTCATGATGGGTCCATTGTCCATAAGTTCTTACTTGGTAGCAAATTCCTCAGCTTGGGCATACATGTTCTTCTTCATGCATGTTACTTCTTCCTCCTTTGCCTTCAACATCCGTTCTCTCTCATCAAGCTTTTCCTCTCGCCTTTCCTGCAAATGGGTAGAGATAGACAAAAAAAGAGTATGTTCTTGACTCCTTTTTTATCTTCAAACTGCCAAATGGTGATCAATTGAAATATCAGATGAGAATTAAACTTGATGATGTCTCTGCAGATCAGGGAGGAGAGGAAGAAGCCGAGCTTGGATGGTCCCATTGCCTGGGATTCTTTGAATTGTCGGAGCCCATCCTCACGACTTCGAAGACTGGTTATGTCTGCAAGTACCCTCTGACGTTGTTCATAAGCCAATGCATCAATTGCCTGTTACACAAAACTCAAAATAGGGAGTTGGTCATGTTGCAAATCCATAATACAACCTTATTAAAATTCCACAAAATCTCCTCCTTCTCACCCATGACAACTTCTTTCTGCAACACAGGTGGAATATATTATAACAGCTGCTGCTTCTGTAATGGAGTGGAGTATGAATTCAATTTTCTATCTATTCCAAGTGAGGTTCCAGAAACTAGCACAGTAGTACTTGGGAAAAAATCAACTTCCTCTAACACCTTTTCTTTGGAAAGCAAGTGCTCTAGAACAGAATCCTCATGAGCTTGTATTTGACCCATACGGGATTTATGGATCTCTTCCAGTTCCTCTCGATCTCTTGAGAGTTGCCTATAAGAAAGAAGCCCATGTGCATGAAATCAGATTCAATGAAAGAGCTGTAAAAGAAACAAGCTGTGCCATTGTTGTCATACAAAAAGCCATGATCAAAATTGTAACAATTTCTTATGATCCATGATGCTAATGGGTTCAGTTTGTCTCTATTGAGAACAGATCAGAGCAATTGAGAAAGTACACATATATTTTCAGCTTGACTGACGAATAATGATTTTCTTTGTAATGTTTTTGTTTTGGGTGGCATTCTGGAGATTAAAATTTGGAGATGATAGAAATAACTGACTCTTACACCTGCGAAAGCGTGCAGCTTCCTCCATCCGAACTGCACTTATCTCAAACTCTCGAATCCTATTGACCTGCAATTTACCATTTGTTCTTGAGTTGTAAAGTCAAGAGTTTCAAGGGGTGACCATTAGCAGCCCATTCAGTTAGACTTTACTCCAGCAATCCTCCTTGCTACACTAACCACCTTCTTATATATTCTTGTTTTCTTTTTTCTCAAGCAATTCTTCTCTGTTTTGCCACAAGGTGGAAGGAAATTTTCTTTGAAGCAAATTCAGAAGCACCTGCATGGCAACCTCAGCACGAACACGACTATCAAATTCTTGGTGCAAAACTGTAATGTGATCTTCAAGTGAGCGATATGGGAGCATTGCATTGCGCTGCTGGGTTTGAAGAGTGCAATCCCTTTTCTTGAGATAAATATCATCAATCTCCTTCAAATTAGTCTCTGTTTTTCCCCAATCATTCACCCCACCCACCATAGCAACCCACTCCTTAGCTCTTGCCTTCCAGACATCAATCATCACAAAAACTCTTCTTCTTCTTCTTCTTCTGCATCTTCAAATTCAATCTTTTCTTCAAGTTTAGATTCATAGCACCCACCAGAGAAGAATGTACTTTTCATCTTATGGTTTCCACACAAATTTTTGGAAATTGGGCAATTGAGATCTCGATCTGGAAACAATGACCAAAGACAGCAAAATCTGTTTCCCATGTTGCAGCTCTAGTACCCAACAAAACTGTATTGAATTTTTTCCTACCTACTATGTTTTTACATTTCAACACCCATGTACCCCTTTTTGACTGTGCAGCTGAATTAATCATCTCCTCTTGACTCCATCAACCCTAGACTTCTTCCACAACTTGTGAGCATTTTTTTTTGGGAGAAAAGGAGGGGGCCAAATGGCAATGCCCATGTGTACCAAGGTCTTGAGGACCAGTTGTTTCAGTTTGTGCAGTTTGAGTGGAAGCTTCAATTTGGAGAGGAGTTTGGATGTGTGATTCTTCTTGGCTGTGGGCAGTGGCACTTTGGAGTGGCATGTGCTGCAGCACCATCACTAATTGCTGTGCCAAGCACCCTTTCCCTTCCCCTTTCATCTGCAACTGGTTTTCTCTCACCACCACCACCACCACCACCTCAATTGCACAATTTTCCCCACTTGAAAATTCACAACTTTTCCATGCAAAACTCCCATGGCAGAGTGACTGTGCACAAAGGACTAATAACAACAAGAAGAACAAATGTTGACAAAGTTCTGTGGACTTGGAAAAGAGAGAAACAGAAGGTTAGTACAAAATTCGTGCCTTTTTCAGCTCGTGATGGATCTCAGAAGATGGGTCCAAGTGCAAAAGCTGCAGCATTTCCTTGTAAGAAAATGGTGCCCACAACACCAGATGGCTCTCAGGCAAAAACACAGAGGTGGTGAAACTGTAGTCATAAGCAGCCAGGTAATCCAGAAACAAGCTGCTGAGCAAATGCTCAGTGAGGGATGGCCTTGTGTTATTGGTTTTGGATTGCAGTAAAAAACTAGACCCATCATCACTGCTCCTCAGGTGATCAATGAGTCGAGCTCTCAGCTGACTCTGCTTCTCATCATCATCATCACCACCACCCAATGCGAAAAACCATGAGTTTCTCAAAACTTTTCTCCTTCAAAAAAAACAATTGTTTTCTCACTGCCACCAAAAATGCAGTCAGCAGGTTCATGCATTTTTAAGAATCAAAATGACTGACTTTAAGAGAATCAAGAATGCCAGTGGACCGTAGTGAGCTGAACAGCTGCTTTCTGAGCTCTTCTTTGGAAAGCTCCTCCTGGTCCTCCTCCATCTCTCCCCCAACACCTCCTCACCTTTTTATGCTCTTCCTTCCTCACAAGCTCCTAGTCCTTGTAACTGCATTTCGCAACAAGAAGACAACAAACCTTAGACTCTTTCTGCCCACCACACTTGCTCTTCTTTCTCACAAGCTCCTGCTCCTTGTAACTAACTGCTTTTCCCAACAAGAAGACAACAACCCTTTGTCTTCTTTGGCCCCGTTTCTTGGGTTTAAGTGAGATTTCAAGCCAAAAGTTTTGGATTTTGCCCAAGATTTTGCTTCCAGGCTATTTTCCCAAGTTGGGTGGTAGGTAGTTTCAAGAACTGCCAACAGACTTTTTCTTTTCTTTCTTAGTAATAGCAAAATCCCCATTTCCAAAATTTGGGCAGGTGGGCCAAATCTGGGCCAGAGTGAACAAACAGCAACTAGTGCAACATGAGGGAGGGAATTAAAGGAGAGAATAGTCCTTGGCCTATGTGTATGGGATATATCTTCACAATTTTGCATTTGGTTATACATCTCAATTATACAACTTTTAACGATGTATTTAAGGTATGTTGGCATGGATTTAATTTTTTTAAATGTCTAGTCAAGGCTACAACTCAAATTAGACCCTCTTGGTGATTGTATTAAAGCTTTAATAGGGAATGGATTTGATATCCAATTTGAAGCATTTGTTTTGCAATTAAAGTGAACAAATCCATACAAATGTATTTACAATCTATGGGCATGGTTTACATCTCCAAATGAATTAATCTTGGGTCTATAATTTAATTAGGCAACCCATGATGATGGGTTTAAAGTAGGTTGGGATGGATTTTGATTTCCAAAAAAGTTATTTGACCTACAACTCAAGTTCCTCCCTCTTGTATTAAGATCTAAAGGGATTGGATTTGATCTCCAATTTGACCCATTTGTTTTGTAATATAATTATAGGGTCCTTGGTGATAGATTTATAGTTTGTTGACATGGATTACATGTCGAAACTTTTGCATTTGGGTTTGTAGCCCAATTAAGTAGCCCTTAATCATGGGTTTAAGCTATGTTGGAATGGATTTGATCTTCACAATTTCTAGTTAGGTTTGCAATTCAAATTGGACCTTCTTGGTGATTGTATTAAGGTTTAGGGGAATGGATTTGATTTCCAATTTCATATGTTTGGTCTACATTTGAAGCAAACAATCCATAATGAGGGATTTAAGGTATGTGAATATGGTTTCCATTTCCAAATAAATTCAATTTGGGTCTACATCTTTATTAGATTGGGTTTAGTGATGGGTTTAATGCACATTGGTATGGAATTTATTTCCAAAAATTGACATTTGGCTTGCAAATCCATTTGGACCTACACTATGATTATATTGTAGTTTAGGGAAATTTGGGATTTGATATCCAATTTGAAGCATTTGCTCTACGACTCAAATGGATAGTCCAAATTGATGGATTTGAAGTTTGTTGGTATGGATTACATTTTTTTTTAAATTCCAAAACCATGGCAATTTAACTAAATTACCTTTGGTCATGGGTTTATAGTATGCAAGTATGCATTCAATCTCCAATATTTCATTTGGCATGTAGCTCAAGTTTTTCCCTCTTAGTGATCATATTAAAGTTTAAAGGAATCTGACCCATTTGCTTTACAATTAGATTGGATAGGCCAAAATGATGGATTTGAAGTATGTTAACATGGATTTGATCTCTGAAAATTGACATTTCATTTGTAGCTCAAGTTCCTTCTTTTTGGTGATTGTATTAGTGTAAGTTGGTATGATTTCCAACTAAACCCAATTGCTCTACAATTAAAGTGGACAATCCATAATAATGGATTTGCAATCTATGGGCATGATTTACCTATAACCCTAGGTGATTGGTTTAAGGTATACATTTTATAATCTCTAATATTTTTCATTTGACCTACAACTCAAGTTGGTGCTTCTTGGTGATTATATTAAGGTTTAGGGGAATTGGTTTTGATACTTTTGTAGTGATAGTTTTTCCAAAGATCAAATTTCCAGTGACATAGTTTTTCCAAAGATTATTTTCCAATGACATTTTTTCACTAAGTGAAAAACTTTATTTTGGTTTAAGTGTGAATGCTATGTGTTCTTTTTTTTTCAAGAATGACCAACTTTGTAAAGTTTGGTGATTTCATGGTGAAGATCCAAGAATTTGAGTTGATTATTTTACACAAAACAAAACAACTTCACCAGGACAAGGTACATTGGCAAATTGTGGAATCTGTGTAGCTCAACACATTAATGATGTCATACAATGTTCATTTTGACACCTATAGCACTTTTTTAAAAAAGGTGACTTCTTTAATCCCAAATGTAATGTGAAAATTTGTTTACCAAGATTACCTAAATGCATACTACCTAGGGGCCCCATTTTCCAAGGAGACCTTAAAGGCCCATCTACAAGAGACTTTAAAGAAATTAAAGATGGGCAATTCAATGAAGAGAGTTCAAAACAAACAACATTGCAATGTGATGAGGTTTTGAAGTAATTGAAAGCAAAAAATGGGCATGCAAACCAAAATATTTTAAAGAGGTGACAAAGCTTCATTGATGGCACACTAATAATTTTAACCCCATATCCTAACCCTCCCCCTAATGACTTGCATGGATCATCCATTGGTGCAACTTATTGAAGCCCTACTCCACTAAAATGTAAGCCTTTGGAGCAAAACTAACCAAAGGAAAAATAGTGGCAATGAATTCCAAGAACATGGCAACCATGGCCAACCAATTATCCTCCACATCTAATGTCCATGATGCATTCCTATTAGGAAAAATGAACATTAATCATGACAAGAAGAACAAAGTAAAAATTAGTAATTTGAATATGGTTAAAGATTTATGAATAATTTCAAAGAAAATTTTAAAATAAAAGTTAAGGCAATTCTAAAACTATAGCTAATAGTTTGATGTGAAAACATTGATTTTGCATAATCCAACCTCTTTTTAAGTTTTCATGATTTTTTTTCAAGTTTTCAAACTTTAAACCCTAAATTTCAAATTGAAACCCAAAATTTGGACTAAAAACCCTAAAATTCAGACCTTTAACTTTAAATCCAAACCCTAAAACCTTAATTTTAGACCTCAAATCTTGAAATTCAGACCCTAATCCCCAAATTTCAAACTGAAAATCCTAAAAATTCAAACTTTAAACCCTAGACCTAAAACACAAACCTTACAAACTAAACCCTAAAATTTCAAGTCATAAATTCTAAACGTTAAACTAAAATTAAAACTTAAACCCTAAAAAGACCAAACACAAATCCTAAAAACTAAAACTTAAAATCTCAAGTCATGAACCCTAGATGTTAACTTAAAACTTAAACCTTAAAAAGACCAAACACAAATCCTAAAAACTAAAATTTTAAATCTCAAATCATGAATGTTAACTTAAAACTTAAAGCCTAAAAAGACCATACAAAAACTTTTAAAACTAAACTTTAAAATTTTAAATCCTAATACTTAGAAGATAAATTGTAAATTTAAACCTTTAAAAAAACCCTAAAATCTCAAATATTAAACTCCAAACACTAAACTATAGTACTAAATTCGTAATTCAAATTTGACAACTATTGATGTTTGCAAAGCTAATTCAATTTCAATGGGTTGTTTGAGTTAGCCTACAACATAGCAAATGGAACCTCACCCAAGACTAAATTATGGTCAAAGCTAGATGTTGCCTTAACCCATATACTGTAGTACCTTTACCATTTTGACATAAATTAAATTAATTTTTTTTTTGCCAAAAATTTGAAATTTTATTTATTATTTGTGTTGAGATTTTAATTAAATCAAAATTTCAACTATTAGGTTTGAATTGCAAGCCTTCAAGGACAACAACTTAAAACTAAGGTAGTCTACACACATTAGACTATTTCACAACACTAACAAGAATCTAGTTATTATTTTGTACAACCATTACCTACTGAAAATGTTACAATTAAAAAACCAAGTGCCAAAGTTAAGATTTAAAATTTAATTAATTATTCAACAATTATTTGCCAAAAGGGTAAAGGTACTATGGTACATGGGTTAAGGCAACATCTAGCTTTGACCATAATCTAGTTTTGGGTGGGGTTCCACTTGCTTTGATGTAGGCCAACTCAAACAACCCATTGAAATTGAATTAGCTTTGCAAACATCAATAGTTGTCAAACTTGAATTACGAATTTGATTACATTGTGATTTTCAAAATGATCAGGGTTGCATTACAAGAAAAACTAATGAAATTTTGTATTAGAAGTCTATTCTTAAAAGTCTCAACATTCTTGAGGAGAAAAGTGCAAAATGGGATGATGAATTCATTTAAAAAGAAGCCAATAAACCGTATTTTGACTATTCTCAACATTAAAATGAAAAATTATCATTGAATAATGATCATGGTAGAAAGAACCTTCAATCTATTTGCAAATTTATGCTTTTATCTCTTTTCATTTCATGGTTGATGTCATTTGTTCACCTACAAATTGTAGATTGGTAGGGTTTTGAAAAGAATTACCTTGCATTTCAAAGGTGTAACATCTCTCTAGTAGAATTTTGCAAGCCACATAATGTTGAAGAGGGTTTGGAATTCTTACACATTTTCTCCCATGTATTTTTTTGACTCAAAATGTAAAATGTAAAATTTAATAATGTTTAGTACAAAAAAAATGAGGATAAAATTGAAATGAAACTTGTTTTTTTAATTCATTATGCAAAAACTCAATAAACAATTCACAATAGATTTTGACATGTTGATTCTAGAAATGTATAATTAGTTTAACAAGTTTATTAATTGCAATTTGGCACCAAGCACAAATAACATCACTAGCATTGCTTTGTACATTCATCAATGGAAACTATTGAGCACTAAGTCATAATTTCTAATCTTAATACTCTAACCCAAAAATGCAATTTTTTTGAATTAATGGAGATGATTTGTTTGAATTTTTTACTTGTGTAGTAGTAAAGGAACACATGAACCCAATAGTATGGATCAAATCTAAAGAAAAAGGTAATTTGATAACACAAGATAACATTTACTATAACAATTACCACTCTAGAAAAAAAGATATTTGGGTAGTGGACTTGATGAAATTTTCTATAATATCATGCCCCAAATTATTTCACAGATAGGTACACATACCATATGGATGATATCGAAAAAAAAATCCACTATTCATGTTGGGCACACTATAAAAGCTTGTTATAACTAAATAATTGAGGTTGTGATAAGATTAATTTTGAATGAACTCAAGGTGATATCACTTCCTTTATTATACAATGTTGCCTTTTTTACCCACAGTCAAGTTGGAGCATTCTCACAATATGCCTCTTTCTTTTCAAAGCTAGGATATTTTATTTAGACTTGAACTTATAGTTTTTTGGATCTCTATGTGAAAGTTCATTGTATTTGGTCATTTATTGTTCCATTTTTTTCGTTTTGAATGTGAAACTAATCTTTGCTTAAGAACTCATGATATTCTACCACAATGGTAGCAAACAAAACTCCTCCATTCCTTTTTCATTCTTGTTCATTACAATCTAGTGTCCAAATTCTTTACACAACATGTCTTTTGCCCCCCTTCTAAAGCCAAACGAGAAACAACTTTACTATAGAATGGGTTATCATAAATGTTTTTGAACACATGGGAAAGTTAATTCATGCCTCTACAACCAATTGGAAATAATGCCATGTATGAGACAAAACCATTGTTAGTCATAAGTATATATTTGACCCTTGTTTCCTTTCACAATTCATTTTCAAGTTAATATGCACATTTCACACTTTAAAAACCATGTTTTTGGTGTATACGTCATTGGGAATGCTCAAAAACTAGAACAAATATCTTGGCAAGTACTAGGTCAATTCTCAATGAATGTACTATTCAACAATTTGTTTCATTTTTGTTACAATGGAATTAGTTCCAAATTCTACACAACAAAGGAAACAATTGTTATAAATTTACTTTGAAGCTTGAATGTCATTGCAACTATTATCGAGGTGCTTCCAACTTTACAAGATTGGATCGATGTTTGTTCCCATTTTTGTCAATAGTCCTTCGCATATATTATGCATAGAGGATGTACATGTTCAAAGACTCTTTAGTTTTACACTGTCAACACTATTTGAACCATTTTCTGATGAAGCAACTAGAAGGCCAACATTGTGATCTCTTTGAGAATGATGAAGTGATAAAAGAAGAGGTTTGATATGTCCTTGAGCATTACAAAAACCTTGAGCTTTCTCTAGAGTTACCTCAAGCAATATGGGTCTTAAACTATTGTTTGACAACAAACATATTTTCTTCATGTATGCCTCTTATAAGGAGTTTGCTACCATAGTTGCATAACACTTGAATCACTAGATAAAAGTTGTTAATTTCAAAAGAACTACTATTAGGCTTGGTGATTAACACTACTTAATGTCACTCATTAGTTTTGAAAGAGGTATTATTGTCCAACTCATAGTTATATCTCTAGGACATTATGTAGGAATAGTGAGTGATGTATAAAATTTGTCATATTTAAAGCATAGACTTCATCCAAATTGTACTTTCCAGGCCGTAATTTGGATGAAGTCTATGCTTTAAATAGCGTGAAACTGTGTTTGGGCTTGTAAATATGCACATGATGCAATGTTCACTGAAAGGGCCAATAAAGAAATATGATTGATTTTTTTTGGCAAGTCATAATGATTGGCCCATGTGGTGGCATTTAACTGATCCTTACTTTACACTGTCCAGTATTTCACGTATATGAGTGGGGCTCGGAAATAACTTGCAAGTGTGTGCAAATAGTGTGCCGGGTGTGAGTAGAGAACTAACTTGCACAGTACTTTGGATGTGGTCAACATGATCAAAGGATGAAGATCAACAGGTACTCTCAGTTGTTCAGTGTTAGGAACCATTGAGGATGTCAAAGGCTTGCTGCTGTTGGTTGGCTAGCTCCGCTTTCAGTAGAGCAATGTTGGCATCCTTGCTCTCCACAGTCAACTTCACCCGCTCTGCAAGTTCATCCATCTCTTTTGCCTGCACTAGATCAATGTGAGTCATAGTGGTGAACAATAGTTATAATAGAATGACATATTTTGAGTTATTCAAGAGTCCCTCCTTATGGTTCCATTGCCACCCACTTCCTCTTCAAGGAAATTTACATGCTCTTGCAATTTCACAATTATTGAAACAGAAAGAGAGTATTCACAACACCAATGGTACTTACTTCTGATATCTTGTTATGCTACAAATCATAGGTCCACATCAGAATGGAGCACTCACCTTTTGTATCTTGTAATGCTGCATGTTAGACAGATGCCTCTTCTTTGTGTATTCCATCTTTTTCTCCCACTCTGTCTCCTTTTCTGCCATTTCCTTCCCTGCATTGTAACAGATTGTACAAAGTAGGCCTATGTTAGTGACAAACAGAGATTGTTTCTCCTGTTGTACCCCCACTGACTGACTTCATTCTGGACATACTTCATTTGGTCTGGTTCTAACCCTAAACCCTAAACCTTGTCCATAGTCCTCAATACTTAGTTTACATAGGACCAAAGTTTCTGGAATTTCTTGAATCTTTTGTGTGAATGGTTTCATTGGGTTAAAACTAGCCTTTTGCCTAGTCAAGCATGTACCAAGGTACCAAACAGTGCTCACACCGGTGAAGAATCAGTTGTGAAAATTATGTGGTCACACACACGAAGAGTCTTCTTTTGAAGAACTTACTGAGTTGTTGAAGTGCATTCTCATGTGCACTGCTCAACTGTCTCAGCTTCAAACTGAACTCCATTTCCTGCATTCCCTTTACTGATTCTGGTTCAGCCAATTGTCGGCCAGCCTCAATGCAATTTCAGGCTGGGACTTCAAATCAGCTGCTTTTTCTTCACCTAGTTTTCTTAACCTGTATCATCGGCTAGTTGGGTGCATTCAGAAGCAAGTGTGGCTGTTGAATTGGAGCATGTGAAAGACTTGTGCACATATTATTGTGCATTTTTGTTTTTTTTCCCAGGGTTGAGTGGATTTCAGATGAGCCCCTAATTTGGGTCAAGAGGCTCCACAAACTGTGTGACTGTGCCTAAACCTGCATTGAAGAATATCCTGGTAATTAGATATGGAATTCTTGTAGGCATTCTTGACATACCTTCTGCTGGATCAACTGTTTTGTGTCATTTCCATGCTTCAATTGTATTGCTTCAATCTTTTCTGCCAATACTTTGACAGTTGCTTCTGCTTGTTCTGCTTGGTGTCGACTCACTAACTCTGCCTTCTGGGCCTGTTGCGAGGTCAGTCAATCCACATGGAAATCCTTACCAGTTGATAAAACACTTAAAGGAAGGAAGGGACACTTGCTCTACAGATAACACATTCCAAAACATATGGCAAAGAAGATTGTGACATGCAATCATGGCCATGAACCTCTTGAGCCCTCTGACTCAGATAAATTTCAACCAGGGAAGGGATCAGCTCAACATTGTCCTAGCAGCCACCAACACAACCAGAGCATCTCCTCCATGCCTGCACAATGCAATTCCAAATCTCAAAGGGGTGAATGGAAGTGGGATTGACCTAAACTCACTTGCCCAAGTGCCATGACATGCTCTTCTTCCATAGCCCGTACTGCAATTTCAAAGTTGGACTTGAGTAATTCCTCTTGCTTGAGTTTTTCAATCTCAGATTGCTGGATCTTGGTTAGAAGTGCTTGCACCTGCACCTGTAGCTTCTGTGGACAGACAGAGAGATCTCAGGCATTGAAAGAGGGAAAAACAAATCAATGCCTTGTCTTTAGGAGCTCTAGCACACATCTTTGGCCCCTTTGGGCTATCTGACACTCCTTGAGAAATTGAATATAACAATTGATCCTAATGCTGTCTATACATGAAGCAAGATGATGGACAATGGGCAATGGGCACTGCCGCAACAAAGTCTTGCATCAAGGACACAAAGAATGGTAAGAGAGATCTGACCCTGGGAGGCTGGAATTCTTGGGAAGTAGGGTTTTAAAACTTACCTTCTGCTCATTTGTTGAAAGTCTACTGGGAAGACTTTGGGCTTCTAGGGTGCAGACTTTGTCAGAGTAGAAGTGGATACGAGAACCCAGCTTCTTTAATTGCCTGTTATGTTCACGTTCCAGATGTTCAATCTGTTGTGCTTTCCCCTTCAGAGTTGCCTGCAAATTGCGTATCTCTTCCTGCATATCCTACCATGAAAGAAAGAAAGAAAATCATGCAGGCAAGCAAATTTGATGACCTAATTCCACATGCATCATCTCTTCTGACTGCATTGATTTCTATGGGAAATCATGCATGCAGATTATTTTATTCTCTTCTAACTGCATTTCTTGGGAAATCATGCATGCAAAATTATTTTACAACCTAATTCTCTTCCGACTGTGTTTCTACGGGAAATCATGCATGCAAATTATTTTATGACCTAATTATCTTCTGGCTGCATTTCTAGGGGAAATGATGAAATTGATGATGATATTGTGGATCCCATCCACATTGACGATTCCTGTCTAAATAAAATCCCATAGAAATGCAGTTGGAAGAGAATTAGGTCATAAAAAAATTGCATGCATGCATGATTTCCCGTAGAAACGCAGTCAGAAGATAATTAGGTAATAAAATAGTTGATAGAAACGAGTTCAAGAACAATGTAGTATACCTACCTGTTGTTGTATCTGAAATTGAATGTGCAGCAACTGCTGCTGTATGGGTGCAGGTGGTGCACTTTCTTGCACAAAGTTGTTGGCATTTGAACCGCCATCGACCCTCTGAACTCCTAATGGACATGATGACAACGAAGAAGGAAGTGGTACAAATGAGGTGGCAGAAGAAGAGGAAGATGGTCGAGAGGAGGAGGGGTGACGGATGTGAGAGCGGAGCGTGCGCACAGAGTCCTTGAGCTGCTCATAGCGGCGTCGCCCTGCCTCTCCTCTGTAGCTGCACGCCACAATTTCTTTCCCCTCTTTCTCCATTTGCCCACTACCTACCTACATTACCTATTTTCTCTCTCTCTTTTTGTTTTTGTGCCACAAATTGGAGCTCTAGAGAGTTCTTCAATTCAAGTTTGCGAAAAAGATTTGGGACATTTTTTTAGTTTTATTCTTGAAAGTTGAAATCAAATGCATTTGATTCATGGTAATGCTCCTCCTCATCTTCCCTCTCTTTCTCTCTCTCTACATATATATCTGTGATTGAAGATGATCATGTTGCAACAACCACCACCACCACCCTAATTATCACAAACCAAACCCAAAAAGAACTTCAATTTGTTGCAGTAGAGTTATTAAGTTAAAGTTTACAAAAAAATTCGAAAGTTTAAATCAAATGCCAACATCTAGATCATGATGATGATGCTCCTGTTCTCTGTGTCTCTCTCTCTCCATCCATGATTGAAGATGGAAGAAGATGATGTTACAAGTTGCAACAATAACTACCCTAATTATCACATACCAAACCAAAAAGACATTGCACCATTACATCCATGAAATGCGGGCATTTTGGAAAAACATAGTTTCAGAACATTTCCTATTGTTTTAACTCTTCTGGGGATTCCTTATATGCATTTGCAAAACTCAACAGATTTTATCATCAAGGAGCAAATTCAAGGACAAATGAGTTTTATAGTGGACACACATTATTTGGATCATCATCCCTGTGTGAAATTGGAAGTTTGAAAACACCCTAAGCTGAAAGTAATATTTTTGGATTTGGTGACTATCCCAACTTAACACCAAGTGCCTAAAAATGCATGAAATTAATCCACCCGTCCAACACCTAAGTCAAGTCACAAGTTGTTATTCTTTTGGATGGGTAACTTTCCCAAGATAACAAAAGTGTTGCACATCAATCTATGAACCAAGGTAGTTTGTTGGCCTTGCCTACTACCAAGGCAAGAAGGATATTGTGTTTAGATTCATTATAGAGTATAGTAGCTTAAGGGATTTTGGCCCCTACTAGGTAATAATAATAATAGGTCTATTTTTATATGAGGATTTTTGAAAGATGATATTTTGGCTTCTGTTGAAACTTAAGATTAGTTACAGAGATATAATATCCAGAAGGATTTTGGTTTCTTTTAGAGGATTTTTTGAAGATTATATTCTTGCATGGTGAAATATTTGGGTTTCCATAATTCTTCTTTTTTGCCTTAAGATGCTTTTTAACATAAATGGCAAGGCCAGAGTGTGACACACCCCTTGTTTTGTTTTGTTATGCTGAGATCTCTCAAACCACGGCATTTCATGCTGTGCTCTTGGTATCTTCAGAAAGCTCTTGATGAGTAGGGTGCACTGACTTGGTTTGAGATTGTTCAGAGGTATGATGTGAAAGATATTGATTTTTGAGTGGATTTTGTTCCTGGAAATTCAAACAAATTGCAAAAATTGGGTTTGGAAGGAAAAAATCAGCTGAGCCAATGTGTTCACACTCGGGCCAACAGCACAGGCTACACTATTATGTATAAAAACAAACTCCAAAACAAAAGTCAAGTCCCTAATTTTCTTTGATTAGTGACTTCCCAAGATAACAGCATTGCAAATATGCATGTTACCCACCTCTAGTACAAGTCAAGAGGCTCCTCATAGTTGATACAATGGTTTTTCTTTTCTCGTTTTTATTTATGTCTACATTTTGGCAAAGTTTTACACAAATTTAGCAAAATTAGTTGAAATTACACTAGGAAAACCAAAATTTCCCCAATTTATTTTTCAAAAGATGGATAAATTTCTCAGAAAAAAACACTGGTTGATACATGAGGGAAAAGAGGAAATCTCAGTCCAATTTTCACTTTTTTTGGAAATTTGATCTTTGTATTTTGAGTGTTCTTATTCAAGT
>Ga0116229_10003597_pt1 | contig 25512 bp, 20 predicted proteins | sample S1TSphgellanicum_3_FD_87313 | JGI IMG/M metagenome (GOLD analysis project Ga0116229, IMG submission 87313) | Host-associated microbial communities from peat moss isolated from Minnesota, USA - S1T2_Fc - Sphagnum magellanicum MG | ecosystem: Host-associated > Plants > Peat moss > Unclassified... | reverse complement strand
AGTTTTCTGTTGGGTCCCAGTTCCACTTGCTAACCATCATGGTTAGCTAACTCAGTTGCTTTTCTTTTTCTTTTTTTTTTTGGTGTGCTACCTACCTACTAACTAACAACCTACAAAGCAGTTTGTTAGTAGGTATGTAGGTAGTAAAAGCAGCTCTTACGTACCTACCTATGTATAGACCCTTTCCTTGCCTAAATAATTTACCTATTTTGCTACCTATCTACCTATATATGAGACCTATTTCCTACAGAATTGGTTTACCAAGGTGTTTAAACCAAAGATTTAAACTCAGTTGAGATTCATCCACAAGCGAGTAATAACGGACATCATCCAGTGGATGGTGCGCTGGTGGGTGATGTGCTGGTTCACTGGTGGCCCCGACCGACCAGACCAAACTAAGGAAGGAGGAGAGAAAATTCTCCCGAGGCCAGGTGGCAGAAAATCAGCGAATCTAATGTAATGGCAACGAATATTCTGCTGCCATCTGTCACACATTAAAACCCCTTTTGGACACTTTTTGTCCGTTTTTGCTCCTAGCTTTTGGTTGATGAGCTCACTTTTTGATCCTTTTTTCTTGTGAATGTGCACAAACTAGTCAGTTGGAGAGTGCCAGGGAAGCAAAGCAAGGATAGATAATTTGTTTAGGGTTTAGGGCTTGGGAGGAAGGAACCCTAGACCTTTCTTGAGGTCTTGGTCTAGGGTTCCTCCCCCCAAACCCTAAACCCCAAAACAAAATATCTAGGTAAGGGGCAAATCTATTTGGCAGAGAGGTTTTTTTTTATTGGGTCCGTCCATTTAGTACCAACAACAAGACAAAAGTTACACAACCCCAGAAACAAAAAAAAAAAAAAAAAAAACCGAAAAACCCTAAAACCTGGGCTTCATGGCACCTGGCCAGCATGAAGTTTGAACTTGTTGCCCAATAATTTTTGTCTACATTGCAAAAAACCACTACCTAAGTATTTGGAGCAAATCTAATTGGCCGCCCAGCTTATTATTCTTAACAGGTCTCCACCCCCACCCCATTTCCTAGGCACACTAGCATTGCTGAACTAAGTGGGCCTAGAGCCTTGGGCAAGGGAGAGTGGCCCTTGCCCATAATTTAATTTTAGGAATAATACATAAATACTCCCACCTGTGAATGTATATATGTGTGTGTGTGTGTGTGTGTGTGTGTGATATAATAGAGTTATCCGTAAAGTAAGAAAAACACAGCATCAGAACCCTGAGTTTGATCATACACAGGGTGAGATTCAAAGAAAAACCTTCAAAAAAGTACATTAGCATTCAAGGGGGATGAAACTCATAAAACCATCAACTTTGGTGGTAAACTGAGTTTCATCCTGTCTTTCCTTTTTCTTGAGCTCCTCCACTGCTGCTGCTACAGATATTTTCACTGCTCCGAACTGTACAACTACTATAATTAGTCTCGAACCTTGTGCACGAAATGCTAAGTATCAGCATTTTTCATACTGAGATTTATTAAAATGTCTTTACTTTGCAGATACCAGTGAATGAGGGGATAGGGGGTGAAAGGAGGCCCAAAGACAGGGTGAAGACAGGGTTACTTTACGGATAACTCTAATATATTATATTTTTCCATTGATTAGTTAGTTAGTGTTTCTAAGTTCAGAATTTTTAAAAAAAATATTGTTATGAGCTTCTTTGATTGTCTTTGTCATAAGAAAATTTTGAGAATTTGAAGACTTCCAAAATAGAGGTTTTTATTCTCATTATAGAATTATATAAAAACATAATTGTTTTTTCCACAATCCTCACACACACACACACAAACACATTCTTGGTGTTTTGGGTTGTTCTTATAGAAAGGAGGAGGAGCAAGAGGGATTTACATAAGGTGTCCTTGCACCACCTTTTTTTTTTTTTGTTACAAAATTTTGCACCTACACAATAATAGAGAGCACATTTCTATGTTGCAAGTTTCTTTTGTTTATTCCAAAAAGTTCACCATATTTTCAGGAAATTTTTTGTCTGAATTCACCATATTTCTATCAAGTGATCTCCTCTAACAATAAGAAAAAAATATTCAAGACTTTGTCACACTCTCTTCAATATGGTTCAATGGCCCACTAGCCTAGTGTGGCCTATGTGGTTGCTGCAAGTGTGAAGTGTGAGCTCCCCACTCAACTCATTTCTCCTTCCAAAACCAGCCAGCTTTTTATAATTTAGTTGAATTTTCAAAATTAAAAAATTACTCCAAATTCATTGAAATCCTTAACCCATATTTCAAACAATATGACAACTTTTGATACTTGTAGAATTGGAAATTTGCCACATTTTTCAAAATTAAGCAAGCTAATTCTTGACTCCATGTTTCAAAACAATACATGTTCCACAAATTAGAGAATTAGAAAAGTGATTTTTTTAAAGAATTAATTAAGTTATAGTATTGAAAATCCTCTTGATTTTGAGAACTCATTTCCAACTAGAAACAAATAGTGTGAGCCAATTAGAATTGTGCCAATTTGTTGCTAGGACCTAATGTGACATGTGTTTTTGCCCAATTGAATGCACTTTCAAAGGGAAAAATGATACAACTTCTTTGAAATACAATTTGCAGCAAAAAGTTGGATTTTGAATTTTTATTCAATTCCCAATGACAAGAGTAACACAAAATTCAATATTTTCCCCACCTTAAGTCTAGAAATAAAAAAATCACCTTCATAAAATCCTGCTCATTGCGGGCTTTCCAAGCATATCAAAGTGTGCCCCAATTTTTCCAAAGTTTTTAATTTTGATTTTATGGAATCATCAATGAAAAAATCATTCAATACTCAATAACTCTTCCACCATAGGTTTATACATTACAAAATCACCTCGGAGCACCCCTACTCATTCATCAAGGGCTTTCCAATGGTACCAAGAGCATACACCACCCCAAGTTTGCGAGATGTCGGTGTGATAAATAAACAAAACAAGCAAATTACCTTCCTTAATATATAGGTGTCGGCATCTTCTTTGATAGAAGAATTTCATAGATGAGTTCAAATGTAAAAGACAAATCACTTAGTCCATGTTGGATAGGGGAAGTACGTACCCAAGTACCTATAGGCCAATTTGTAGACATTAGTTGTATTATTTCTAGAAATGCTGAAATTTTCACTCCAAAAAAAAAAAAAGAAAAATTTTCTTTTGAAGGAAAATAAAGAATCTGATGAAATATTTAGGAATATATCATTTATCAAAATGGAATCCTCAAAATCAATTAATTATTCAACAAACATGTGTCCAAGTGACCAAGTTACTAACTATTATGATACTCCATATGTGGTGGAGGGGGGAGGGTGGGAGGGGGGGTTCTAACTTCTGACTTATCACATGGCAAAACCCAAAGTGGGTCCTAAAGAATTTTTAATTCTAAATAATATGAGGGACAGGAAAATGCCAAGGATCACAAGACAATTGTTTTCACAAGTTAAAGAGTTCCATAGGGGGCCATTGTCAAAGTTTAGAAAAATGACAAAAAAAAAAGAAGAAGAAGAAAAGTGTGTGTATGTAATTGGGTCCAAACTCCAAACCCTTGTCCCATTTCATTTTGTAGAATGTTGGGGGGAAGGTAAGATGAAACATTACTCATTTTAGTATAGTCGGGTAAGGCTTCTCATCAAAGGGGGTTATGTAATTTGTAACATGCACCCACAATTGATTGCACTATCCATAGATAACCAATGTTGTAACCGTAACCTTGGGTTAACTTGTTCTTTAAACTCAGTTTTACTTCCTCCCTCCTCACAATATTAGGTTTCTAGTATCGGGGTAGGAAGGTAACCACAAAGTTGGCAAGGAATTGTAAGTGATTACTATGTTAGTGTTAAGTCGGTATAGCACTTGGTGGCTAATAACCCAGTCACATGCAATGAACGTATTGGCATGGTGTGCTCTTTCAATGGGGCCCCTTGTCATCAAGTGGGTTGTTGTTGTTGTAAAGCTTCCCAATATGCCTCCCTTCGGGTTACAAAGAGCCTTTTTTTTTAATAATAATGTGGCGTGCTTTATAATACGGCGCACTTCATTCCAAGTAGCAACATGACCTTCTCATGATCCTTCGCGAGCGAAATTTCCCACCCAAATGAGTTGGAAAAAGTCACAAACACAACATCAACATCTGTCCATCCAATGGATTGGATGATGTGCTTTGAACTAGATGATGTAATGGGGAGTGTACTGAAATTGCTAGCAACGCCCAAAAGAACAACCCACCCTAAACCCCACAACTTTTCTTCTTCACACTAGAATCATCCTAGTAAAGGGTTTAGATGTTTTTGAGATCTCCTCTCACTCTTATTTAAGGAATTCCAATCTTCCCATGTCATTCCATCCATTGCCCAAACACTAACACACACAATTGTAGTACCCACACAATTGGAGAGCATTGGTTCACTGAGTTCCGGTTTTGTAGTTTGTTTGTACACACGCACATTTCATTTCAGGTAACAACAACACCATCACCACCACCATGCTTTCTCTTTTTTTTTGAAATTGGGTATTTGCAATTTCCATTGTTGGAAGCTTTGAGTGTAGCGAGAGAGAGAGAGAGAGTTGAGAGTGAAAAAGAGGTGAAATTGGGTATTTGCAGTTTCGATTGTTGGAACATTGAGTGTAGCAAATGAGAGACACAGAGACACAGAGAGAGAGAGAGAGAGAGAGAGAGAGAGAGAAAGAGAGTTGAGAGAGAGGAAGAAAGAAATGAAATTGGGTGTTTGCAATTTCCATTGTTAGAACCTTTGAGTGTAGCAGGTAGGAGAGAGAGAGAGAGAGAGAGAGAGAAGTGAAATTGAGTATTTGCAGTTTCGATTGTTGGAACATTGAGTGTAGCAAATGAGAGACAGAGAGAGCGAGAGAGTTGAGAGAGAGGAAGAAAGAAATGAAATTGCGTGTTTGCAATTTCCATTCTTGGAACCTTTGAGTGTAGCAAGTGGGAGAGAGAGAGAGAGAGAGGTGAAATTGGGTATTTGCAGTTTCCATTGTTGTAACTCTGAGTGTAGCAAGTAAGTGAGAGAGTTGCGAGAGAGAGAGAATTGAGAGAGAAACGAGAGAGAAAGAGATGGAATTGGGTGTTTGCGATTTCCATTTTGGAACTTTGAGAGAAATTGGGGTATTTCCAATTTCCATCGTTGGAACTTCGAGTGTAGTAAGTGAGAGACAAAGAGTGGGAGAGTTGTGAGAGAGATGAAATTGTGAATTTGCAATTTCCATTCTTGGAACTTTTAAGTGTAAAAGAGAGAGCGAGAGAGAGAGAGAGAGAGAGAGAGAGAGAGAGAGGTTGAGAAAGAGAAGAAATTGGTTATTTGCAATTTCCATTCTTGGGAACTTTGAGTGTAGCAAGTGAGAGAGAGAGAGAATTGAGAGAGAAATGAGAGAGAGATGAAATTAGGTGTTTGCAGTATCCATTCTTGGAACATTGAGTGTATCAAGTGAGAGAGAGAGAGAGAGAGAGAGAGAAATTGCATTTCCATTCTTGGAACTGTGAGTGAGAGTGAGAAAGAGACAAAGAGAGAGTTCACTTGGAGATGGTTTTGTTTGCTTGTGTTTGAGAATGAGGTACGCGACAAAGGGACGCATGTTTTGAGCTGAAATTTTGTTGTGAAGATGCAAGGGAAGAAGAGAGAAATGGGAGAGAAGAGAGAGTGCTGTTGTTAGCAAAGGATTTCTTTCACAAATTGCAAAGTTTCATGACATAATTTTGAGTGAAACTCTTTTGTTTCTGTTTTTTGGTTTTTTTGTCTTTGAGAAACAGAGTTGTGGGAACTAAGAAGGGGAGAGAGAGGAAGGGAGGAGGAGTCATGGCATCTGAGTTTGCGTCACGGAGACTGAAGATGCAGAATGTGATGGATCGTTGGGCAGCTCAGAAGAAGATGTGGGTGCTGAGCTCTTCTTCTTACAAGGAGCAAGAGAATTTCGGCAATCATCGTGTGTTGAAGCAGCAGCAGAAGCAGTTCCGAAATCAGCTCTCTAGAAATCCCGATCCAGTCTCTGGAATTGCAGCATTTTATGAATTTGCAGCAGTAGGAAGTAGCAGCAGCAGTAGTAGAACTGGAGAATTTCCAGCAGCAACAACAACACCACAACCAGAAGAAGATCACGGTTTTGCTTCAAGCTTTGGGATTGAGAACCAGATGGCAGAAGTCCCACCCTCTGAGGACAATTCTTGGAATGCTGCTGTGTTGTCTGGAAATGTACATCATGACCAGATTATGGTCTTCACACCATTCACTGGAACTGGTGAAGCTGCAGCATCAGCTGACGGTCTTGAGGAGGAGCATCATAATGCTGTTGCTGCAACTCTTTTGCAACGGAATTGGGATGATGGGTTGTTGCTCAATGACTGGTTCTGTGTTCAGGAATCTGAGTCTCCTCATCAGGAAGCTCCTCCTGTGCAGCCCATGAAGCTCCTGGAGCCCAATGTGCAGCAGCAACCTGTGGGAATTCAACCTACTGCATCTCACAGGTCCCCTGCTTCTTTCCCTGAAGCAAGAGCTATGCAATTCATGAAGCATGAGGTTGTTGTCAACAACCCTTTTCTCCAGCCTGCCATGAACAGCAGCCAGGCTGAGATTCCACACCAGGAACAACAGAAGCTTCAGTTACCTCAGAAGAAGCAAGGAGTTCACCAAAAGCTTCAGTTGAAGAAGCGGCAGCAGCAGCAGATCAAATCCACATGCTGCAAACAGGAGCTACAACACACTGAGCAGAAAACTGATCACAAGGCTCCTGTTGGAGCAGAGGCTGCTGCCACAGCTGCTGCTGGGTCACATCCTCCAAGGGTGAAAGCTCCTCAGCAATCACATTACAGGGGAGTACATTACAGGGGAGTACGGCAGAGGCCATGGGGCAAATTTGCAGCTGAGATTCGGAATAAAGCTCGACAGGGTGCGAGAATGTGGTTGGGGACATTTGACACTGCTGAAGAAGCAGCTGAAGCTTATGATGCTGCAGCGTTCAAAATCCGAGGAAGTCGAGCTCATCTCAATTTCCCTCTCAGGGCAAGCTCCCTTGCTGCAGCCACTACAGCCACTGCCACCTCTTCTTCTTCTCCAACCCAAAATAAAACAAGCTCACATCTGACCTCCAGTGGCATTATGTTGAGCACAAAAGGGAGCCCAAATGTTGTCTCAAGCTCAATTCTTCCAAGCTCAAATGCAAATTCCATTCTTCTTCAAGATCCCCCTAGTTACAAGATGTCACCAAGGGGAAGTGAAGGTCTCAAGGACCAAATGGTGATGACAGCTTCCAGGGAGCCAGGCAGTGATGATGATCATTTCAAGATTCCCAAAGGCGATCACATAACTCAACAGAGAACGAGGTCAAGGCCTGAGCAGAAGAGTACTGAAGCTGATGATCTGTTCCCAGAATTGAGCTCTTTTGAGCTGGAAGATGTGACCCACAAGGAGATGATGACGACAATGACGATGATGAGTCCTCCTCCTAGCTGCATCATGGAAACGAGTGAATTCTTCTTTGGAGATGATCTGGAGATGAAAGAGAAGCTTGAATTGCAAGATTTAGGTGCCAAATATTGGGAGCAGCTGCTGTCCTCATCAAACAGCTTCGAATCTGACATCACCATGGCTGACATTGATGTCGTCTTAGCAGTCTCAAATCCAAATTTCACGAGCTCCAGTGATGGTCATTTGGAACTTTTTCCTGACATCTTCGGTCACGAAAACTCTCCTCTCCTATGAATTAGCAGCAGCAATATTGCAGCTCATTTATGTATTGCCATGTTTTCAACACATGCACACACTGGTTTCATCTTTCCACCAAACTTCAGGAAGAAAATACTCAAACTTTATTCCCTCATGAGATGAAGCTCACTGCCACTAACCAATTCTGATTCTTTGATATCAGGGAGTGTTGCTGATCTCTTATTGTAGCTCATTTTTATGGTACTTTTCTCCCCCAAGGCAGATTCTTGATCTGCCAAGCATTTCGTCAACAGCCAAAATGGGTACTACTGAATCTACTACCGTTCACAGATTTGCAGCAGGTTCCAGACTTTTCGATTCTAATTAATTATTAGTAGCACTCCAAATCCTGACTTAAAATCTTGGGTTTGTGCATGCATCCTTGTTTTGTTTCGTTGACAGGAAGGCTAAATATTGTGTGAAGAATTGAGTTTAAATGTCAAATTACAAGAAAGAATGATTATCGTGCCCAAAGTGTAGTTCTTTGTTGCTCTTCCCAATTTCTAGTATTGCAGAAACAGAAGAAGACAAGTGCTAGTTGTTTTATGTTAGAAATTTGTGATGTAAATAAGCAAATGCCGTATGTTGAACACAATTAGCAGTGTTGGGTCCATTTTGTACAGATTGTTGATGATGATGGTAAAAGAGATATATGATTTGAATTTGAATCTGGGAACTACCTTTGGTTTCTGAAGCTCAACTCTGTGAAATCTTTGAAAAGCTGTGTATATGTGCTTGGATCTGGCCTCTACATTTTGCACACTCGAAAGAATCAGATTTAGATCCTGAACTTAAGAATAGTCGTCTATTAAGATCTATTGTTGGATCCGAACCTTGAGAACCATAGCCTTAGCAAAGTTGAGATGCCCACCTCCACTTCAACGATTTTTTAAAGAATTCCAGGCTTGGACAATATATAGTTTTAGGGCTTAAGGTTTTTTGCTTCCCCTCGAGCCATCACCATCACTATTGAACATTTTGGCTGAGATTTCTTCTTTTTCTTTTTGTCACATCAAGCTTTTTGCTTTCTACTTTATATGTTCTCTCCCTTTCATGTTCTCTCCCTTGAGTTGATCCATTGCATGCAACAATCTTTTTTTTTTTTTTATGCTTGAGTTGATCCATTGCTTGCAGCAATCTTTTTATTTCCTTCATGCTTGAGGTTGTTTGTTGCTTGCAGTGAATTATGGACGAAAGCAAAAGACAAAAAAGCTTGAGCTAGAGTTTGATAATTAGAACTTGAGGTTGTTGAGAGCTGGAAGTTGTTGGGGTAGCCAATTGTCACGGACTCTCATCTCTCAACGAATGCTTTTAAGGTACCTTGGTTGCACTCAGAAGTTGCAAGTTGTGTCTTGAAAAATATTAATGCATTTCTTTGTATCCAATGTCTTTTGGAGCATCATTGCATTCTTACCTTTGTGGGCTTTGATTACTTGCTACAACATTTGAACGGGTTCAAAGGTTTTTGTTCACCATTGTCTTGTCTTTTTGGTTGCATGCCACACAGTTTTGAGTTTTGAGCAAAGGCTTCAAAGGTGCATTTATTGTCTTTTCTTTCTTATTTTCAAATGCCACAATATTGGAATGAAGCTTTCAAGGTAAGTTTCACATACCAAGACTTGTCATTGCAAAGCTTTCATCAACTTGAGTTGAAGTGAAGGTTTAAAATTTGAAAATGTCACTTGTTGTTTTCAATTTGTGTTCTTCTTGTTTGGTTGTTTGTTTGTTCTACTTGTTGCTTGTTAATTGTGTGCTTGCGTGCATCAAATCGTATAATGAAATTGACAACTACCACTCTCCCTCATGAACTTAAATTTTTTGTTTGATGTTAAAGAAGGCATTGAGTTTGCATCTTAAACCCAAATCATTAATGGCTCACAAAAGGTGTCCAATCTTGAGGTATATGTTTCATGGGAGTTTTCACTCCAAAATTGTTGGCAAATCAAATATGTGGTACCTCTTTCATGCCTATGCTAATTATTGGGGTTTCTTTGTTGTGAATGATAGTGTTTTTTTCAATTCTTGTAACCTACAAGTTATGAGATGTGTGTTATGGCAATTTGCTAAAGTGAATGTTGATGTTCACAATTTGGCCCATGGGAAAAATATGAAGGGGCTTGTGAGCTACAAAAAAAACCACAATACTAGTTCTCTAATAAAACATGTTTTAGAATTGCATTCAAACAAAATAGATCAATGCATGTCATTGGTGCATATGACCAAAGCTACTAAAGATCATAAAGAAGCAACCAAAAAAAAGGAAAATAGTTCCCCCTTCACAAATCATGGAATTTTTTTATAGTCATAAGCTTTACAACGGATTAAATCCTACACAGTGTGCATTTCCTAAAGATTTGGTTTTGTACATTCCAAAGGGATATCATCCCTTGTTTTTTGTTAAACATCATTGACAAAGGTGCATGGTTTTAAAACAATGCAAGTGTGTTACGCTTCCTTTTCGACAATAATTGGTGAATGAAGTGTTCTTAAACATTCTAAGCAAAACTAGGAAAAAAATGTCATTCCCTCTCTTGCTTCATGTGTTAATTATAGTACTTCCTTTGATCTTTGGATGTCCCGCATTGGGCATGACACTTTTGCCATGGTGGTTAATTTTATCAATGATGTGTGGGAACCCAACATCATTGATGCAACCATGGCAACTTAAATTAAGGTGTTATTGAACCTATTTGACTTTCTTAATACAGTTATCAGATATGTGAAAGATGAGGGGTCAAACCTAACTACCTTAACTTGTACTTTGACATATGTGATATCAAGCTTTCCACTTCAATTGCCATGCCCATTTGTTGGCTCTTGTTTTCAATATGACATGTCAAAAGTTGCACAATATGCTATTAATTATGTGAAGGTGTGTTCTAGATCTATAGAAATCAACTTGAAGGTGTGTGCAAATATCATTACATAAGACTATAACATGGATAGAAAAATCTAGAAAGTAGCAAAAATGGAAGGATACCTACATTATTGTTGGGCTACAACTTGGAATGTTAAGAACTCTTGTTAAAACAAGGTTTTACATCATGGTTTTGTTTGTTCCAAGAAACTTCAGAATTTCAATATGCAATTTATATTTGTTATGGACAATAATAGGCATTACATTTGTCATCAAGAATGCCAATTAGTCAAATGTGGGTTGTTCTTCAAACAATTTGTGATATTTTACTACTAGTGGTCAAGCAATGTGTTTAAACCAAAAATAAAATGTTAAGGGCTAAATAGGATTTGCATTATAATTTTGGATTAATTAAGATAGAAGAGATTATTTGAATTATATCTCCTGAATTTATTTTCTTGCATGAGGATGTTCATTATGGGAAATTGTGGAAGAAAAAGGATTATTACTACTAATAGGATTTCAAAAATAGGGGAAAGAAGAAGAATTCAAACATGAAATTGTTTTGCATTTTATTTTTAAACTATTGCATGTTCATTATGTTTTAAACAATGAAGAGCAATATGAATATTGTTTGATAATAATTGTGTGTGTGAAACAATAGAATTAACATTGCAGTTAGAATTGTACTGATTTTGTATTTCTTTTTATAGTTTTTCAAATGTAAAAATTAAAATGAAAATTTTGTGGCAAGAAATTTCAATTTTAAAGGAATTGTAGAATTTTGTACTCTCCAATTGGTGACTCACATAGATGAATTGAAACAAAAAATCTAATTTATATGTGTAATTTTCCTATTTTTCTTCAGATGGTAACATAAAAAGAAATATTTTCATGTTTCTACATTTTTTTATGTGATGAATTTGTTTTAGGAAAACTACTTAAACAGGATAGTTGTTGTAAGGGCTTGAATATATAAGAAGTTCGCAGAAGTAGAAATGGAAAATACAAAACGAATGGTGACTAGAAGTTTGCAAAGATGATTGGATTAAATTGCAATTTGATAAAATGAAGTAGTAGGATTAAAGGAACAAGAATAACAATTGCTTGAGAAAGTAATGCAATTCTCTACACCTAAACAAATGTAATATATGGTGCATCACACACCAAAAACAAAAGAATGACTTGTAAGATATCAAATGCCTACTAAAGCAAGGTTGGAACCATGTGATGCATTTATTAGAATAACACATAAACAAACTAGTAACCAAAATTGTTTACAATTGAAGGAAACATAATCAAAGGTTGATCGAAATGTTTGGAGAGATAATTCAATGAAGGCCACACCTATAGTTTTGAAGCAATCGATGCAGGGAAAAACACAATTGAATCTATCACCCTTTGAACATTATGAAATGCATAGATTGGCATATATACCACTTAGTTTTAAAGAAGGCAAGGAAGGTGGGATTTCAAACGAAAAGACATAGGATCTAATTAACAATCTAATTAGCCATTATACAATCAACCCTTGGAGGAATGAAAGGACAACCTAGACAACAATGACATTGGACATGTGATACCATAGGTTAGAGAAGTTATACTGCAAGAATAGTATTAAAAGGAACAAGCCTACGCAATGAAAGTTATACATCAATAACAAAGACCAATAACTCATTTGGGACATAGATCTCAATCTGAATTTATCCCAAGCACAAGTGCAACTATGGATACTAACAAAAACAAGTTGTTAAATAATGAACCATGGATGAAAATCAACCAAAAATATGCAAATCAATATGGAAAAAAAAATTAAAACTGAGGAATCCATAGTGCAAATGGTAGACCAAGATTCATAACAAATCAACGCAATTATTACCAATAGGAAAATCATGTGATTATTGATTATCTATTCATTGAGGAGTCTATTAGGCAAGGATTATGGATCATGTAATTATTGAGGTACTAAATAGATTGGGACCTTGGGCATGGAAGAAATGCAACCCATTGGAGTGGTGTCGAAAAACCATTGGGTACTATGAATAATCAAAGCTTTAAAATATATATATATACCATGTGGATGATAAAAATTTGATAAAAATGCCAACCATAGTTCATGTTCCTTGACCACCACTTCATTCACATCTAGCTCCTAATCAAATTTGGGTGACAATAGTTTAGGTCAAGATGGTGTACATGTCTAATGATTATAGACTAGATAACCCAACCTATGTTAACTATTGGAAAAGAATATTGAATTGCACTTATCCACACTTGTGTACCACTAATTGCATGGATGCCAAATCCATCCTAGAAGGAATAACATGGGAACAACTATAAATATTGTCACAAGAATAAGATCATAAATTGTTACTTTGGATTTAAACACAAATGTAATAAGGAACCACAAAACCAATTAGCTTGTCTCACCATGTGTTTATAGACCCAATTATATCAACCCATGTGGGACATATTCACATGTTAAGGGAACAATACCTACTTAATCAAACTTGTGGTAGTGGATACCCATGGCACAATACTAATAGTGATGACTACATGGAGTTCAACAATAACAATGTTTGTTTCCACAATGTTACCACCAGATCCAATAGGAGAACCATCAAACCCTCTCAAAGGTTCTGCAAGAGTAATAGGGAGATATATAGTCACATGTACTCAGCCTTTTAAGAGACCATTATACTATTTTGAATATAAGAATTTTTTTAATCCAAGTGTTCATGTGAAAGTATTTAAAACTACCACCAAACCTAGTGGAGAAATGGTAAATGACGAAATAACAAATTTGTTCAATTTCACCCTTACAAACTATCATGGGCATGAAAATAACCAAATTTATGGGATTTGAAAAACCAAAACAAGAATAAGGGTAGGCCTAATCCCAAATCCAAATCATGAAATAATAATAAGAAAATGACAAGTATAAAACAAATTTCAATAGAATTTTATTGCAAGAACGAAACAATAACAAAACAAGGCTATGACAAGAAAATGTACCCAAAAATAGTGTTGAACAAATTAAAGGTAATGAGGAATATTATTCCTATTTATATCCATTGGGCACCTAGTTCAAAGAGGTTTTTTAAGAAACTTCCAACCTACATGTGCGCCATGTTTACCCATATGCACACATGTGTGAACTATGAGTGAATTAAGACTCAACTAGGAGCAAACTAAGATTTAATTATGAGTGAATTAAGAATTAACTAAAAAAAATTGGAAGTGAAATGAGAATTAACTGGAAGTGAATTCGGAATTAATTAAAAATGAACTAAAAGTGAATTAAGAGGCAACTAAAAATGAATTAAAATTGAATTAAAAGTTAACTAAAAATGAACTAGGATTTAACTAAAAATGAACTAAGAGTTAAATGGAAATGAATTAAATTTTATAACTAGAAACTAACTAAAAGTAAACTGAAATTAAATTAGGAGGTAGGTACAAGTTCACTACAAGTCATGGATGAACATTCATATGAATGAACTCCATGGCATTAGCATTCGTGACATCACCTCCCCTTTTAACAACAAGTTCTACGAGGAGCAGACTTGGGCTTGTTTGGATATTGTTGATCAAATTCATCAACCTTCTCCATATCATTTGATTAGTTTTTTTATTAGTTCCCAAGTGCGTTCATTCACATTATACCCATGCCAAAGAACAAGATATTGGAGTTGACGATTAAAAACCTTAAAATCCAAAATGTCTTCCATTTCGTACTCATGTTTACCATTGACTTCAATAGGTGGAGGGGGATCATGAATTCTTCTTGGATTGGTAGACATGTGGTAAGCTTTCAACAATGAAACATGAAAGACAAGATGGATTCTCATAGAACCTAGAAGCTTGAAATGAAAACCCACAACATTGTTTGTTCCACATTGAGGAATGGACATAACCTCTGATGATGCAACTTTTTTAACGGTCTTGTTATTTTGATATGTTGTTGTTGAAGCCAAATTTGATCGCCGACCTTGAAGCTAGGTTATTCCTTCCAATGTTCATAAGCATTCTTTTTATATCACCTTTGTTCTTCTTCAAAGTTAAATACAAGTTGAGCTCGAACATCCATTAACCATAGGTTTGATCCTCAATTACTAGATTCATGACTTTGTGCACACCTTGAATGTAAAACTTTGGGTGTAAACCATGATTTGTAAATAAAGGTGTTTTTTGGGTTGATGAATGCATTATGTTGTTGTAAGCAAACTTTACAATGGCCAAAAGTTTTGACCAATTATTTTGATGATAATTGGTTGTGCATCATAAATACTACTCCAAGATTTGATTGACCCATTTTATTTACCCATATGTCTAAGGGTAGAAAGCTAACGACAATTTCACCTTCACACCTAAAAGTTCAAAAAGTCATTTCTAGATATGCATGCAAACTAAGGCCCATGATCAGAAATGATATCATTAGGAAAACCATAATATTGAAAAACATGATCAAGGAATAACTTGGGGGTTCTTTTGTTAATTATTGTTTTAGTACACAAAATGAAATGAACCATTTTGTTAAACAATCCACCACCATTAAAGTGAAAACATGATTAGGAGGACTATTTGAACTATCACACTTGTAATTTTTCTAGATTACATAAAAACGTAAAACTTTAAACCATACTTCAAATTAACATTATCAAAATTTTAGTTATTCATGTTGTCATAAACTTTAATAGGATTCATCATAAAAAAATTGGATGAATTTTAAGAAGATTATGGACTCGTAATGGACTTTTGAAATGACAACACAACATTTGTCACACATAAAAAATGAAAAATAAAGGACTCAAAAAAATGTCAAAGTAGTGTCAAAATAAAAATAAAAAATTAAAGCATCAAATGAAGAATTTATTAGTGAAGTCCATTCAAACTTTCCTCCTATATATATATTTAATTTTTAAAAGTTTTAAATGACATGATTATGGTAAATGTTTATCCTTGAGAGTACATTTCACATTGAAAATTTTAATCTTTTATATGGATTTTTGTATCAATCACATTTAAGGATATTCGTAAGTTAGCTTTTTAAATATTTATGATTAAAAACATAGGGGATGATTATAGGATTTATGGTTTGATAATTGCTAAAACTACAAAAAAATTGTTAATGTTAGATTATGGACTTTCAAATGTCACTTTTGAAACACCTAACCATGCTTTCACCCACTAAGACAAAGTCATAAGAACAAGAAGGTGGAAGGTTTGTGATGAAGTCCATGAAAATTGAAAACCATAGGGATGTAAGGATCAACAATTGTTGAAAGAAACCATGAAGGCAATAACAAAGATTTTTTGTTTGAACACAAACATCACAAGATCCAACAAACTCCTTCACATACTTCCAAAATTGTGGCCATTAATAATCTTGAAACATTAACTCCATGGTTTTGTTGAATCCAACATGGCCTGTAACTAAAGCATTGTGCTTAACCTAGAGAACTTGAAGCTACACATGGCCATCAGGAACATACTAAAAATCATCACGATATAATAGACCATTTTGAAATTCGAAATTGGCATGATCATTAAAAAAAATTTGAACTTGACAATGATTTTTTAATTGGCTTTGAATGCCAATATCAAAAGTGTTCTTTAAATTTTCATGAATTTGACAAAGAAAAGTTGTGTCATCAAAATTTATTAACAATACCTAAAGTCAAAGATGTTCAAGCTGGAAAATGACACCACATTATTGTTTGTAAGTTGCATCTCCCTCTTTAGGCGCAAGGTACGAATGATGGGACAACGCATCAAATTTCATCTTTTAATGGATGGAATTCATCCATAATGTTCATCCATAACTCCTAATTAATTTGTAATTAATTTTCAATTCATTCTGAATTAACTCCCCTTGTTGGGCACCCAAGGCAATATGTGATGACAAATTGAAATCAAGACAAATATAATGCCCATTGAACTTGGCGTCGATTCAAAACACAAGTTGTCATGAAATACTACAAGTTTTTATAGCTTGAATACACAATGATTTCATGTTGAACTTCTTTAAGTAAATGGTGCCACTCTTCAAAGGCATCCATGATGGCTAGAAGTTCTTTATCATAAATCTCGTAATTAATCTCCGCAAGAAAAAAATTACATAAATAGAAGCCAACAAGATGAAGAAAATTGATTTATCCAAGTTGTGAGAATACGACGCCTACTACAAAGTCAAAAGCATTCATTTCTAAAACAGAAGGTTTGGAAAGGTCTCCATGAATAAAAAATGGGACAGTCATGAAAAAAACTTTCAAAGACCAAAATGCATTATCAGCTTCAACTCCTGAAGAAAAATGTTGATCCTTTTGAGTCAAATGAGTTAGAAAGGCCATTATTGAAAAATATTGGGCAATGAAACATTGATAAACGTTGGAAAATCTAAGAAAACATTATGTCATGGATGTCAATGTTATGGAATTTAATCATTTAAATGTTCATCCATGACTTGTAATAAACTTGTACATAACCTTTAGTTTAGTTTAAGTTCGCTTCTAGTTAGTTCACTTCCAATTGACTCTTAGTTGATTTTTAATTAAGTCTTAATTCATTTCTAGTTAACTTTTAGTTCATTTCTAGTTAACTTTTAATTCACTTCTAATTAACTTTTAATTCACTTCTAATTAACTTCTAATTCACTTTATATTCACTTTCAATTAAGTTTTAATTCATTTATAATTAATTCATAGTTAATTATTAGTTCATTCTTAATTGAGTTTTAATTCATTATTAATTCAATTTTAATTCACCATAGTTCACACATGGGTGAACATGGGCCACATGTAAATTGAAAGTTTCTTAAAAATCTTCCTTGAGCTAAATGCCCAATGGGTATAAATGAAGGTAAAATGTCCCATTACCTTTAGTTTGTTCAATACTAGTTTTGGGTGCATTTTTTCGTATAACCTTATTTTATTCCTTCTTTCCAATAAAATTTTGTTGGATTCTTGCTCTACACATGTTGATTTTATTTTATTTTATTATTGTCTCATGATCTAAATTTGTAATTTGGCCTGCTTTTGTTTTCATTTCGGTTAGGAAATCTTATAATTTTCATTGTTTGCACGCCCATGACACATTGGACATTTCGAATAGAAGCTATAATAGCCTAGTTGACAATGGTTTAATCCTTATAAAAATCCATGTGAATGCCATATTTAGAGATGAAATAACCTAAGAATATCACTTTAGATTGATGAAATTCACACTTCTCCAATTTGGCATAAAGTCCAACTTCCCAAAGCTTCTCCAAATCCAAATGTACATGGTGTTAATGGTCCTCCATGTTCTTTGAAAAAATGAAGATGATATCAATGTAATAGACCACGAAATCATCCAAATATTCACAAAAGATATCGTTCATTAGATGTTGAAAAATAATAGGCACGTTGGTAAAACCAAATGGCATCACAACATATTCAAAATGGTTGTAACAGGTTTTGAACATTGTCTTCCATTCATTGCCTTCTTGAATGTGCACCAAATTAAATGTTCCACGTAGATCAATCTTGGTGTACATTTTGACATGACTTAACTAGTCCAACAATTTTAAGATGAAGGGTTATCGATTCTTGATGGTGAATCGATTCAGTCCACGATAATTGACACACATTCATAAAGAACCATGTTTCTTTTTGACAAAGAAGATAGGGGCACCAATTGGAGATTTGGAATGTCAAATGAGCCCTTTCTCAAAATTCTTATCGATGTATTCACCAAGTGTTACAAGTTCATCTTGTGATAAATTGTAGATGGGTTTGAATGGAAATCGCACTCCGTCCTCAAAATCAATGGTGTAGTTATATGGTTAATGCTTGGACAAGGTGTTCACATTTTTCTTTTCAAACACATATTTGAATTCTTTGTAATGGGAAGGAATTTCATGTGAACATAGTTCACCATCTGGTGAGGGAAGAACGTAAATTAAGAATGCATCTCCTCTCTTGGTAGTCTTCATGTAAGTTTTTGCTCTAATAAACAAAGGTTTAGAGCACCTAAACCTTTTTATACTACCAAAGTCTTCCTTCTGTTTCAAATTTTGCACCCAATCATCCCTATGTTTGTTTTTAGTTACATGACATACCCCATCTTGATTTTTGCCATGCATGCTTTTAATGAAGGTTTCACATTCTAAGGCCTCGTGTTGTGGTGTTTCAAAGTGAAGACTCCTCATATGCCAATCCACTCATGGATTATGTACGACAAGCCAAGACAATCCAATGATGACATGATTTCTTGGGAATGAAATGACATTAAAGACAACCTAACTAGTGTGAAAACCAACAATAACATCTAATGCCTTGGTTTCAAGTGTGATTGGTCTTAATGAAAGGCTTTGATTGTCAATGACCTTGATCATGATTAGCACTAGTGTGTTGTTGAAGGTAGATTTTATCAAAACTGGTAGTTTATTAATATTTTACCGAAACCAATTTTTCCTTATCAAATTTTCCCTACCAAATTTCCTTTACCAAATTTACTTAATTGAAAACCTTTTTACCGAAGTCAATTTGTACTACTGGTTTACATTATGTATATTTAGGATCGATTTTTTTGGGATTAGGCTAATTTCTTATTCCACCATTTTCTGATTTCTTTCTTGGAAGTATTTAAAGTTCTATCCCTTTTGTGGATTGGAGAATCGAAGAGAATATTTTTTGAAGTAAATTTTTTTTTGTTGCCATACTTTTGTATGTAAAACTCCATGTATAGTGTTTTTTCCTTCATATGTTTGGAGTATTTTGACTTTTTGTATGCAAATATTTCCTTGCATGTTTACTTTAGGTTTGTTTACATAGAAAGTTTATGAAGTTGTCTTACTAAGATTTGATAGTCCCTTTTGTGTTGAAGTTTTTTGCTTACTTAAGGAGAGTAATAAAATTTGATCTTATGTTATTTTATTTTATCCTTTCAAAACCTAGTAATGCACAGGGTGGCATTAACATTTGGCAACCATACCATGGATATTGAATCCAAAAATTGTGGTTCATTATTGTTCCTATTTGGAAAAATATTGGTTAAAACTATTTGACTTTACCAAAACAAATCGCGGATTAATTATTGTTCTTGTTTGACAAATAATAATTAAAAAAAAAACCAAAACAACCCACATATATAGCTTTTTTGTAGTCAATTACAGTATGCCAATAGTGTTGACAAGAAGTATGAAGAAAATAATGGAGTAGGTTTTGCAAGAAAGTGTTGAAATAGGCCACATAAAGTAACCCAAAGTGACTAAAGTAGCCCAAAGTCGACCTAGAGGAGGATGTGACCTTTCACAGTGGGGAAAAAAATGAATTAGAGAACGTTATCGAAAATACCGAACCAAAAACTATATGACCTACCAAAAATCATCCACCAGAATTGTGACACATTAAGATCAAATTGAAAACTCCATGGGAACCGATTTGGGATCATATTGAAAAAAAACCTTTTGGTACCATGAGACCATTGTGACAAGTCCACACACCAAAAAATGCGAAATTTATCGATTTCATAAGTGAATTGATGAACTAGGCCGATTTTCGGGGAAAGAGCCTTTTGATGAGATACGAAACATGAAGTCCTCGAGGATGAACATTTCAAATGAAGAAAAGTTCCATTAAGAAATTTCAGTAATCCCTATTTTTAACATTTTTGTTTTTCTTCACGTGTTCACAGCTTGTATTTTTTGTCAAAATTTCGAATCACTAAACAGATAATTGTCCTTATTGATCTAATAGTTTTTTTTTCTTACACACATAACACTGATGGATCATAGACCATATTTGGTATCATTACTTGTTCAAAATCTAATTCCAAATATTCAAAATTTGGTTTACCCTTTAACACTACCAAATGTAGCTTATGGGTGAAAGCATGGTTAGGTGGCTCAAAAGTGGTGTTTGAGAGTCCATAATCTAACACTAGCAATTTCTTTTGCAATTTTAACAATTATCAAACCATAAATCCTATAATTATCCCCTATGCTTTTAATCATAAATATTAATAAAACAACCTATGAATAACCTTAAACATGTGATTGATAAAAAAATCCATGCAAAAGATAATTTTTAAATGTGAAATAGAGTCTCAAGGATAAAAATTTAGAAGAATCATGTCATTTTAAACTTTTAAAATTTAAATATATATATTAGAAAATTTTCAATGCACTTCATTAATAAATTCTTCATTTGATGATTTTATTTTCTTAATAAAAATTTGACATTACTTTGACATATTTTTTGAATCCACATTATTTATTTTTTCTATGTGACAAACATAGTGTTGTCATTTCAAAAGTCCATTATGAGCCCATAATCCTTTTAGAATTCACCCAATTTTTTTATGATGATTCCCATTAAAGTCTATGACAACATGAATAATTAAAAAATTGACAATGTTAATTTTGAATATGGCTTTAAATTTTACGTTTGTATCTAATCCAAAAAAATTACAAATGTTACAATCTAAACTTCCACCTATTCTTACTTTCACCCTTGCAAAAAGCCAATTATTCCACTTACCTAAAATGTCATAGAGCAAAATTTGGTAGGTTTTTCAAATTCAATGTATCCTCATGTTAGATTTTATACACCATATTTTGGTTTTAGTTACAGGGGCATAAGGAGTGTTCCTACAATGCGGCCTCCTATATCCAATCCCTTAACTAACCCCACGACATCATTGAAGTTAGTTTCGAAAATTGCACAAGTTGGGATTGTAACAAATTGCATGGAGCCTTCAGATGAAGAAAAGGATTATTTCGAAAGAAATCACAACCCCAAAATGCCATGAATTGTTCTTGCCATAAAATTGTACCATGATTGGAAGGGAAGACCATCCCAAATTGGAGATGTTAATAGATTGTTGACTAGTGGATGGATTATACCTATTGGCAATGATGGTGGTGGACCTTTCAACGGAGGTGGTAATGGGCTTCTAGGAGGTGGACCTCTAGGAGGCGGTGGTAGCATTCTTCTAAAAGGTGGCAATAGTGGACATCTTGGAGACTAAAATCCAAGATCATACTTTGCAGGACCAACATGGCCATGGATAGGGCTTACTTGGAATCCATGGTACCCGTCATGGTATATTGTCTAACCCCCTATAGCACCAAATCTTCCACTGAATAGGAAATCCTTACCCTACTTTAGTTACATTGTAGGAACGAATATCGATGCTCATTTATGGATTTTTCATAAGGCCATTCAAGCCAATGGAAAAAAATGATGTTGATATCATCAATTTGATTTGTTTTACACTTCGTGATGCCATATCCAAATGGGGATTTTTTTTTATGAGAACCCCTCTAGTTTGTAGATTTGAAGAGCTAGAGGTTACATTTTGTAAACGTTACCAAAAAGTACAAATGGATGAACAAGTGTACATGGCATTACGAATGTTAAAGCAAGGTGGAGACGAGAAGGTGGAAATATATTATGAACGTATATTAAAAAGTAGCAAATTGCCTTTAACATCAAACAAACAATAGTTTGCTAACCATTTTCTTTCAAACACATTTATAGCCGTATCTATCAGGGATGAAGAGGGTCACCTTGTTTGAACACAAGGAAGGCTGTAGTCACTTGTGAAGAAAGTATGGAAGACGCCAATGAATACCAAAAATTGCTAGAATCACCAATAAGTAGGAGAAGGCTAATGAAGGAAGGAAAACATACATGATTTATGATCAACTAGCTAGGACATTCTAAAAAACATTGCCATTGGAATTTAAACAACCCAAAAAACAAACTTAAGGACAAAAAAATGTAGTGGTGAATGGAATTTTGGCACAACCTAGTGGTATAGGAAATAAATCCAGTAACAAAGGAGGTCATGGAGAAGTGAACAAATCTAGTTCCATCATTTACCACTACTTCATCTATAATTCCATTGAATATAAAATTTATGATTGCCCTCATAAGGACGTACTTTAGGCCATGTTCAGGGAAAAGGCAACAATGGCTATACCCAAGAAGGATGATGTTGTTATCAACATGGTTTTGGCAGTAACCACCCATAATCAAATACTTGAAAATGTGGTATTCAAGGGAAAAGGACCTCTTAAGAACATGAGCTTGGTTGAATAGCAAGAACAAGAAAAATTTCAATGTTCGTTTGAAGAAACCATTAAGGACATACAACAAAAGGAGCCTCCTAGAACCAATATATAAACTCTTGTCAAAGCCAATTTCACCAAAAAAATTGGTTTAAATATTGAAAATCAATTTTCCAAACCTACCAATTTTATCAATTCTACGGGATCTACTAGTGTTATTTGATCTATCGGTGCTACTAGATTAACCGATGCTATTGGTTTTACCGATTCTACCCGAAAATCAATGCCATGGGATTTATCGAAAATACTAAACTAATCAATTTTTTTTGGTTTTGGAAGATATCATTTAGTAATTATTGGAGAATAAACATACCTTTACATTGGGCCAGTTCTTCAAGATCGTTCCAAATTTGAGACAATATCTTGGTGCCAAGCTTGCTTTTACAAGAAAAACTCTCACTGCATTAAAACTGAATCCAATTATTGCTTCAGTGGCGATTGATCCTCACATGGTTGTGATACAAGTTTAGGTGGGCAAGAACATGGTTGAGGACATCCTATTAGATGGAGGATTTGATGTGAACATCATGACAAAGGAACTACAAAAATGGTTAAGGTTTCCAAGTCCTAAACCAACATTGTACACACTTTAGATGGTAGATCACTAAACCAATTGGATTCATCAAAGACCTCAAAATCCATATTCAAGGGATTCCTTACATTGTATTGTTCACGGTAATGAAAAGCAATGTTTTGGATTATAGTTATTCCATGTTGTTAGGTCAACCATGGTTGCGTAATGCACATGTTACTCATGATTGGGGAAACAACTTAATCGCAATTGAAGGCAATGGCATGATGTGAACCATCACTATAACCAAACATTTGGATAATAATACTAAATATCCTAAGGTTTTGCTATGTTATGATCTGATGGAAGGAGTCACAATTGAAGAAGAAGAATTTTTTTCGCAACATAACCACATTTGTTTACACTTGGGACCATCACATTACTGGAATTAGACATTTTTAGTGCTACAATTTTTGATGCAGAAGTCAGTATAGAAGACCTTATGTTCAACTTTCTGCACTTTTAAGGAAAAATTCCAATAGATATTACGCTTGCACACATCAAAGTACAAGAATTGGATATTGCACATTAGACATTACCTAAAAATCGCTAAGCATGATTGTTCAATTTGGGGACTACCAAAAATCCTTAGACAATTAAGTTGAATGCAACATTGAACCAATTGCCACAAATACCAAAGCATTGCTCTGGGAATATAAGGACATTTTTGCATGGAATTATATTTATTTGAAAGGAATTCCACCACAAATTGTTCAACATTGCATTGAGCTTGATACCACTATTCCACCCACTCATCAAACTAAGTACTGAATGAACCCAAATTATGCTACAGTGGTCGAGCGGGATTTGGACAAGCTTTTAAATGTTGGTTTCATTGCTCTAGTGGAGGAACCTAGTTGGTTATCACCAATTGTTGTTGTACCCAAAAAGATTTGTGTGGATTTCCGACAACTCAATGCTACTACCAAGAAGGATCCATATCCTTCACCCTTTACTAAAGAGGTGTTGGATGAAGTGGTGGGGCATGAGGTCTATTTATTTTTTGATGGATTTTTCAATTATCATCAAATCATGATCGCCCTTAAAAATAGGTACAAGACTACATTCATCACCAATTATGGAACTTTTGTTTGGGTGGTCATGCCATTTGGGCTCAAGAATGCTCCACCAACTTATCAACGAGCGGTGAATATAACTTTCAAGGACTGTCTTGGAGTGTTCGTGAAACTATTCTTGGATGATTTCAACATGTTTAGTGATTTAGACACCCATTTACCAAAGCTACAACTATGCTTTGATAAATGCAGAAAATTTGGTATAAGCTTGAACCCTAAAAAATGCATGTTCTTCATGCATTCATGTGTTATCTTGGGATATGTGGTATCCAAGGAAGGCAAGCTACTAGATTCGAAGAAAATTTCGACTATTGTTCACATGCCTACACAAAAAACACCTAAGGACATTCATGTTTTCAATGGCATGGCACAATCCTACATGTGTTTCATCAAAAAAATTCCTCAAGTTATTGTGAAAGACAGAAGCTTTTGAATGGATGATAGAGTGCCAATAATCTTGGAAGAAATCAAATAGTGCTACATGGATGCATCGCTTTTGATTTCACCTCATTGGGACATTGAATTTCATGTTCACACAAACATTTCTAATTTTGCAGTCGAGGCTATGCTAGCACAAAACCTTATTGGAAAATGAAACTAACTGATTGCATATGCATCATAGTTGCTCAATAATGCTGAATGAAATTATACAACGATTAAAAGAGAGGCACTCACAATGGTGTATGCTTTCCATAAATTTTGTCACTACTTGTTGGGTAACAAATTCATCTTCTATGTGGACCATATGGCATTGTTATACTTGGTCTGAAAACCCTAAGTTTTAGGGAGAATAACAAGGTGGCTACTTCTCTTCTTGGAGTATGATTTTTCGATAATCTATAGACCAGGGAGATCTCACTTTATGGCAAATGACTTATCCTGAATGCATGATCTCATAAAGGAAAGTGGAGTACTGGACCAAATAACATACATTACGTTTTTCCTTTTACAACTAATGTGGTTTCGAATACCTCACTATTGAATTTTTTTCAAATTAGTATAATCAACAACAAAAGAAAAAACTAATTTTGAAAGTTTTACGCTTTTCTTTGGTACAAGGTAAATTATACAATTAAGGTCAAGACCAATTATGAAGCGTTACCTTGAAGACTTGAAAATACCCAGTGCCACAGGAAATGCATGAGGGAGTAGGCGGTGGGCATTTCTCAACCGAAATCATAGTT
>Ga0116229_10003596_pt1 | contig 25512 bp, 19 predicted proteins | sample S1TSphgellanicum_3_FD_87313 | JGI IMG/M metagenome (GOLD analysis project Ga0116229, IMG submission 87313) | Host-associated microbial communities from peat moss isolated from Minnesota, USA - S1T2_Fc - Sphagnum magellanicum MG | ecosystem: Host-associated > Plants > Peat moss > Unclassified... | reverse complement strand
TCCTCCGCGATGCTGCCGCCGCCGAAAATCGTGGGGATCAGCACGTTATAGCTGTTGTTGCGATACTGGTTTTCGAACTGCCAGCGCAATCCGCCCTCGACCACATCGTCCGGCGTCACCTTGAACGTCTCGTCGGTGAACACGGCATAGTCGGACACGAGTTGCGGAATGGTGACATCGGCATCCACGATCGCAACGGGCGCCACGCCGTACGGCTTGCCGGGCGACGCCTCGAACAGATATTCCGAAGGCGTGAATACCGTCGCATCGGCGTCCTGATGAGCGTAGTAGGCGCCCACCATGTAGCCGAGCCGCTGGTCACCCGAGGATTGGAAACGTACTTCCTGCGTCAGTTGCTCCAGCCCATTATCCAGCTCCTGCGAACCGGAATTGAACTCTCTGTAAAGCGCGCCCTTGTCGGAATACTCAGCGAACTCGTCCTTCACCGCCTGGTATCCGCCAATATAGGCCAGCTCGTTATCGCCCAGATGATAGGTCGCTTCCAAGGTCAGCAATCCGGTGCGGTCGTAGAAATCATACGGCCCCGGGGTTACCGCGAGGTTATCGCCAGGCGAAATGGTACCTTCGGTGCCCGTCCCTGTCACGCCAAACAATTCCCGGGTGCGGTCGTTGGAGCTCTGATACGTCAGCACAACATCCAGCGCATCGGAAGGCTTGGCGTCGAACGTAATGCGGTAGCTATGCTGTAGATTATAGTCGCTTTGCCCGCTGACAATATCCTTGGTGCCGTAAAGATCGTTCTGATCGAACAAACCGGCCACACGGACCGAAAGTCGGTCCGTGACAATCGGACCGCCGGCTGCAAGCTGCGTCTGGATCTGTCCATCGCCGCCGATCAATTGCTGGACATACCCTGTCCATTCATCCATGTCCGGCCGCTTTGTCTCAATCAGGATCGCGCCCGCCGGCGACGTGCGGCCACGCAACGTTCCCTGCGGTCCGCGGATCACCTCAACCTCCTCCAGATCATAGAGATCTTGGAACGCGCTGGATGTCTGCGAAAGCGGCACTTCGTTGACATACAGGTCCACCGCCGGGTTGGCCGTGGTGTCCGGGTCATACGTAATGCCACGCAACGAAATATTTTGGCCCTGCCCGCCGTTGTCGCTCAAGGTCAGGCCGGAAACCAGTTCCTGCACATCCTGAAATTGCGTCACCGCAAGCCGCCTGAGCGTGGCGCCGCCTACCACGTCGACCGTTTGCGGCACGGCCTGAACATCCTGATGACGCTTCTTGGCGTTGACGATAATTTTTTCCAGTTGCACCGGCGGTGGGGGGTCGGCCATCACGAAGGAAGGTGCCATACATCCGGCCACAAGCAGGCCTAGGCGGCGATTTCCGCGTATTCTTCCGCGTGCTTCGTAGCATGGGAAAAAGCCACCTGCCCCCGACTTCCTAGGCATCATCCACCCGTTCCACTCCTGGAACGCTCTTCAGCGCCTGCCGCAGCCTTGGTGTCACCGGATACCGTCCCGGCAGCGCAATCTCTACCTCCTGCCCTTCCAGCATCGGCACCAGAAAAATCCTGCCGCGCCCGCTGCTGTCCCGCTCCAGGATCGTTCTGATATGCGGCACCGACACGGTATCGCGCAGCCAGATCCGCATCGACGCGCCGGCCTCCGCCGCGGCGCGTTCCAGGCTGCCGACATCGTGCCCGGTGATTCGCAGCGCCTCGCCCTCGAGCGCCACTTCAACCGATATCAGCAACGGTGTGCCCGGCACCAGCAGCGGCCGCACCCGGTTCAACACCTCGCTGAACAACGTCACTTCACAGCTTCCCGCGGTATCCGTAATGGTCAGCCAGGCCATCCGATTTCCCGTTTTCGTAGGCCGTTCCTTGATGCTGACCATGCAGCCCGCGAGTTTTAAGCGCACGCGGCCGCCCTCGGCCCGGCTCGCCACCTGGTTCAGCGGCACAACGCCAAGGCGGCGCAGCAGCACCGAAAACCCGTCGAGCGGATGCGCGGTCAAATGGAAACCGACCGCTTCCGCTTCGTATCCCAGCCGTTCCATGTCGGGCCAGTCCGCCACCTCGGGCAGTCGTAACCGTTCCGGCTCTGCGCTACCGAACAGGCCGATCTGTCCGCTCCCGGCCTCGTCGGCCTGCGCCTGCGCGCGCCGCAGGATAATCTCGGCGCCGGCGAAGAGGCGCGCCCGATTGCGCTCCAATCCGTCGAAGGCGCCGGCGCGGATCAAATTCTCCACCTGCATCTTGTTGAGTTGCCGCGGCTCCACGCGCATGGCAAAATCGGTCACGTCCGTGAACGGCCGCGCACCACGCGCGGCAACCACGGATTGCATCGCCGCCGCGCCAACTTTCTTGATGGCGGCAAGCGCGTAGCGAATAGCCAAGGTTCCGCCCTCGAGCCGTTCCACGGTAAAATCCGCCGCCGAGTGATTAATCGAAGGCGGCAGCACGCGAATGCCCATCCGCTCGGCTTCCTGCCGCAATGCCGCCAGCTTGTCGGTATTGGCAATGGATAGCGACATGCAGGCCGCCAGGAACGCCACAGGATGGTTGGCCTTCATCCACGCCGTCTGGTATGAAACCAGCGCATAGGCCGCCGCATGCGATTTATTAAAGCCATAATCAGCAAACTTTGCCATCAGCTCGAAAATTTCTACGGCCTTCGCATCCGGAATGCCGCGCGCCATGGCGCCTTCGGTGAAAATCTGCCGCTGGCTGTCCATTTCCGACCGTATCTTCTTGCCCATCGCGCGGCGCAACAGATCGGCGCTGCCCAGGCTGTAGCCGCCCATTTTCTGCGCGATCTGCATCACCTGTTCCTGATAGACCATGACGCCATAGGTCTCTTCCAGGATGTCACGCAATTCGGGATGCGGCGGCGCCCACGCCTCGCCGTGCTTGCGTTGGCAATAGGCCGGAATATTCGCCATCGGCCCCGGCCGGTACAGCGCCCCCGCGGCGATCAGATCCTCCAGCCGATCGGGCCGCATTTGCCGCAGCACATCGCGCATGCCCTGGCTTTCGAACTGGAACACGCCGCCGGCATCGCCGCGCGACAGCATCGCATAGGTTTGCGGATCGTCCAGCGGGATGGTGGCAAGGTCCACGTTCACACCAAGACGGTTCAGGAACTCCACAGCCCTCTGCAAGATCGTCAGCGTGGTCAGGCCCAGGAAGTCGAATTTTACCAGCCCCGCCTGTTCGACATATTTCATGCTGTATTGCGTCACCAGCGTGCCTTCACGCGGGTCGCGATACATCGGCACCAATTCCGTCAGCGGCCGGTCACCGATCACCAGCCCCGCCGCGTGCGTGCTCGCGTGGCGGTAGAGGCCTTCGATCTGCATGGCGATTTCGAGCAGGCGACGCACCGACTCATCGTTGTCGCGCAATTCCTGCAACTTCGTCTCGCCGGCGACGGCCTCCTTCAACGTCACCGGCTTTGCCGGGTTGTTCGGTATCAGCTCGGCAACCCTGTTGACCTGCCCATAGGGCATGCCCAGCACCCGCCCCACGTCGCGCACCGCGGCGCGCGCCTGCAACTTGCCGAACGTAATGATTTGCGCCACCCGCTCGTCGCCATATTCCCGCCGCACATAGTCGATAACCTCGTCCCGCCGGTGCTGGCAGAAATCGATGTCGAAATCCGGCATGGAAACACGTTCCGGGTTCAGGAACCGCTCGAACAGCAAGCCGAACTGCAACGGATCGAGATCGGTAATGGTCAGCGCCCACGCCGCCACCGACCCCGCACCCGAACCGCGCCCAGGCCCCACCGGGATCTTCTGCCGCTTGGCCCACTGAATGAAATCGGCAACGATCAGGAAATATCCGGCAAATCCCATGCTGGCGATAACGCCAAGCTCGTATTCCAAGCGCTCCTCATACCGCGAGCGCACAGCATCATCGGCGCCCAGTGCCGCCATGCGCAGCGCCAGGCCCTCGCGCGCGAGGGCCTGCAACGTCTCCTCCTCCGTGCGGCCGGGCCGCACCTTGGGACACACCGGCAACATCGGCTTGCGCGTTTCCGCCATCACCGCACAGGTGCGTGCAATTGCCAATGTGTTGTCGCACGCATCGGGCAAGTCGGCGAACAGGGCGCGCATGGCGGCGGCCGGCTTGAACCAATGTTCCGGCGTCACCCGCCGCCGCTCGGCGTCCGCCAGCAGGCGGCTTTCCGCAATGCACAGCAACGCGTCGTGCGCCTCATACATGCCGGGCGCATCGAAAAAACATTCGTTAGTCGCCACCAGCGGCAGACCATTGTGGTCAGCCAACGTAATCAGGCCGGGCTCGAGCGCCCGATCCAGGGCCGTATTATGGCGGTGCAATTCCACCGCCAACCGATCGCCAAAAGCCTCGCGGAATCGTGCCAGCATCGCAGCCGCATCAGGCTCCCGCCCCTCGCCCAGCAGCCGCGCCAACGGCCCGCGCGTGCCGCCTGTCATCAGGAACAGCCCGTCCGCCCGCGCCGCCACGTCATCGAAACGTACCTGCGGCACGGCCGAGTCTCCACGCAGGAACCCGTCCGATGACAAATGTTGCAAATTGGCCAGGCCCGCCGGGGTCTGCGCCAGCAGCACAACGGGATCGGGCACCAACGCCGGCTGCTCCTCACGCGTGAGCGACACCTGGCATCCGATAATCGGCTGCACGCCCTTGCCGACGCAATATTGCGAGAATTCCAGGGCGCCAAATAAATTGCCGCTGTCGGTGATGGCCACCGCCGGCATGCCAGCCGCGCGCGCGAGCACCGGAATACGATCGACGCATATGGCGCCCTCGCTCAGCGAGTAAGCGGAATGCACGCGTAAATGGACAAACCCCGACTCGGTCATTCCCCGATCTTGCCTACATCGGCACCACTCTGCCATCCCTCAACGTCACCACGCGATCCATGCGCGCCGCCAATTCCGTATTGTGCGTCGCAACAAGGGCGGCAACCCCTTGACCGCGAACGGTTTTTAGCAGCTCGGTGAATACCACGTCAGACGTGCCGATATCCAGATTGCCGGTCGGCTCATCGGCCAGCAATACCCCAGGCGCGTTCGCCAGCGCCCGCGCAATGGCGACTCGCTGCTGCTCGCCGCCCGATAATTTGCCCGGCAGATGCCCGGCGCGTGCAGCCAAACCGAACGATTCGAGCAAAGCCCGCGCCCGCAGCGCGCCCTCCCGCCGCGCCACCCCCGCAATCATTTGCGGCAGCAGCACATTCTCCAGCGCAGTAAATTCCGGCAACAGATGGTGAAACTGATACACGAAGCCCACACGCAGGCGGCGGATGGCAGTTCGTTCCGTATCGGAAAGGCCACCGCAATCGCGCCCGTCAATCAGAACCTGCCCCCCGTCGGGCTGTTCCAGCAACCCGGCCAAATGCAGCAAGGTGGACTTGCCCATGCCGGAGGGCGCCACCAGAGCCACGATTTCGCCGGCACGCAAGGCCAGATCCGCCCCACGCAACACCGGCAAGTCGCCCGCCTCGCCGCGGTAGGTCCGCACCACCCCTTGCAACGAAAGCGGATCACTCATGCCGCAGCGCCTCCACCGGATCGGTGCGCGCCGCCCGCCAACTTGGATAAAGTGTCGCCAGCAACGACAGGATCAGCGCCATCGCCATCACCTGCAACACCGTCGGCAACTCCAGCCTGGCCGGCAAGTGGGTCAGATAATACACTTCGGGATCGAACAATTTGGTCCCCAACGCGCTCTGCAGCCATTGCCTTATATTTTCGATGTTCTTGCAGAACACCACGCCGATCAGCGTTCCCGTCAACGTGCCCGTTACGCCCACGGACGCACCGCACATCAGGAATATGCGCATGATTGCGCCTCGGGTCGCGCCCAAGGTGCGCAGCACCGCAATGTCGGATGTCTTGTCCTTCACCATCATGATCATGGACGATATCACGTTGAACGCGGCGACCAGAATAATCAGTGTCAGGATCAGGAACATCACGTTCTGCTCCACCGTCACCGCGGCAAAAAAGCTGTCATTCGCCTGCGTCCAGTCCAGCACCCGCACCGGCAGATTGCCCAGCGCCCGGCGGATCGCCTGGGTCACGCCGCTCACCCGCTCGGGGTCGGTTACCATCACCTGAATTTGTGTCACCGCATCCGGCTTTTGAAAGTAGATCTGGGCAGCCTCCAGCGGCAGGAACGTGTAGCTCGAATTATATTCGTTCATGCCGGCATCGAAGATGGCGACAACGCGGTAGGCCCGCACGCGCGGCACTGTGCCGAACGCCGTCACCGCGCCTTCCGGCGACAGCAAAGTCAATCGCGACCCCACACCGAGGCCGAACCGCTCCGCCAGCGTAATGCCGACAACAATGGCGTTATCGCCGGCGAAATCGTTCAGCGATCCGGATTTGATATGATCGGCGATGGACGGCAGCACGCGCAAATCCGTCGCGCGAATTCCGCGCACGAGCCCGCCCGCATTCTCGCCGTTGCCGCTATACAGAACCTGGCCTTCGACGATCGGCGTGGCCGAAACCACGCCGGCCACACCGCTGATCTTCCCTGTGACAGCGTCGAAGTCGGGAATGCCGGTACTCTGCGACGCATAAACGCCGAGGTCGCCGTTCAGCCCCAAAATGCTGTTCAGCAGAGTCACCTTGAAGCCGCTCATCACCGCCATGACGATGATCAGCGTCGCCACGCCCAGCGCAATGCCCACCAGCGAAAACCCGGCAATAACGGATACAAACCGTTCGCCCCGACGTGCGCGCAAGTACCGCAGTGCGACCATACGTTCGAAACTTGAAAACATTTGTTGGCCTTGAAAGAAGCAGTTCTTTTTTGACAAAAAGAACCAAGAAACTTTTATCATTTCAAAAGTTTTTTGGTTCTCTCTTTCAAAAAAGAACTACTTCCGTTCTTCGAAACAAAACATTCTTGCTACCCCATGACCCTGCCCACGGCATCCTCGATGGAAACCTCGTGCCGCTCTCCGGTCGCGCGCCGCTTCAACTCGACTCGCCCAGCCGCGGCCCCCTTTGGCCCCACAATGACCTGCCACGGCATGCCCATCAGGTCCGCGTCGGCGAATTTCGCGCCGGCCCTTTCGTCGCGGTCATCCAGCAGCGCGTGACCCTGCAACTTGCCATACAAATCCTCGCAAATCGCCCCTGTCGCGCCATCCCCCGCGCGCAAATTCAGGATGGTAACCCGGAACGGCGCCACACTTTCCGGCCAGATAATCCCCGCCGCGTCATGCGACGCCTCGATAATGGCGCCCACCATGCGCGACACACCGATGCCATAACTGCCCATTTCCGGCACGACCTGACCGCCATCGGGCCCCGCCACCGAAAACCCCATGGCCTGGCTATATTTCTTGCCGAAGTAGAAAATATGCCCAACCTCGATGCCGCGCCCTTCCCGCCGCCGCGACGGCTCCAGCCTGTCCCATGCCGCAACGTCATGCTTCTCATCCGTTGCCGCATACTGGTTGGTCATCAGGCCAAAAAACCGCTCCAAATCCTCCGCGCTCTGCGTCGAGAAATTGCTCGCGGAATAATCGATATCCTCGAACGCCGCGTCGTAAAAAACCTGGCTCTCGCCGGTCGGCGCCAGAATGATGAACTCGTGCGACAGGTCGCCACCGATCGGCCCGGTGTCCGCCACCATCGGGATCGCCTGCATGCCCATGCGGCGAAACGTTCGCATATAGGCCAGCATCATGCGCCGATAGCTCAGCACAGCGCCGGCATAATCGATATCGAAACTATACGCGTCTTTCATCAGGAACTCGCGCCCGCGCATCACGCCAAAGCGCGGCCGCACCTCATCGCGGAACTTCCATTGTATATGGTACAGTATTTGCGGCAGCTCGCGATAACTGCGAACCGCGCCGCGCATGATGTCAGTAATCATTTCTTCGTTGGTCGGCCCATACAGCAAATCACGCTCGTGCCGGTCGCGGATGCGCAACATTTCCGGCCCATAGGCGTCATACCGCCCCGATTCGCGCCACAGATCGGCGGTCTGCAACGTCGGCATCAGCAATTCCTGCGCGCCCGCCGCGTCCTGCTCGGCCCGCACGATGGCCGCAATATTCTGCAGCACGCGAAACCCCATCGGCAGCCACGCGTAAATGCCGGCCGCCGTCTGCCGCACCAGCCCGGCGCGCAGCATCAGACGATGCGAAGCGATCTGCGCTTCGGTGGGTGTCTCGCGAAGCGTCGGCACAAAACTGCGGGAAAGGCGCATCAAGCGGTCCAGTCGGGCGGTGCAAAGGTCGCGGACCCTAGCGCCCCGCCGCCCATCCTGCCAGTCAAGCCGCCTGTCGCGGCCATGACCTTTCAGTCATCCAACTGAAAATACCGATCCCGGCAACTTTGCTGCGCCGCACAATGAGTTACAGCAAGAATTTGTCGATTAACGCTGGTAAACGTATGAAAAGCTGATGACTTCGCGAACACAACCTGATAGCAGAAAAAAGCCCCGTGCACCGGCGGCACACGGGGCCGAGTTTAGGGAGGAAACGCCAGTCACACGGCAGGATGAGGAAAATCCTCGTCCTGCCGGTGATGATTCCGCCTCCGGCCGCCAGCGTCCACCATAATCCGCGTCGTTTTTGCTGCTATTTTGGCCGTTCAGACGCACGCTGCCTAATCCTGCATCGTTTGCCTGACTGCCTGCCTAATCTTTCGGCACAGCAAGCGGCCCCTGCCGAAAACTGAGCCAACCGCTCGTGATCACAACCTCGCAAACGGCCCACAGCGCCAGCGACACGAAAGTTGTAATCACCAATTTGCGCACAAGCCGCGGTTGCGCAGGCGCGCCCCGCCAGCCGCTGGTCTGATCAGGCTCAACAACCGGACTGATGCCAACCGGCAGCACGGCAAACAGCACCGTCCACCAAATAATGACGAACAGAACAACGGCGTTGAACCAATTCATGAAGAAAGAACGCCGGGGCTCTGCCCCTGGACCCCGTCGTGCGCAGCACGCATTCGCGTGACGGGGGCTCGTCCCCAGACCCCATTACTTGAGAAAGGCTCAAACGCGCAGCAGGTGCACATCCACTAATGGCCGCTTCCCCAGCCTCTTCCCCACACAGCGCCGCAACGCCGCCTTCGCCGCATCTGCCAAAGCCGCATCATCCCGCCGCAACGGCGCCGGCAAATCCGCCACCGCCAGTCCGAACTCCCGCGATATCCGCTCGCTCTCCGGATCCTCCGGCTCAAACAACCCCGGCGCGCTTACCTTCGCGCGGCCCATCACCCGGCCGCCCTCATCCACCGCCAGGCTGCCCACCACAATGCCGTTGAACAACATGCGCCGCCGCGCCGCCATCACGCCGCCCTGCAGCGGCACCACCCGATTCCCATCCAGCGCCAGCTTTCCCACCGGGGCGGAATCGATAATCTCAGGCTTTCCGGGCGCCAGCGACAGAATATCCCCGTCCTCCAGCATCACCGACTCGACACCGAGCTCCGTCGCCAACGCCGCATGCGCCGACAAATGCCGCCACTCCCCATGCACCGGCACCGAAAACTTCGGCCGCACCAGCCGATACAACCGCCTCAGCTCATCGCGCGCCGGATGCCCGCTGACATGCACCATGTGATCGCTATCGGTCATCACCCGCACACCGCGCCGCACCAGATTATCCTGCACCGCCCCGATCGCCCGCTCATTGCCAGGGATCATCCGCGAGGAGAAAATAACCGTATCCCCCTCCCCGAGTGACAGCGTCTGATGACTATCCATCGCCACCCGCGAGAGCGCGCTCCGCGGCTCCCCCTGGCTGCCGGTAATCAGAATAAGCAAATTATCGTCCGGAATATCGTCCAGCCGGTCCTCCGACACGAACTCCGGCAACGACTTCAAATACCCCGTCTCGCGCGCCGCCGCCTCCAGGTTTCGCAAGCTGCGCCCTACCAGCGCCACGCTGCGCCCGGCTTCCCGCGCCGCCACCACCACGCTCTCCACCCGCGCCACATTGCTGGCAAAGCACGTCACCACCACGCGCCCGCTCAACCCGCGGATCAGACTGCACAGGCTGCGCCGCACATCGGCTTCCGACCCCGAATGGCCTTCCACCAGCGCATTGGTGCTGTCGCACACCAGCGCCAGCACGCCCTCGTCACCCAACGCCTTGAACGCCGCCTCATCCGTCGGCGGCCCCACCAGCGGGTTCGGGTCGAGCTTCCAATCGCCGGTATGCACAATCAGCCCCGCCGGCGTGCGGATCGCCAGCGCCTGAGCCTCCGGCGTACTATGCGACACCTGTATGAATTGCAGCTTAAAGGGCGGCAGCTCGAAACTGCCGCCGGGCGCGATCACGTAGATCTTCACCTCATGCAGCAGTTGCGCCTCGCCCAGCTTGCGCCGCAGCACCGCCGCCGTAAACGGCGTGGCGTAAACCGGGCACCGCAACTGCCGCCACAAATGCGCCACCGCGCCAACATGGTCCTCATGCGCGTGCGTGATGACCAGACCCACCAGCCGGTCGCGCCGTTCCGCAATAAAAGCCGGGTCCGGCATGATGATTTCGGCTTCGGGCATTTCGTTGCCGCCGAACCCGATGCCGCAATCCACGGCGAGCCATTTCCCGCCAAAGCGGTACAGGTTAAGATTCATGCCAATCTCGCCCGTCCCGCCCAGAGGCAGGAAGGCCAGATCGCCTCCAGATACGTCCATTAATCGCCTTCGATGTTACTTCGCGTTCTATCTCGGCTTAATCTGGGGGCTGGGTTGCGCTCAGCCAACATGCGCAAGCCGTCCAACGTCAGATCAGGCTCAATCCTGTCAAATATCTGGGTGCCCTCGGAGAACAGCGGCGCCAAGCCGCCCGTCGCCACCACCTTCAGCGGCCCGCCCATCTCCCGGCTTATCCGTGTAACCAAACCTTCTATCAGACCCACATAGCCCCAGTATATGCCTGACTGCATCGCCGGCACCGTCCCGCGCCCGATCACCGCCTGCGGCCGCCCGATGCCAATCCGGGGCAGCCGCGCCGCCGCCTGATGCAACGCCTCGATCGACAGGTTGATGCCCGGCGCAATCGCGCCGCCCAGGTAATCCCCATGCGCGTCTACCACGTCGAAGTTGGTCGCGGTGCCGAAATCCACCACCACGAGCGCATCGTGGAACAGCTGATACGCCGCCAGCGCGTTCAGCAACCGATCCGCCCCCACCTCCGCCGGCGCCTCAACCTTGATCGCAAAACCCCAATCCAAGGTGGACCGCGCAATCAGCGGCTCCACCTCGAACCATTCCCGCACCAGCCGCCGCAGATGGTAAAGTGCCGCCGGCACCACCGTGCCGATCACCGCCGCATTCACCAGGTCCGGCGTCAGCTTGGCATGCGTCAGCAACGTCAGCAGCCATACCGCGTACTCGTCCGAGGTCCGCTGCGGATTGGTGGCAATGCGCCAAATGCCCGCCCAGCGGCGCCCATCATGCACGGCAAACACCACGTTCGTGTTGCCGGCATCGATCACCAGCTTCATCCGGGCCCCACAATAAATACTTCGCCCGAAGCCGTATCCGCCGCCCCTGCCAGCCGCAACCTGCCGTCCTCGGTGAGGCCCTGGAACGCGCCCTCTATCACCTCATCGCCGCGTTGCACACGCAGCCGCGTTCCCACCGGATGGGCCCGCTGGAGCCAGGCCGCCCGTACCGCTGCAAACCCCGCCCCCCGCCACCGATCGAGCGCCTCCATCAGCCGCGCCGCGAAATCCTCCGCCGCCACCCGCACGCCCGCGTCCGCCAGACACGAAGTCGCCCGCCCCGCCACCTCCGGCGCCGCGACGAGGTTCACCCCCACCCCAATCACCACCCAATCCACCAACCCATCCGCCCCCAGCGCACTATCAATCAGCACGCCGCCAACCTTGCCCCCACCCAGCATCAAATCGTTCGGCCATTTGAGCATCAGCCCCCCCGCCCCGAACGACGCGGCTGCCTCAAAAACCGCCACCCCCGCCAGCAAAGACCAAGCCCCCGCCACCAACGCCTCCCCCGGCGGGCGCAACAATGCGGAAAAATTCAAATTTCCCGCCGGCGCCGCCCACACGCGCGCGGCACGTCCGCGACCCGCCGTCTGCCGCCGCGCAACGACGGCCAATGGCCCAGGCTCACCGGCACGCGCCGCATCTAACGCGATATCTTGGGTTGATTCTACTTCGTTATATCTTTGCATCTGCCAAGGGCCAGGGGCTCTGCCCCTGGACCCCGTCACGCGAAGCGTGCATCCGCACGACGGGGCCTGAGGCCCCAGACCCCCATCTGTTAGGGGGGCCATACAAGCCAATGCCGCCAAATCGTCATCAAAAATCTCCTCGCCCGCCTTCGGCGGAGAGGAAGGGGCCCGCCGCGCAGCGGTGGGAAGGTGAGGGCCCCGCGATCACGCAAGTCACCCACGCACGGACCAATTGTCCCAACCGAACAGCTCCCGCCCGCCCGGCACCCGGTTCATCGGCCGCTCCGCCAGAAAGTCCCCGGGCGCCTCGGCCCGACGAGCCACCTCAAAGAGCGCCCGCCATGCCGGCGCATCCGGCCACTCGGACGAAACCACATCCCCGTCATATTATCTCCCACCGCAAAACCTTATCCCGCTTCTCTGATCGCGGTCATCAATCGCCGACACAGTCTTGCGGCGCTGCTTGGACAATGCGATCGCGCCTTGTGGAAGATAGCGCTCGCTTGCTTCGAGCTCATCAGACCGTCCACATGCTTAAACACAAAGTCCTCGAAGGAAGGATTGCTGTTGGTAATCTGAACAAGTTGCCCAATCCCTCTCCAATCTGCAGTCAATAACCGTGCGACAGTATAGGAGTACCCTTCGGCGATCGCCCCGTCATCGCATTGATGGTAACGCTGATACGGCAAGTATACGGCCTGCCACGTCGACAATGTTGAAGCTGTTGCCTCAGCGTGTTGGGCCGCGAAAGTGGTGCATGTCTGAGCCCACGCGTACCACGGACAAAGCAGCATCACGCAGGGGACCGCCCAAGCCACCACTTGGCAATGCGCACTTGTCCTTTTGGGGCCCCTTCGTTCACTCAATGCATTAAACACACCTGGCACACAGGGGTGAGGGCATAGCCCCGTGTCTACGTCGACCGAGCTGGCAAATTCCCTTGCGGGGTTTACAACCCTAGGTTGTGGTGATACTTCATTTGACCGCTGATCCACTAAGCGGGGGCAAATCACTCGTGGCCCTTTGCATAAGGATATGAAATGTTTAAGTTTCCGTTGAGCGCGTGTCCTATTGACGAGCATTACGTGCGCCACTGCTGATCCAAACGCCTGGCAAACACGAGCAAGCACCGGCGACGGGGGCGAGGATCAGTATATTAACGGCGTAATCGTAGGAACGTTTGGAACTCACAACACATCAAACAATACCTATCCTGTATTCGGGAATTCGGGACTCGATATACTTTCTGGGCCATTAATGGTCAACAATCCCCTAGCATATGGCTGGCAGCAGATTTTCGTAACACTGGATTCGAAGGAGCCGCTGGTGAGTGAACAAAAGGCTAGCCTGGATTGGCTCGGCATAAAATTCGGGACGGACAAATCGTCAATCGGGCATGACTATCTGAACTTTTACGAGCGATACCTGGCATCGATACGTGAACACGCCGTAAAGATACTTGAAATTGGCATTCTCGGCGGCGCGTCACTGGCGGTTTGGGAATCGTACTTTCAAAACGGTGTAATAATCGGAGCAGACATTGATAAAACGACGAAACGTTTTGCCCGCCACCGTGTGAAGGTCGAGATTATCGACCAATCCAACATTGAACACTTGACTCAGATAGCCCTCAAGCACGGTCCGTTCGACGTCATAATCGATGATGGCTCTCACATGTGGGAACATCAGATAACAACGCTCAGGACGCTTTTCCCCTTTTTGAAGAACACAGCCTTTTATATTGTTGAAGATCTCCAGACCAATTTCGGATCTATGGCGGCCGATTATCGTGGAGTCGCAAGCATCTCCTGTGTGGAATATCTGAAGAAGCTTGTAGACTTCCGCGTTGGTTGCGAGCAGGTGGATTGCTCGAAGGAGGAAGATGCGTTCCTACGGACCTACGGGCGAGCAATGAACTCGATAAATTTCTTCCGTCATGCCTGCTTGATCGAAAAAACCTCCCAAGAAAATTCAGCGGATGAGGCGCTTCTCGCCATTGAGGATGCACAGACGGTGCCCGTCAGTCTCCTGGCGCACTTGGCGACACAGGGCGATAAAGTAGGCAAATCAGGATGGGTTCGTGCCACCCGCCGGCCCGCAGGAATACAGGGCTTTTCGATTAATGTTCAAGCCGGCATACCGTGCCAGCTGCGTTATCGCGCAAGGTCAGCGGCCGGCGTCTGGAGCGAGTGGGCCTGTGATGGAAAATTCGTCGGCACGCGAGGCCTGGCGGACAATCTCACCGGCTTTTCCGTGCAGTTAGCGGAGGAATCTCAAAGAATGTTTACTCTGCAAGCGATCGGCCAATTTGCAGCCTCACCAGACATCATTGAAATGCACACCGACGATTGCGTGTCATCAACCGGCCGTCACCCCCTCGTTGGCATGCAGGTGGTCGTGCGACCGAGGCACACTCAACAATAGCACCTTGCGTCCGTTCTTCACCTACGGCCCAAACAACACCCGAGCCGCAGCCTCAGCCGCACTCGTGAACGGCCCCAACGCCAGCACAAACAACAACGTAAACACCCCCGCCGCAATCGCCACGAACGACACGCTTGCCGACCGCGTATCGAACCCCGGGGCCGGCGCGTCGAAGAACATCACCTTGATGATGCGGATGTAATAGAAGCAAGCCACCACACTGGTCAGAACGCCAACGATTGCCAGCAGCCATAGCCCGCTCTGCACCGCCGCAAGGAACACATACAGCTTGCCGAAGAACCCAGCCAAAGGCGGTAGCCCCGCCATGCTGAACATGAACAAAGTCAGCAACGACGCCAGCGGCAAATCGGTCTTCGCCAACCCCGCGAGATCCGAAATGCTCTCCACCGCGCAACCCTTCCGCCGCATCGCAATGACGCACGCGAACGCGCCGGCCGACATGGCCACATAGGTCAGCAAATAAATCAATACACCGCGCACGCCGCTCTCGGTGCCGGGCGCCAGGCCCACCAGCGCGTAACCCATATGGCCGATACTGGAATACGCCATCAGGCGTTTGATGTTAGTTTGTCCGATCGCCGCAAAACTGCCCAGCACCATGCTCGCAATCGACACCAATTCGATAATCGGCTGCCACTGCACGGACACATGCCCGAACGGCCCGATCAGCACGCGCAACAGCACCACGAACGGCGCCACTTTCGGCGCCGTGCTCATGAACGCCGTCACCGGCGTCGGCGCCCCTTCATACACATCCGGTGTCCACATATGAAACGGCACCGCCGAAAGCTTGAACGCCAGCCCCGCAATGACGAACGCGATGCCCACCATCAGCCCGGTGGAAACGCCATCCACCCCCGTCACCGCATCCGGGAACTTGGCGAAATCCATTGTGCCCGCGAACCCATAAGTCAGCGAAATGCCATACAGCAGCAGCCCCGACGCCAACGCGCTCAGCACGAAATACTTCAGCCCCGCCTCCGCCGACCGCAATTCCTCCCGCGCAAACGCCGCCAAAACATAAATCGACAGCGACATGAGCTCCAAGCCCATATACAAGGTCATCAAATTCGCCGCCGACGCCATCGTCATCATGCCAACGGTGGAAAACAGCATCAGCACGGGAAATTCGAACCGCCCGATCCCCTGCCGCTCATTATAATCCAGCGACAGCACCATCGTCAGCGCGCCGCCCGCCAGGATCAGCAACTTTGCATAGGACGCAAATGCATCGGTGACAAACAAACTCGAATAGGCCGTCTGCGGCACCGTTTGCATCACCATTGCGAAGGTGAAGGCGAACGCCCCCAGCACCAACATGGTGCAAAGCGCCGAATTTTCCTTCTTCTGCAGCACGCCAAACAGCAATATCGCCATGCCGGCCACCGCCAGGAATATCTCCGGCGACGCCGCCGCCCAGTTCATCATGGCCGCAACACCGCGGCGTAATGCACCCCTGGCAAAGCACGCATCGCCTGCTCATGCCCCTGCACCAGCGCCCCGGTCGAGGCGTCGAAGAAACCGGTAAAGCTGCTGGGATAAATGCCCATCCACAACGTCAGCACCACCAGCGGCGCAAATACCGCCGCCTCGCGCGGCGACAAATCCAGGATCGCCTTCAAATCGTCCCGCGTAATGCGCCCGAAAATAATGCGCCGATACAGATACAGCATATACGCCGCCCCCAGCACCATTCCGGCCGAACCCAGCAGCGCCAACCAGAAATTCACCTTGAAGGCGCCGACCAGCACCAGGAATTCGCCGACAAATCCCGCCGTTCCCGGCAGCCCGATGCTTGCCATGGTGAACAGCATAAACACCAGCGCATAGGCCGGCATCCGGTCCCCGAGGCCGCCATACCGCGCAATCTCGCGCGTATGAATACGGTCATATACCACGCCCACACACAGGAACAACGCAGCCGAAACAATCCCGTGCGACAGCATTTGAAACAATGCGCCGTCGATCCCTTGCTGGTTGAAGGTGAAAATCCCGATCACCACCACGCCCATGTGCGCCACGGACGAATAAGCAATGAGCTTCTTCATATCCTGCTGCGCCAGCGCCACCAGCGACGTGTAAATCACCGCCACCACACCCAGCGAAAACATCATCGGCTGGAACATCGCGGCCGCCTGCGGCAACATCGGCACCGAGAACCGCAGAAACCCGTACGCCCCCATCTTCAGCAGCACACCAGCCAGTATGACCGACCCCGCTGTCGGCGCCTCCACGTGCGCATCCGGCAACCAGGTGTGCACCGGCCACATCGGCACCTTCACCGCAAAACTCGCCAGAAATGCCAGGAACAGCCAGGTCTGCATTTGCGGCGGAAACTGCGTTTGCAGCAGCACCGCAATATCGGTCGTGCCCGCCCGATGCCACATCGCCAGCAACGCCAGCAGCATCAGCACGGAGCCTGCGAACGTATAGAGAAAGAATTTCATCGACGCATAAACCCGCCGCGGTCCGCCCCACACCCCGATGATGATGTACATCGGAATGAGCACGCCCTCGAAGAACACGTAGAACAGCAGGAAATCGGTGGCGCAGAACATGCCCACCATCATGGTTTCCAAAATCAGGAACGCCATCATGTATTCGCGCACGCGCGTTCGGATCGAATCCCAACTTGCCAGGATGCAGAGCGGCGTCAGCGCCGTCGCCAGCAGAACGAACAGCGCCGAAATACCATCCACGCCCATCCTGTAGCCGACCCCATAGGCGGGCAACCACGCCGAACTCTCCCTGAACTGAAATCCGCTCACCGAAGGATCGAAATTCGTCCACACCACCAGCGACAGCACGAAGGTCAGCAACGTAGTCCACAGCGCCGTCCATCGCGCGTTTTGTGCAATGTCCTTCTCCTCGCCTCGCAGCAGACCAAGGATCACCACGCCCAGCAATGGCAGGAACGTGACCAGCGAAAGGATCGGAAAACCGGCGGCGTTGATGTCAGGCATGTCGCGGCCTACCGGTTGAACAGAAAGATGCTGACCAGGCCGACAAGCCCGATCAACATGCTGAAGGCATAGATGGCGATCGACCCGGTCTGTATCCGCACCGCCTGGCGCGACCCATCCACCGTCAATTCGGCTAATCCGTTCGGCACCCCATCGATCAGCGTCTCATCACCGGTATGCCACAATAGCCGTGCCAGGAACCACGTAGGCTGAACAAGGATCCGGTCATACAGCGCATCGAAATACCATTTGTTCAACAGGAACACATAAACCGGCCGGAACCGTTCCGCGAGCCGCGCTGGGATTGCCGTGTCGAAGATATAGAACCAAAGCGCGATTGCGAACCCCGCCAGCCCCAGCACGCTCGGCAACATCGCGATCGCCCTCGGCACATCCTCCAGCCGCTGCAACACATGGTTGTCGGCGCCATTGAACAGCGCACCCTGCCAATAAGCCTGCTGAGCGCTGCCGATGAATTGCGGGTAAAACCACCACCCCGCCAGCACCGCGCCCACCGACAGAGCCATCAATGGCCCTGTCATCGTCAGCGGGCTTTCATGCACGTGCTCCATGGTGTGGTGATCCGCGCGCGGTGCGCCATGAAACGTCATGAACAGCAGCCGACCGGAATAAAACGCCGTAAGAAACGCCGCGGCCGACCCGCAGGCAAATCCATACAGCCCAATCCCCGACCCCGATTCAAACGCCGCATTCAGAATCGCATCCTTGGAGAAATACCCCGCGAACGGAAACACGCCGCCCAGCGCCAGGCTGCCGATCCACATCGCCGCATACGTAATTGGCACCATGCGCCAGATGCCGCCCATCTTGCGCATGTCCTGCTCGTCGCTCATCGCGTGGATCACGCTGCCGGCGCACAGAAACAGCAGTGCCTTGAAAAACGCATGCGTAATCAAATGAAACACACTCGCCTGATAGGCACCCACACCAGCGGCGAGAAACATGTAACCGAGCTGCGAACAGGTCGAATACGCAATAACCCGCTTGATATCGTTCTGCACGCAGCCAATCGTCGCCGCAAACAAACATGTCGTGGCACCTATGAACGTCACCAGGCTTAGCGCACCGGGCGCATATTCCATCAGCGGCGGCATGCGTGCCATCAGGAACACCCCCGCAGTCACCATCGTCGCCGCATGGATCAGGGCGGAAACCGGCGTCGGCCCCTCCATCGCGTCCGGCAACCACGTGTGCAGGAATATCTGCGCCGACTTGCCCATGGCGCCAATAAATAGCAGAACGCCAATCACCTCATACGCCCGCAAATCCGTGCCCAGCAGATGATACATATCATCCACATGCGCCGGCACGGCCGCAAAAATCGTCGAAAAATCCACCACGCCGAACCGCAAGAACACCGCGGCAATGCCCAGCGCAAACGCCAGGTCGCCGACGCGGTTCACAATCATCGCCTTGATCGCCGCCGCACACGCGCTCGGCCGATCATACCAATACCCGATCAACAAATAGCTGCAGAGACCCACGCCCTCCCAGCCGAAAAACAGCTGCACCAGATTGTTCGCCGTCACCAGCATCAGCATGGAAAAACTGAATAACGACAAGTACCCGAAAAACCGGCTGGTGGTGAAACGTTCATGCGCCATGTAGCCAACGCTGTAGATATGAATGAGCGTCGCCACGACCGTCACCATGGCCACCATGGTCGTGCTCAAACTGTCATATTGCAGCGCCCATTGCAGCCGAAAATCGCCCGCGGTAATCCAGTCCGCGATCGGCACCACGCCGCTCGGCACGCCCAGATAAATATGCTGCACCCAGGCCGCCACGCCGCACAGAGACGCCAGCACCATGAATGAAATTGCAATGAGCTGCGCCCTACGGTCGCCCAGCACGCGCCCGGGCAGCCCCGCCAGCAGCGCGCCGAGCAGCGGCGCGAATACGGCGGTCGCGAACAACATCCCTCAGCCCTTCATCAAGTTCACGTCCTCGACCTCGATCGAGCCGCGATTGCGCGAATACACCACCACGATGGCCAATCCGATGGCCGCTTCGGCCGCCGCCACTGTTAGCACGAACATCGCCAATACCTGCCCCGCCATATCGTTCAAAGCCGCGCTGAATGCCACCAGGTTGATGTTTACCGCGAGCAATATCAGCTCGATCGACATCAGGATGATAATGACGTTCTTCCGGTTCAGAAATATCCCGAACACGCCCAGAACCAGCAGCACCGCCGCCACCGCCAGATAACTGCCCAGGCTCACCGGCAGCGCACCTTGTTGCATGTCAGTGATCTCCCACCGCGTGTTCGTGCTGATGCTCTTTGTCGGCCGGCAGCGCATCCGGCTTCGGCCGCAAAATGCCCGTTTCCTGCACGCCGGCGCCCCGCCGCACCTGCAACGTCTCCAGCGTGTCACTCACCTGCCGGGTCTGCTGCATCGTAATATTCTGCCGGCGCGTGCCTTCTCGCCGGCGATGCGTCAGCACGATCGCGCCGATCATCGCCACCAGCAGAATCAGGCCCGCGATCTGAAACAGATAAACATAGTCGGTATAAAGCACCTGCCCCAGCGCATGGGTATTATCCATGTTCGCCGGCGTCGGGCTGCTCTGCAACGAATCAGCCCCAGGCGACGCCTGCCAACCCAGCACCACCGCCCACAATTCGCCGAACAGCACGGCACCCACCGCCGCACCAACCGGCGCATATTTCTGCACACCCTCGCGAAGCTGCACGAAATCCACGTCGAGCATCATTACGACAAACAAAAACAAAACCGCAACGGCCCCGACATACACAATCAACAAAATCATCGCCAGGAATTCAGCCCCGGCCAGCAGAAACAGTCCCGCCGCGTTGAAGAACGCCAGGATCAGGAACAACACCGCGTGCACAGGATTGCGCGACGTCACCACGGCGGCAGCCGACGCCAGCAGAATCGCCGAGAACAGGTAAAAGAACAGCGCGCTCATGCAATATGACTCATCGGTACGGCGCATCCAGTTCCAGCCGCTTCGCGATCTCCGCCTCCCAGCGGTCGCCATTCGCAATCAGCTTCTCCTTGTTATACATCAGTTCCTCCCGCGTCTCCGCGGCGAACTCGAAGTTCGGCCCCTCCACGATCGCATCCACCGGGCAGGCCTCTTCGCACAACCCGCAATAAATACATTTCGTCATGTCAATGTCGTAACGCGTCGTCCGCCGGCTGCCGTCATCGCGCGGCTCCGCCTCGATCGTAATGGCATACGCCGGGCAAATCGCCTCGCACAACTTGCACGCAATGCACCGCTCCTCGCCATTCGGGTAGCGCCGCAACGCGTGCTCACCCTTGAAGCGAGGACCCAACGGGCCCTTTTCGTACGGATAATTGATCGTCGCCTTCGCCTTGAAGAAATACCGCAGCGTAATGGCCATGCCCGACAGCAGCTCCCACAGGATCAGCCGCCAGGCTACATTGCTCGTGCGCGCGCCATTCACGTCGTCTCTCCCGGCAGCATGTGGAACACCTCAAGAAATCCCGCCGTCACCACCACCCAACCGAGCGACAATGGCAGAAATACTTTCCATCCCAGCCGCATGAGCTGGTCGTACCGGTAGCGCGGAAATGTCGCACGCACCCAGAAATAGAAGAACATGAAAAAGCATATCTTCAGCAGCAGCCACGCCACGCCCGGTATCAACACCAAACCGAACGGCGCCTGCCAGCCGCCAAGGAACAGAATGCTCGCCAGCGCCGACATCAAAAGCATGTTGGTATATTCGCCAAGAAAGAACAACCCGAAGGCCATGCTGCTATATTCGACGAAGAATCCAGCCACGATTTCGCTTTCGCCTTCCGGCAGGTCGAACGGCGCCCGGTTGGTTTCCGCCAGCATGGAAACCAAAAACACCACAAACATCGGAAACAGCGGAAGGCAGAACCACACATGACTTTGCGCACGCACGATATCGTTCAAATTCAGGCTGCCGGCGCACAAGATCACGCTCACCAGCACGAACCCGATCGAAACTTCGTAGCTGATCATCTGCGCCGCCGACCGCAGTGCTCCCAGAAACGCGTATTTCGAATTGCTGGCCCACCCGGCCACCACAATGCCGTAGACGCCTAGCGAGGAAATCGCGAACAGGTATAGAATACCGACATTGATGTCAGCCACCGCGCCGCCATCGAATGTCGGAATGACTGCCCAGGCCATGCACGCCAACACGAACGTAATCCCCGGCGCCATGAGGAACAGCAGCCGGTTCGCCCCAGCCGGAATGATCGTTTCCTTGAACAGCAATTTGACCGCATCCGCAAACGGCTGCGTCAGCCCAAAAGGCCCCACGCGATTGGGCCCCTTGCGCAACTGGAACGCACCGAGTGCCTTGCGTTCGAAATACGTCGAATACGCCATCAGCATCAGTACCGGCACCAGCACGGCCAGTGTTTCGCCAATCACCAGCAGCACATGGCCCAAAAGGGTATTGAAGAAGAAATCGTGCACCCCGCTACTCCGCCGCCAGCGCGTGCGGCGCCGCATAGGTACGCGAACATTCCGCCATCGTCAGGCTCGCCCGGCTGATCGGATTGGTCTGATAATAATCACTGATCGCCGCCACGAACGGGTCGGCCGAAAGTGCGGCAGGATCGCCATGCGGTCCTACTCTGTCATTGGCGCCGAACCGCTTCAGCCCCACCCGCGCGAACACCGGATTGACATGCTCCAACCGCGCCCGCACCGCGCCGATATCGTCATACGGCAAAGTCTGCCCGATGACATCGCTGAACGCGCGCAGGATCCGCCAATCCTCCCGCGCCTCGCCCGGCGCGTGTGTCGCGCGCCACCCACGCTGCACCCGCCCTTCGGTGTTCACATAGGTGCCGTCCTTTTCCGTGTAGGCCGCACCTGGCAAAATCACATCTGCCCGCGCCGCCCCACGATCGCCATGGTGCCCCTGATACACCACGAACGTCTCGGCACCGATCCGCGCCATATCGAATTCGTCCGCCCCAAGCAGCCACAGCACATCCACGCCGCCGCCCATCATGTGGTCCAGGTCCAGCCCTTCGCTGCCCGGAACAAATCCCAGGTCGAGCGCGCCCACCCGCGCCGCCGCGGTATGCAGCATATTGAAACCATGCCAGTCCGGCTTCAGCGCTCCCACCGCATCGGCGAGCCGCCACGCCGCCGCCAGCACCGCTGCCCCGTCCGCCCGCGCAACGGCCCCCTGCCCCAGCAGAATCATCGGCTTGGCAGCATCCTGCAACGCGCGCGCGAAATCATGCGACCCATCATGCAGACCCGTCAGCACGGAAGGTGCGTCACCCACGAACGCAGCCGGATAGGTCAGGTCAGCGCGCGATCCCACCACGCCAATCGGGAATTGCCCCGCCAGATACCGTTTGCGAATCCGCGCATTCAGCACCGGCGATTCATGCCGCGGATTGCTGCCAATTATCAGCAGCGCATCCGCCTCCTCAATCCCGGCCACACCTGCGTTGAACAGGTAAAAATCCCGCCGCGACGCATCCAGCTTGGCGCCGTCCTGCCGGCCATCCAAATTCTGCGAACCGAGCGCCGCCAATAAATCCTTCAGCGCCACCATGCTTTCGGCATCGCACAGATCACCCGCAACCGCACCGATCCGCGCACCGTCCACCCCGCGCAACCGCGCCGCGATGGCGCCAAACGCGTCCTGCCAGGAAGCCTCTACCAGTTTTCCATGGCGCCTTACCCATGGCCGATCCAGCCGGCGCCGCTTCAGCCCGTCGAACGAGAAGCGGCCCTTGTCGGCCATCCATTCTTCATTCAAATCGTCATCCACGCGCGGCAGAATGCGCAACACCTCCGGACCGCGCGTATCAATCCGTATCGGCGTGCCCAGCGCATCCAGCACATCGATGCTGTCTGTCTTGGCCAACTCCCATGACCGCGCCACGAACGCATACGGTGCGCTGGTCAGTGCGCCCACTGGACAAATATCGATCAGATTGCCGGAAAGCTCCGATGTCAGGGCCCGCTCCACATACGTACCAATTTCCATGCCCTCGCCGCGCCCCGTGGCACCAAGCTCGGAAACGCCGGCAATTTCAGTCGCAAACCGGACACACCGCGTGCACTGAATGCACCGCGTCATGATCGTTTTCACCAGCGGGCCGAGATACTTGTCGGTAACCGCGCGCTTGTTCTCGCTGTAGCGCGAATGATCCATGCCATAAGCGAACGACTGATCCTGCAAGTCGCACTCGCCGCCCTGGTCGCAAATCGGGCAATCCAGCGGGTGGTTGATGAGCAGAAATTCCATCACGCCACGCCGCGCCTGCCGCACCATCGGCGTATCGGTTCGCACCACCATGCCCTCGCCCACCGGAAAGGCGCAGCTGGCAATCGGCTTTGGCGACTTTTCCACTTCCACCAGGCACATCCGGCAATTGCCGGCGACGCTCAGCTTGTCATGGTAACAAAATCGCGGAATTTCCTTACCCGCGAGTTCGCACGCCTGCAATACGGACGTCCCAGGCGCCACAACGATCTCGATGTCATCAACAACGAGCTTTACCATGACCGGGCTCCCGGAACGCTTTTCATTCCGCCGCCACCGGCAAAGCCTGCGGCCTGTAAGCCGCAATGCGCGCTTCCATCATCGGCCGGAAATGCCGGATCAGGCCCTGGATCGGCCACGCGGCCGCATCGCCCAGCGCACAAATCGTGTGCCCTTCGACCTGCCGCGTTACCTGTTCCAGCATATCGATTTCCGAAATCTCGGCGCGTCCTTCAGCCATCCGGTTCATCACCCGCATCATCCAGCCGGTACCTTCCCGGCACGGCGTGCACTGTCCGCAACTCTCATGCTTATAGAATCGCGAAAGCCGAGCGATGGCCCGGATAAGATCCGTGCTCTTGTCCATTACCATGACGGCCGCGGTGCCCAACCCCGATTTCACCTCCCTCAAACTGTCGAAATCCATCAGCACCGTATCGCAGATTTCTTTCGGGATCAGCGGCACACTGGCACCACCCGGAATGACCGCGAGCAGATTATCCCATCCCCCGCGCACGCCACCAGCGTATCGGTCGATCAGCTCACGCATCGGAATGCCGAGCTCCTCCTCCACATTGCAGGGCTTGTTCACATGCCCTGAAATGCAAAACAGCTTGGTGCCGCTATTTTTCGGACGACCCAGCGCGGAAAACCACCCCGCGCCGCGCCGCAAGATCGTCGGCGCCACCGCAATGCTCTCCACGTTGTTCACCGTGGTCGGGCAGCCATAAAGCCCCACCGAAGCGGGAAAAGGCGGCTTCAGCCGCGGCATGCCCTTCTTGCCCTCGAGGCTCTCCAGCAGCGCCGTCTCCTCGCCGCAAATATACGCGCCAGCGCCGCGATGCACATACACGTGGAAATCATAGCCACTGCCGCACGCATTGCGGCCGATCAGCCCGGCCTCATACGCCTCGTCCACCGCCGTCTGCAGTGCCACGCCCTCGTTATAAAATTCGCCGCGGATGTAGACATAGGCCGCACACGCCCCCATGGCAAAGCCTGCAATCAGGCTTCCTTCAATCAGCTTGTGCGGATCGTGCCGCAGAATGTCTCGATCCTTACACGTTCCGGGCTCGCTTTCATCGGCATTCACCGCCAGATAGGCCGGCCGCCCATCGCTTTTCTTCGGCATGAAGCTCCACTTCATGCCGGTGGGAAATCCCGCGCCGCCGCGTCCGCGCAGGCCGGAATTTTTCATTTCGTCGATAATCGCGTCCCGCCCGCGCGCCAGAATGGCCGCCGTGCCGTCCCAGTCGCCGCGCGCCCGCGCGCCCGCCAGCCGCCAATCGTGCTGCCCGTACAAATTGGTGAAAATGCGGTCGCTGTCGCTCAGCACATGCCTACTCCGTCACCGGTCGCTCAGTCCGCGGCGCCACATCCAGCAACGTCGTCGGACCGCCCAAGGGCGCGGAAGTCTGCCGCCCGATCATCGAGCCCGGCGCCGGCGGCG
>Ga0116229_10003595_pt1 | contig 25514 bp, 16 predicted proteins | sample S1TSphgellanicum_3_FD_87313 | JGI IMG/M metagenome (GOLD analysis project Ga0116229, IMG submission 87313) | Host-associated microbial communities from peat moss isolated from Minnesota, USA - S1T2_Fc - Sphagnum magellanicum MG | ecosystem: Host-associated > Plants > Peat moss > Unclassified... | reverse complement strand
ATAGCACTAAAATCTGATCCTTGATGTTCAAACTGTTGTAATTTTCTTTGGCTAATCTACTATTTAGATTTTGTAGATTTACCTATAGCTTTTGTAGTTTTTCTTTGGTTATTCTAAGATGCCCTCATTGCTCTAGTTGATATGTTAGGACTTTTGTTTTTGATCTAAAATTCTTTACAATTCCTATGTTACTTTTTCTTTACTAATCCAACCCATATGCTTTCAAAATGTTGATGAAAGACTTTAAACTATCCCTTTCACAATTTGGAAGCTCTAACATGCTGAAAGAGTTTTGCTTATGAATTTGAAATATAGATTATGAATCCAAACCTTGCACCATAACCTTGTGAATTTGGGCAAGTTAATTTTGGTGGGAACGAGATGTGCTTGAATTTGGGGGCAAATTGGACATCCTTCCCAAATTAATGTGTAGATGTTATTCTTGCATTAGATTCTTGTAAACCCTAATCCTTGTTTATGGTCAGTTGTGTGCTATTTAACATGACCTTTGCACCCATCACCAAATTGGTGATGCTTATTTTAGTGTGTGATTATTGCCTATGACCAAACACTCATTCCCACCCCAAACTTGGGGTTGCTGTAAAATTGGACCATTTTTTTCCCATGACCAAACATTAAAAGTACCCCACATGTTCCCCTTCGCATAAGGAAAATCAACTCATGGCCCATCATTAAACTAGTCCCTTATAAAATTATTCAATTTTTTTACAAATGTACCCACCTGAACCCCTAATACCAAACACTTAAATTTGATTCCTGGTCACCAATATGAAAAACCTAGAACCAATTTTTTCTCATCTAAGCGTTTGATAATGGGCTAAAAAGACAAGACTCATAAACAATTTTTTGTTCTAACATAGGTTAGTTGTTGCATTACATGGGTGTTCGGTGACTGGTGTCTGTTTGGTGGTGGGGCAGTTTACCCTAATATGCCACATTCCTTATTTGACACAATTTTCCATCAAACAAAGAAAATAAATGTGCTTCTCTGTAATGTTGAAATTTTTGGAAAAAAGTAATAGCTACAGATTTTTTAAATTTATAAGTGCCTTGATGCATAGATTAAAATTCATCATCATTCATATTATCAAATAATTGATCATAAAGCTTAATTTTGAAAAATCTTGTCTCCATGAGGTCTTCTAGAAACAAAAAGAGAGACATGAATGTTTGGATGAATTTGTGTCTGGATACATTTGAGATCAAATGACGTCACAGTAGTAGCCATGGTAATTCTAGGTCACACAACGAAGCTGAGTCAACAAGCCATATCACACATCGGATTGGTGACTTGATTTGCACAAGGAATGAGATGACAAAACGAATGAAGGGTCATCATCAAGGCTTTGACCATTTTTCATGTTTTTTCTTACAAGCAAACCAAACACGTCACTTGGTGCTTACTGTGCTTACTTATTTTAATCCAGTAATCATTCCACATGCTGTAGTACCTAGGCTGGTTCGGCTAATAATTACTTAATTTTGTCAGGTATTGTTTGGCAGTAAAATAATAATAATTCACAATTCGGCAATATGCTGAAAGATGAAGATATTTTACTTGAGAGCTTCGTTCAGGTTTTTGGCATGGCAGGTAAATACATTTCAGAATTTTCTGCAATTCCAAGAAGTAATTAATTAGTGCTTAACCAGTCTAGGTACTATAGGTACTACAGTAACCACGATAAAGAATTTGTAGTCTTGAAACATTAAAATACTATGTAGGCTAACGGTCAATGGAACAATCTATTTTATCCAACTCTTTTTATTGTTGGTTTGTAGGGTTGTTTGTTTGATGACTCTAAAGGTCTTTAATGTTTGGGGAAGATTTTGCAAAATCAGAAATCCAACCTAAGGTAGACTTCTAATGTGCAAGTCATATGCATGACGGCCAGTCTCGCCAATAATCAAGCTAATGGGAATCAAGATGGCAATTCAAGACTTCAAAACTCACCACTGGTCACTGAACATAAAGGCAACTTATGGTTGTTGGGCATTGTTTAGATTGTGAGGTGGAATTATGCTTCAAAATCAAAGTATCACACTAAGCATCAACCAATGAGTTTATGGAACAATAGCAGCACTTAACAACTGACAGTCAAGGTATGAAAACTCATCAATTGCATTAGGATATAGCTTCCATTTAAGTAATACCTGCTTTTTAGAAAGGTTAAGATTTCATTATCTGATTTTCACTTCTACATGAAGCAATTTTGCATTTATGAGTTGTGCTTTTAACAATGACAATTATAAATGTTGACTTGATATTTCTTTTTTAACTCATATCTAGAAAGGTGACTTACAGAATATTGGATGAGTGTCCATTTTTCCATAATGTCTTGATGTGCCAATTATTTACACTATTGGTTTAGAACTAAGGAGTTAGTGTTTTATTTGTGACAAATTTTCGCAACCCAAGGAAAAAGGGGGGGGAGGGGGGGGATATTTTGACAAAAATGCTTGGCTTTTTTTTTTCTTAAAATTCACCCAAAAAAATGAGAAATTTTTTGTTTTTGAAAACGTGTAATCATTTTTCAATTGCTCCCAAAAGTATGTTATCTAGCCTATTAGGAGAAAACTGTTCAACTTTGTCGTTGTTTGGAGAAAACTTTAAAATAATTTTCTAAAACTTAGTGCCAATAAATGTTAAATCTACCTTGGGATGCTTGTCACCTACTCCTACTTCAAAAAATTGAGAAAAAAAAATTTGTTCAGGACTTATAAATACAAACCTTGTATTTACAAGCGAATGAAAAATACATGAAATGATTTTGGGCAAACATTCCAATACAATAGACATCGACCATGTCGGACAAGAGCAACATCCAACTTATAGGAGTGATTGCATTTTTATTTTCAATCTACAACATTTATTTGGCCCATACAATTTTTTTACAATATTAACCCCAAAAGGTTTAACCAACCCGATTTGCATTGATGGATGACTTCACATGATGGACCCTATATGATAGGACTCCAATCACATTCATCCTGGAACTTAGATAGGTTTTCCCCGGGTGTTCTGTTCATAAGGGACAACCTGGGCAGAGGCTGGAGGTGTTTCAAAATTTCTTACGATATAAATAAAATGTGACAGCATATGAAGATTGTAGCCTTAGGGGTTGCCGAAGTATGTGAGAGGCCTAGGAGCAGCTATTTGGGAGGGGATCCAGAATATATTTAAGATACAAGCCAAGATTCCTTCTGTCCACACAGCGCATGTATATGTAAACTTGCTCTCTTACCCTTTTTATACACTCTGTATTTCTAGCTCATGTCTGGCCAATTGACAATGCAAGGATAAGATACGACAGGCTCCCAACCTTTGAGGCCCTTCTTGCTCCAATCTTTCAAATAATTCTTTGTTAATACAGTTATCCATAAAGTGAGACAAACACAGCACCAGAACCCTGAGTTTGGTCATACACAGGGTGAGATTTTTTTAAAACCTGCAGAAAAGCACATTAGCATTGGGGGTGTGAAATTCAGAAAACCATCAATTTTGGTGGTGAACTGAGTTTCATCCTGTCTTTCCTTTTTCCTGAGCGCCTCCACTGCTGCTACATACATTTTCTCTGCTCTTCCCTATACAATTACTATAATTAGTCTCCAACCTTGTGCATTAAATGCTGGTTTCGAGCATTTCCTACTGAGTTGCAGCATTTCATACTGAGATTTAATAAAATGTCCTTACTTTGCTGATACCACTGAAAGAGGGGATAGGGGGTGAAAGGAGGTCCAAAGACAGGGTGAAGACAAGGTTACGTTACAAATAACTCTATTATATCATTTGGAAATCTGGATAAAATTGGTATTTTCAGCTCTGTCTGTGTGAGTCAACGATGGACGTATTCATGGTAACAATTTGAACGCTCTACTTGCAATATTTGTGTGAGGAGGTTTGCATTGTTTGCTACAAGGTCGTACAGTTGGGTTCTTTCAAAATGATGCGTTAGGAGGAGTTTTGAGGCTTAAACTGAATTTTGCAGTTTAAACATGCTTTTGGACCTTGGGGAATGGGGAGGTTGGGCCATTAGAGGTAAAAGTCAAACGGTAGTCCTGTCAACCTGGTTTGACATGTGTGATGTGATATAATAAACCAATCAATTTTGGTTAATTATTTATTTAAATGTTGGTGTACTTGTGTTGAGGATTGGGACAGCATTTTTTTTCAATTTTGTGATGTAGCTGAAGTGGTGATCATCCATAAGATGATTTAGCCAAATTTGGCTGCAGACTCGATATAAAAATAGAAAAGAAACAGAATCCTTTTATATTCTTAGCTACCTACTGAAACTTACTGCAAAAATCTGGCTATACAGGAAAAAAATTCAAAATCTGGCAAATTTGGGCCATTTATTTCATGGAAAATTCTTTGTAAAGGTCGAAATCATATTTTTCAGGTCAAAATTTGACGAAATATTGCATCCAAAAAAAAACACCAAATTAGATCACCAAAAAATATTTACCATTATTGTCCTTTCAAAAGTTAAATGCATATCAAACAAAAATATATCTTGCCCACATCTTTTTTAATCATGAATTTACATATAAATTAACCTCTAACCTTGGACCCACCAATCCAACCCCTTTATAATTGAAAAATAGCTAAAAATGAAGAAGAAAAATAGACTTTTTGTCTTGTTATTTGAATACTAGTTTTTTTAGTCTGATAATCTATGGAACACATACATGGAGTCCAAGGAAAATGACAACAACTCAAGGCCCAAAAGCACTTTTAGATGTGCCCCTTGCCCAACATGCATGGTCAGTTTGACGACCCATTGACAGTGGGACTAAAAAGGTTGTTTAGGGTAAAGGCCTTCGATCTTTAATGCTCTTTGGATCCATTTAGAGCATGGTTCTCCAAATGCTTTCCTTACTTGTGTCCCAAAGTGCAACCCCCTTAGCCTAGAAAGGAAAAAATCAACACTTTTCTTCGTCAACCTTTGCTGTCAATTAACATGTAATCTATTTGGATGAAGGTCCTCAAAAGTGGATTACAAGACCTTTACTTTCCTAGGAAACCACAAACCCTTTGAATCACATTGCAATTTGCAAAGCTTTAGCCATCCACTTTGCAAAACAATGACCCAATTCACAATCTGAAGTGGATTTCTTTAATGGGCTGAAAGTCTACTATATTTTGGTGATGTCATTTGAGCCACGTGGGTCTAAACGTGGACTAGGAAAAGAACCGTGTGGTGGACTTGTCCATGATGCTATTTGATGATAAGAAGCTTTAAAATGTGAACATCATTTATTTGAACCACCTATGTCTAAACAGCTTTATGATAGATGGTCACTTGGGAACAAGAGTCGTCGTCACAACAAAGGATCTCAATACTCAAGACAAAAGAAAAACTTGAAAATTGGATTGAATAAAATGAATCCCACCAAGACTCTATTGAGAGTGGGGGAAAACCAAAAATGTGAGCAAAAGATTTTCATAAAGGGTAAGTACTTCTTTCACCAGCAGCCCACCTCACCCCCGCCCCCCCCAATCTCATGGTGATTGGACTTCCCAGCCCCCAATTTTCCTTTTCTTGGAAACCAAAAAAGAAACTGTACTTGTAAAGGAAGCAAACCACATATCCTTTGAATTGTTCTTCGAATACAAATTCTCCCCATAGTATAACAACAGCCACCAGAAGAGAAGCTTAACACACAGAGGTATTTACTATCTACACTAATTGCCAATGATGTTCTCATCTACCAGAAGCCAAGCCTACACGCCAAATTGGATGGATGGAAGGAAGGAATGAATGAATTTCAAGGTAACATTAATAATCAGGTGATGAATAAGATAGGTATGTAAAACCTTACCTATGGATATTAAGAGTAAAGACTAATGGTCTATTCACACCAAATGATGGGTTAACTTTGTGATAGGCCTTACTATAGATAAAGACCATTGTTCGAACTTTTTCACATTGTGAACTAGTTATTTAATCTATGATCGGAAATTGTAAGAGTATATTTGTGATCATTAAAGTATTCACAAGTCAAGTTTGGTGGGTTGAGGTGACAATTTGTTATAGATAATGGAAGCATTCAAAAACTTGTCAAGTTTGCCAAATATTCAAGGCATCATTGATGCAACTCAAATCCACATCCAAAAGTCGAAAGCTCATGTTCTTACAACGAGATATTAATCCTTCAAATCAAAGGAATACAATATGTAATTGTAGGCCATTGTTGACCACAGGAAAAAATTCATTGACATTTTCGAGGGGATACCAAAGTTTATGAATGATGTAAGAGTTTTTCATTTGTTTTCGATTTATTGTAAGGTTACATGGAAAAATTTGTTCAATGAATAGAATTTACATGAAGGTTTCAAACCATATGTGATGATCAAGGACACAAGCTATCTGTTGTTTTTGTGGTTGATGGTACCACATAAGCAAATAATCGCCAAATGTTATGTTTTAAAAGCTTTATACAATAGGCAACTTTCTTATGTTAAAGTTGTGGTTGAATTTTTTTTTGATATCTTGAAAAAAATCTTTTGGGAGCTTAGGATAAAGTCCAACTTAAATTTGTTTTTTTCGCTTAATGTAATTGTTTACTACTACATTTTACATGTCATGCACTACCACATTGATGCCTATAACTATTGTTGTTATCACATATACAACACATAACAAATAAAACCTTAAATGGTACACCATTCCCAAAGGGGGATTTGAGATCACAAGAACTTGGGTTTTATACCCAAGCCATAAATTAGCTTGAACCTATCTCACACTAAAATTGATTCACAGCTAAATTACACACTACCTAAATCAACTTAATTAAGCATAATTAGTTTTAAATTAATTATACAACTAATCATAACCATCTGACATACACAATATGATCTAGAATCATAAGGTTATAGACATTAATGAGCTATTGGTTCAATTGGAGGTAAAGAATGTGGTTGCATTTAGACATGGTGGCATGAGACAATTTGATGATCTAATTGATTAGATAAATGAACTTCCTTACAAAGGCAAAAATTCAAAAATCAACCAAAGAATTTTATTAAAACAATACTTGGTGAACCACATACCACAAATTCATAAACGAAGTTGAAAAAATACATACACTTTTATTTTTGTTGATTTTTGAACAATTGACATGGTGCATAATACATCAAAACATCAAAACCAAAAATGTAATGTGATTTGAACATTTTATGTAGGATTTTGAATTGAAACATAAATCAAATGATTGAGTTGAAAACAATGTAATGTCTTCTATCAACATCCTAGTTCCTATATTTTGTTACTTCTTGTGATTACAAGTCCCCATTCTACAACATTCTCTTCTATTCATGTGAAGAATCAAGTATGGTAATTGGTGGAGGCATGTGTGTAGCTTGATTTGTGATGAATGCATGGCACATAGTTGTGCTAAAGTTTGAAAAAATAGTCACAAGGTTTTTATTCATTCAATGCACTTTCTTATCCTTTGTTTTGGGATATTGCATGTGCTCCTTGAAGTTGCGATCATGAGTATCAAGTTGCATGGCATTAATATTTTCCATTACATCCATAAGAAATCTGTTATTTTTGTTTGTAAATCTAATGAAAAGAAATAAAAGATTGTTGCATTTTCATTTGATTCCAGTAATGTCATGTGCAAGTGTTGTAGGAGAATTAGCAAAATTGATCACAAGAGGTCAACAAATGTTGCAAAACTCTATTTATTTTAATATGTCCACAAAACCTACAACTCTTAACACAGTAAGAATGCTTGTAATTCAATCTTGAAAATCATTGATGTTGTCTTGCAATTGAAATTTATCATTCTCATTCTATGTTTCTTTTGCAAGTGCTAGTCCATGGATTCTATCACCTTCAACATTGACGTCCTTAGTATGTAAGGGAATATTGACACTCTTATTTCCTTGAAATAATTCAATTGACTCATAAAACTCCTTGTTGAACTAACAAGGTAAATGATACCTTTTTTTCTCTTCAAACAACAAATCCCAAAAACAAGTATGGTTTTTGATTCCTTTGGGATAGTTAATAATTTTTTTGTCATCAAAATTTAAAAATTCCTTTTATTTTTGCACATTGTTTTGTTCCTTGGAAATTTGCTTTTGATCTTTTGTTACAACTATTCAACTATCTTGTCCCAATGTTATGTTGAAGGAATCAATTGCATTGATGGATCAAAATCATGATCCCTTTCATAAATGTGTATTCTATTTATTTGCAAGAAATGAATGATAACATTTTTATATGCTACCAATTTCCATACCTTTGATGAGGAGTTCTAAATTCTTTATTGTTGCCATTATGACCTATTTTGTCACCACCTCAACTTCTACATTGACCACTTCCTGATTTGTTTGCATTCAATTGTGTTCTTATTTGCACTTCAATTTGCAAACTTACTATTGACATCTATGGATTTGTTGCCATAATCTATGATTTTGTTGTATGTGAGTGGGTTTTTGCTTGTGATTAAATGCTTGCATGCAATTGCCACTAAAGATTAACACCATCATTTCTTCAACCAAACACTTCATCAAGGTCTTCACAACATGGTGATGGTGCTTCGCACTTTTTTATGGTTCTTTGAAATAAAGTGATGGTGGTGAAATGTTATTTTATCATATTTGATTTCAGTTTGTTAATTCAACAATGTTGTTAGACAACGAACAAACAAGAATCTAAGAATTTGAATTTTTAAAATTCATACACAGGTCTTAACATTGCACTATCAAGAGTTGATAAACACATTGTTAATATGTCACGTAAGTGATACACATCAACTAACTATCGATGGACACAAACATGTGTGAACATTGTTAAGTTATGGACAATTAATTGACATCGCTATCTGTTGGTGTCAATGGACCTTAAGAAAATCATTGCCCACTAGTGAAAATGGATGAATCTGAAGTGAACACTGGAGGTGAGATAACAAACAATATAGTCAAAACTTTCCACAAGGAGCATGTCAATGAAGTGAAGTCTTTCCCCTCTCTTCATGGGGAGAGGCTAAAGACCAGTGTTGGGTAGGTATGTTCCAAAGTCCAAACCAGGGGTACATGTATCTAAAATATTGTGAGAAACTGGAAACAATCAGTTCCTGGCACACAAGGCATCTTCTAAATCACAAGCCTGTTATCAACTAACAAAATGGACGAAATTTGTTATGAAGTTGAAGTTAAATATCAACAGAATCCGCAAATCTTGATTAATCCACAACACTTAGCAAGGATCATGTTACTAGAGCAAAGTGCAAGCCAGGGGTTTTTTTGAACCGATTTGTTTTTCTATTCAAAATTGTGAAAAAGTGTTTTTTGGGTCTCTGATGGCCAAATTTCAGGGATGCTAGTCCAGTGTCTTGAGCATCCCAAGAGAGATTTAGCATTAAATGATGACAAGTTTCTAGAACCTGTCCAAAAAATGTTAAAAGCTGTTACAAAAAAATGTGGTGAGAATTTTCCCCAAAAAATAGTTTTAAAAAAATTTGACCATCCTCCCAAAACCAAGTGTGTGCTAAATTTCCCACACAAAAAAATGGCTGGATGTTACCTTAGGTTTAGGGTTCAAAATCGAGAGATGCTACCTTATGTTTCAATAGGTAGCCAACAATATGGAAGAATAATTGAACATTTTTATTTTCATATTTTTTTTTTAGCTATAAAATCAGTTACAATCGTCTCATGGATGACGGCCCACTGACGCTCTATGACGAAACCCGACAAAAACCCACTGATGCTCAACGTCCAAATCATCCAAATCACATGGATGAACACAACTGGTGCTACACCACAAATTTGGAATAAATACCCTGATGATGGCGTGCTATGCTACATCACAAAATTGGAACACAAGGGCAAAAAATTAAAATCACACACACCGGTGCAAAGTCTGCCCCTTGGGGTAGGAACTAGGGACTAGAGACGACAAACGGTACGCTTTAATTTGACTTATGTCTCATGAGAAAATGCCAAGCTTTGGGTGTCAAGCGTCAGTGGGCAGCAGTGTGATACGTAACGGATGTGTTTTTTGCCTTTCCTGCACACAATTTTAACGCCCTGACGCAACACATTCGTCATTGGGGTCCAACAGATTTCAAGATTTGCATGTGCCAAAAGGAAGAAGCAACAACAGACTTTGAATGATGGCCAAAGATTCGGGTCTTTCCTGGTTCTTTTATGCAAATTGTGACCAAAGAAAAAGATGAATGATTTTGGTGGCCTTTGATTCCAGAGTGAGGTGGTTATCTGGATTTTTTTTACAACCTGGGGTTCTGGTTTCAAAAAAATTTTGGACATCAACAATGCTCCTGTGGTTCTGGTTCATTTGAAAATTTCCAGAATTGAAGAACCTCCAATTTCAGTCTTTTCAAAAAGCCTCAAACAACTGGTGGCTTTCATGAAATAACCACCAGTTTCATAGGAGGTTATTTGATGGGTTAGATGGTTTTCATGAAATAATCAACAAAGAACTGACAGATTATGAAAGGTTATTTTACAGGTTCTTAGATTTTATGATAACAAGGCTCAGCTTCCCTGATGTAACAAGTAATAAATGAGGAGCTCCCTTTAGCAAAGGGGAATTTTACACATTACAATTATTCATGTTACCTATTTATACAATCAAATCTTATGTGTCCATTATAAGTAGAGCTTGGATAGTGAGCTGAGTAGTTAATTGAGGGTTGGGTATCAGCATCAGTTTTCGAACCATGGTCATATTATCAGAACCAGTTATTTGACTTTTTGTGAACGGTGCTTCTGTATCTTTAAGAGCTTCTAGTTATCAGGTTTCCATTTATTATAACCACCCGACACAAGGCTGGGTTGAGTCACATCAATGTGCCTTCAAGTGGAGCTTGTAATGCAATCTGATTGCAAGTTTTTGTTTTGATGGGAAACTTATTAGAACATTCCCAGCAGTGCTCGGTAAGTGACCTTGCACAGATGAATAAAAGTCAAAGAATGCCCCTTTGGTTCAGCAAAATGGTTTTGGCCCTGCATTTACGCAAAGCTTGCCGAGTCTGATAAAACGCACAGCAGAGCCTAACACTGTTGGCAACGAGTGTCGTAGATATGATGTGACTGCTACTCCCTGTTTCTCATTGGCCAATCATAATGATTGGTCCAAGTGGTTTGCTAGGAGTAGTCTCGCACCTATTTGCAGAGCGAGTTTTAGTTTTATGGCTTAAGTTGGAAATAAATAACTAAACTCGGATGTGATGAATATTTATGCAGTGTCACATACTGAGCACCGATGGGATGCAATTATGGTACAACAACAGTGGGTATGAAAAATGAAAAGCGCTTCAAGACATGGGGGTGGAGCCGGGGGGGGGGGACGGTCCAAAGTCCAAACAAACGGAATACCTAGCGAGCGCACTACGCGCGTCAGTCAACAACAAGAACTACACTCGCGCATCGAAGTCTTCTTTTTCCTTTTTCAAGGAGGAAAGTCTTTTTCGTGTGCGATGACACACAAGCTCGGTTGGTGTGGGAGCCGCGGTTTCCGTGGTCTTTCCACGGCACCCCCGCTCGCCCTTGCTCGATAGGCGGTCCGACCCCTTTTCCTTTCCTTTTGTTTTTGTTTTGTGCCCTTTAAAGAAGAAGCCATTGCTCCTTAACAAGCTGCACAACACAGCGGAGTCCGTCCAACACAGCTTCTTCTTACTTTTCCCTCCTGCCTGCACACACACACAGAGATAGATAGCTCTCAACAGAATCCCAAATTCAGTTTGCTAGCTCCTCGCGGACTCCAAGACAGATTCTAATAGACTGTTGCATATCATGTTGGTTTTTGTCACAATTTTATATCTCCAGTGGTACATGATCAGAGACGCTGGCCAGATCATGATGATAGTAGAGAATTTTATCTTCAAGGATATCATGCAGTGTTCACAAATCTTCTCAAGTGATCAATAATTTATAGAGACAATTACAGTGGTGGTGATCAATAAAGAGGGTTCAATTTTGAAGTCTTACAAGTAGATCATTGGTTCTAATCTTCCAGGAGTTTATGAAGGCAAAGTTTAGACGGAATCATATATTAATGTTATAGAAAGCAGCAGCAGAATTAGGCGAGAAGCCTAGTGCTTAGAGTTGGAACAAAACTTGAGAGAGAGAGAGAGAGAGAGAGATCAGCAGTTAAGAGCTGCAGGCGCGACTCGAGATTTTGGGGACGGAGCGAGGGAGTATGGATACTGCCCGTGTGATGAGTCCCGGGAGAGTGTTGTTGTTCGTGTTAGTGAATCTACTCCTCATGATCCTAGTCTGCCCTTTGAGTGTTGATTGTGGACGTGTGTGGCCGGCAGTAATTACAGAGCAGCAACGTTTCATTCTCGGGCTGGACCCGCGTGATCATGGCGCTGCAGGGTCGAACTCCGGCGAGGATCATGGCAAAGACGCGAGGATCATCGTCGAACAGCACGGGAACAACGCTGGCAGTAATGTTCTTGCAGCCAGTCTAGCCTCACCGGCAATCTCAGAATCAGAACGTCTTACGGCAACGTCGTCAGGCACACCTCTAGGATCAGTCCTACGGGGCACCCGGGCTGCTGCGAAAGGGAACAATTCCGTTCCTTCAAGCACGGGCTCGCTTAATGGAGAAAAAATCCACACTGTTCATGGGTCAGGAACAACACCTGCTTCTTCAAATGGCCACCTGAATTCAGCACCGGCTTCCACAAACATCAGTACTGTCCCGGGGGGGGGAATCTTGAAAGGTGCTGCATCTCATGTGGGATCCAAATCTCTTTCAAAGGGTGGTGGACAATCATCCGCTTCTGCAGGGGGATCAGGATCACAGTCTTCCACAAGGCATAAGTCCAGGTTTTCTAGTAATTCAATTGCGGGTAATTCAAACTTCGCCACCACCTTCAACATCCTTGCTAAAGGAACGACAGCTCCAGGGTCCGGAACCCCATCGAGGGGCCACAACAGCGTGCCTGTGACCGTCAAAGGAAATTAACGTCGACCGCTTTCATAGAGGATTCAACGTCGAGATTCCAGTCTCGAATTTTCGATTACAGAGCAGCTGTCACCGGATGCCCTGAGGATGAGGCGGAGAGAATCGGGCGGTCACTTGGTCCACACCTACCACTGGATGCCTAGGAGGATGAGGAGAGAATCAGGCAGCCACTTAATCCACAGTGCACACTTGTCACTGGATTGCCCAACTGGATGCCCACGAGGAGGAGGCAGATAGAATCAGGCGCCCGCCCAGTCCACACCAGGCTAGCAAGGACAGACATGGATGCCCAAGAGGAATGAGGCCGAGAGAATCAGGTGGACGTTTTCTTGCATCACGTCTAGATGCCGGCTGTTGAAGTGGTCATAAGGCAAGCTCATTTTCATCTTCGGACAACGGTGATCAAAGCTGGCCCGCCAGAGTGATGTTTCTGCACCACAACAGGATTGAATCCCTTGAGAATATCCTGGCCTGGGGCTGCAAACATGACCCAGCCAACGAGAGCTGCATCCAAAAGTCCACAGCTGTGCAGAACTTCATGCAAATTCCAAAATCTCCAAAGACTTTTCTGTGAATAGAAATTTTGAGCTAGCAAATTTTTTAGCTCAAAATTCTTCGCAACTTTGTTAGAATTCATCCTCTTCATGGCCCCAGCTTCAACTTGAAGCTGCACTATTGTAGAGAGAATTGCTATAAGGGGCTGATAACCATGTACATCATGATGATGGGTCCAATATATTTGTGCCAGATCATGCCTCACTTAGTTGAAAGTTTAAAGCCAGGGTTCCATGCCTGAGGGCAGGCTATGGTTGATTGGACTGGACTGGACTGGACTGGAGCACTCATCACATTTTTGGAGTCCACATCATTATTGGGCTGTGATCAAGCAATGTGTGAAAGCATGTGCTGCTATGCAAGCAAATTTGTGCAGGACTTGATGACAATTGACACACTCCAAAAGCTTGAACTCCTTGTTTGTCAAAGTTGGAGGGGATTTAGATTTTCCTGATGGAAGAAAGAGGTACACTGTGCATCCAGTGCTCAAAATTGGCATTTTTTCCATTGTGCAAGGAGAATATAGTGAGCTTTTGGATTCAATCTACTACTGAGTATGAGTGCATTTTGCAACCACTTTCTGACCCAAGTGACAAGGCCAAGAGCTTTATTTGCCACAATTGCTGTTCCCCTGATTGTGTGACTGGCAATTTGCAAGGAAAGAGATTGTTGTGGATAAGATTGAATCTCTAAAGGTCCAATCTCATTCTTTTTTTTCTTTTGTCCTTGAATTGAGATTCCACCTATACAATCTCCTTAGGTTTTTTTAGTTGTTGAATTTAGATTCCACTTATATCAAGTTCCCACTCTTTTTATTCAACTGAGTGGACTAATTTGCTTCAAGTTTGCAGAAAGATTTGAGAGAATCTTTTGATCATGCAATTGCTTCTTTTGGTATGACATCACTGGATCAAAGGCAGCTGAATGTTTTTCTTGTAGAAACTACGAAACTCCTCACTGCTGGACACATTGGGCATTTGTTTGAGTGACTAGATTCAGCTTTGTGAATTACTTTCAGCTACACGAGAAATAGACAATTCATCTACCTTCAATGTAAGGCCACAGACAAGCCAGCAAAAGCAATCTTCTTCATAGTTCTCCAATTTCTTTCAACACTTTGTCAATAGGCCAATTTCACAACATCTGCTTTCATGACACAGTCCATTCTGTGGTTAGATACAGGATATATCCCAACCAGCATAAGGGATGCAATTGTTCACAAATATTACTTTGACCTGCAAAATGGTTAAAGGGGTGTTCTTGCTATCTCTAAGCAGCTAGGCCATTTCAGAAATTCTGCTGATTTCATCCACCTACTTCCAACAAGAAGGTTTGAGTTTGATGCAGTCCTCCATGTGATGGCCTTTCAACTCAATCCATTGTCAAGGTGTTGCTTATCATCACACTTTCCTGCTTGTATTAGTGGGATTGCAACACCACCGGAGACTTGCACAGCAGCAGGTACGTTCAATTGATAGATGAAGCCACCTAAGGTAAGGCATTTGCCAGAAGCCTGAATGTTTTGATTTTTTTGGATCATAACATGGCAATGAGGGCATAAATTTGGTATTGAGCCCTTCTCCAAAGATGATCATGAACTAGCTGAATTGTTGAACAACACAAAGCCCTTTACTTAACACACTGCGAAAGTCAAACACAATGCCGAGCTCATCTGCTCTATGACATTACACTGGGTTTCATTCCACCATGTGAAAAGAACAGTTTTTGGTTCTCAGTACTCAACACTAGTTGGCTATAACTGAAAGAACTTCTGTCTGGTAAGCCTGAGATAAACCTGAGTGGTTTACAGGCAAAAAGGAAAACCATGAGAATTGCTTGAAAAGCATGTAAAATTGAGCTCTCATCATCTGCATAATCAGCAAAAAAATGAAAATAAAATCATGATCCCTATTGGTCAAGCCACACCACTCAGAAAGCGCCATGCATGGTCATTCACTTGTTAAATTGCTTTTAGGTTTATAGCATCTAGTGAGTTGATGATCAGTAATAGTGAGGTGATTACAATGTAATATATTAGGGTCGACTCAGCAGCCCAGCTATAGCAGAGCAAATTGTTCTTCTACAGGTACAGTATTCAAATCTAGAATCTGAGAATAGAGGAAAATAAAAAGAGAAGGAAAGACATACTGTAACAATGACTCTTCAAGTGAAGGAGGTGTGTTCACACCAGGCTGGCCATCTGGAACCAACCGAAGTTTTGTGGACCTCAAAACAGAGCAGCAGTCCTCATTCTGTCCCCATATCACAAGATATAATCCAGCAACTACTAAAATACTTCCCAGCAAACTGAGCCACCCAAAAATCCCCCTTTCCCTTATCAGGAACCAAATTTATGACATCACACAATCTTAGACCTGAAGGCATGTTCAGTTGTGGAGTCAAGGAATCGATTCAAGCCCCTCACAAAATCATGGCTTTCTTAAAGGAATAAGGCCCCTGTAGCCTACCTGCCCCAGTGGTAAGGATCTCCAAGAAAAATGAGAGAGAGAATTGTGGTTAATATGGTCTGGACAGGTGCAAATATTGACACAAAAATCGGTCCACTTCTTCCCAGACACCATGTCTGTAGAGAGAAATTCAATGCTGAATTTATGACCCCCTGCAAGCAACCAAATCCAATCAGATCAAACCTGACGCAAACAGTGCTCTCCATGCAAGTTCAACTTACAGCCTGAAGTGATCATAAAACTGTATGAGATAGTTCTTGCTCTACCTCTCCAATATGAATGCAGCAAGAGCAGGTTGAGGATGAGCAATGCAGGTAAGGGAAAGACAACAGAATGGTGGTCACTACCTTCATCTTAATTACCTTGATGGCAACAGTCTACACAAATTTCATATACATGCCACCTGGTGTAGACATGCAGACCTTAAGAAAAGTTAGATCCTCAGACATGCAGGGTCTACTTATCTCTTTACAAGTAGGCTGTGCCTGCTCTGGCTAGAAGGGCTCATAAGAGTCCAGAAGAAAGAGAAAAAGACAGGAGCTGCTCATCAAACCAATTGACCATGTCATTTCAGATGTGCTTTCTCTTTCAGAACATAAATGGTGACATGAAAAGGTGATGAATCCAGGAATAAAAAGAAACAATAATAGGATTTGAAGGAAAGAGAAGCACATACCGCATAAGCAATGGCTAGCAGGTTAGCCCTTTGGCTAACACCCCAACTTGAAGGATTCTTCACCCAAGTTATGCTTGTGAGAGCCAAAAGAACGGCACCAACTAGATATGCAAGTGCTGTAACTGATACAGGTGCAGGATACCTATCCAAGATCGGTCTCTGATTCGAACTTCACAAAAACTCTGTTAGAATAGAAGACAAGGGGACATTGTGCAAACTTACTGGTTCAAAACCTGCTATATAATTATCTGATATTGTAACACAAGAAAAAGGGGACTACTTAATCCTGGATTATTAGCATCTAGAACTGTCCAACTGACCAAGCTACAGTTGGTTTCATGAACCACTTCAAGTGACACCATGTAGCATAATCTGCAATGTCCTGGGCTCTTCTTTCTTGAAACAACTATACAATCAAAATTGGGAAACATGTCTTCTATAACTAGAGATATAGATAGGACCTAAACCCTCAGGGTTTCATTGAACATCATTGAGCTCCTGCCTGGTTTGCAGAAGACCTTGAACACTGACAATTGCTGCAACAGCAAAGTTAAGTTCTGCCAGAGTGTGGTCCACACAGCCCTTTTGCATTAGAACACTTGATCCTCTTCTTTTTAAATCTGGGGATTGCTCTTGATTCCAATCTTACACATGGCTGGAATTCAACAGTTCCAAGAAAGAAAATGGCCTGGGAGTACAATAATAATAAATTAGGCAAACATTAACTTATTTTGTTCTGGGGAGAGCCAATGGACATTTTAAAGTGCCCAAAATTACATTTGCTAAACCCAGCAGTACTGAGCACACTGCTGTGCATGTCAGGTTCCAAATGCATTCAACATGTGCATTAGGCATGTGTGAACAGGCCCTCATCATTGAACAGTGCCTAGGTAGCAAACAAGGACAAGGGCACATACCTGTAAGTTGATATATATGCTGATTAAAAAAGAAGATGCAATCCCACAAAATGACCCAAACTTCCAAGAGTCTATCTTCCACTCCACAATAAATTTCTTGAGCCCTTCAGAAATTACTATATCGAGCCCTTGATCTTGGAAATTTGTACTTCCAGATGCCCTGGTAGAGGTTAGCAGGTTGGGGAAAATAACCGGCCCCTTATAAAGAGACATGGTTACCGCTCCCCCAACACATGCCAGAAACCCTAAAATCTGAGCCTGTCCACTAGGTCGAGAATATCGGATAGTTTCAATCCTATAAAACAGTCAATTCAATACTATGTCAAATAGATATGTGCAGAGATAGGGGATAGATTGCGCTTCATGCACATGCATTTCAACAGCAGCAAAACATCAAATTCACTCTGTCTGGCATTAAGTTTCAGATCATCACTACTCATGCAGAAACCAACCCTCAACTCTGGTGTCTGCCATGCATAGAACTTGAAAGTGTAACTCAGAAATGCATCAATCTCTTCTACAAAGATTTTTGCTACAACTGTCCTCTATCAGTGGGGATGTTGGAAAAAAATTCTAGTCATCTGCAAAAAAAGGAGGATTGTGACACGAATGTGCCTGAAGTAGCTCTCTTCAAGCTTGATATCATCATGTCAAGCAGATCTGTCAGACGAGAATGTGTCTTAGCCAGATGGCCTTGAAGGCTATCTTCAGCAACGTTCTTACACTGCAAGGCTGTTCAAGACATTCCAAACTCCTCACAAATACATCTGAATCTGCTCTGAGTTCTTTGGGACAGCATGAAGGTTTAAGGAAGGACAAGCTGTTGGAGTGAGTGTACCTGAACACAACCCCAATAATGAAAGTGAATACAGGTGTCATATTTTGTATGCCTGCAATCAAGGGGGCAGATGTGTAAGCTAACCCCAGCAGGGCGAGAACCTGAAATGCATAAACCCTGCACAATACAAACCACAGTGTTTGTGAGCTTTGCTAGAGCATCACCACCAGCATACATGTTTTGGATGAAGATCAGTAAAAACTTGCCCAACATGCTTAGTAAAATGGCTTTGGCTCAGCGTTTTTGCTCAATATGCTGGGGCTCACAAAAGCCACTGCACAGTCTAACACCTGCTCTTGATTTGGCAGCTTTATTGATTGGTCCAGGTGGTTTGCTATTAGTAGGTTCTGATCTTTTGCAGTCCCAGTTTCATTTGTTATGGGTGGGGCTTGGGAAGCAGTGAATAAGTAATCTTGAATGTGAGAAATTCAGTTGCAGGGTCAAATGCAAGTATGGGTAGAGCTGCTGTTATGCACTCAAGACAGAGTTCTCAAGATGATACACACAATCTATAATGTTAGCACTGTCATGTATCCATCCCCTCATTGTGCTACAACACAACTCTGGAAACTACTATCTTTTCATCAATGAAGGGTCACTCAATCCTACAAATGCTGGCTTTCAAGATCCAGAAAGAGCTGCATGATATCATGATCCTCACCACATGGGAGAGTGACTCCTGGTCACCAGCAAATGTCTGAAACTGAATTTCTGGAGATGGAAGTGGGGCTTAATCTTACCCAGTAATCCCAGAGAAGAGTAACATGATGAGTACTGTGGGAGAAATTCGAGTCCATAGTCTCCTGTACATAGAATTGGAATCAAAACTCAATGAATGAAAATCTCCATCTCAGCCATTGGAAACAGCAACCAGACAGAACCACAGAAATAAAATATCAAATATTGCAAACACAGCTTAGAGCATCTCCAGCAGGGCTCAGTATATGACCATGAGAAAATATTTCTCACATCCAAGTTTTACTTACTCACTTTTTCCAACCCCACCCATAAGCCTGAAAATGGGACTGCAAATGGGTGGCAGACTACTAATAGCAACCCACCTGGACCAATCAAATTATCTAGCCAATCAGAAACAGGGAGTAGTCAATAAATACGATTTCACTGTGTTTATTAAATTGTTCCAGGGCTCTGAAAGCTGCGCATTTTTTCAGGGTCACAGCAGTCTTCCAGTGACTCCACTGGGCTGTACCTCATCGAAGATTTCCAGTGCAAGGTCACATTCTGAGTGCTGGTGGAGATGCTCTTAGTGAGTACAAAATATCAAAATATTCGCTGAGTTTAAGGACCACGAATATTGGGTACCAACTACCAACCCTCTACAAAATTCCAGCAAGCTTCGGGCATGAGAAAAGAGTGGGAGGGGGAAGAGCGCAGCCACCTTTCGAGGAAGAAGGCCAAGGGCCAAAGCATGAGCAAGGCGAGCAAGTCTCGGTAGACTGCGAACACTACGGGATTGATGCCAGTGACAAGAGAAGCCCGGACCAAGAGGTTATAGACGCTGTACAGCAGCTGCACCAGCGCCATCGTCAGTACGACCTTAAGCTCCGCCATCGCCGTTCTAAATTTTGCAACAGGCTCAGCTAACTGCTGTTGGTTTTGCTGTAATCATAGTAACTATTGAAGCCTGTGCCTTTGACCCAAGTGTGAATTGGTTACCCAACTAATTTTTCCTCCCAAAATCATTTTTTGCAATTTAATTGAATTTCCACTGGCAAAAACTACTCAAAATTCAATATCTCTTGCACCTTAGGTCTAGAAATTTTCAAATTACCTTTATTAAATTCCACTCTACCACTCACCTTAGGGCTTTCCAAGAATATCAGGACCTCTCTGAAATTCTCTTATAATTTATTTTTATTTAAATAGATTTTCAGTGAAAATTTTGTCTATTAGTCAATAACTTCTCCACTGCACTGTAGGTGGAAACATTATGAAACCAACTCAGTGCACCCCTACTCATGAGGCATTTCCAATCGTAAAGAAGAGCGTGGCAAGAGACGTCAGGGTTTGGCAGATCTCAACGGCACAAACAAAACAAGCAAACGACCTTTCTTCATAGAGAGATTGGAAATTTGAACTTTGGGAAAACTGGTGTTTTTTGTGTGTGCCAATAATGCATCTGACGCAACCTTCCTGTCTCAGACGAACTCATTTGGATTCCCAGAACAAACACGCAGTTCACATGATGACTTGTTTTCAGCAAAGGAGGACGACGGAGAGCCACATGGGAAATGTTAAAGACTTTGACAAATGGTCTTTAATGCCGCTGATCCCTGCTTGGGTGCTGGTTGTCTTGGAGGAATATTTACTCCTTTTGTCGTTGTTCTCTTGTCCTAATATCACACCCAGGAAAACAAAAAAAAGATTGGAGTGATCTTGGAATTGCAATTTACGGGGGCCCAAATTAACTAAGGTTACTCCATCATAATTTTTACGAACAACCTGTTTTTGTTTTGTGTGTGTATTTTATTATGAATTGGATACTGGATGGCAGACGTTAGATACCCCCTCAACGAGCTCTGCCTTGACATCCTTGCCATGCCCCCTACGTGGTTCTACACAGGGTTTGACTCATGTTTTGTAAAATAAATATAATAAACATAATAAAAAGATATTGTTGTTGTAGACGCTAAGAAGTTGGTTGGTGGTAGGTACTAATGGCGCATTCACACTGGATGTTAAGTCAGTGTTAAATGAGAATCTAGGTGGCATCCTAGATGGCACCCTATGGTCTTAAATGGGCTATAGCTTAATGTTAAGTGAATGTTAGCTTAACATAAAATTTTCATGGTAACTAGGTTTAAGTACTAAATTCGTAGCATGGTGTTAAGGGACTCAACCTTAGAGTCCATAACACCAAGTGTGAATGCATCTCAATTCTTGCTTTCTTGGTAGTGTGAGTTCAAATTCAAGTGGGAAATGAATATTCAATGTGAACAAGACAACTACTGATGATGAAGGACAAGAACTTTGCAAAGCATAAAACCATGCGACAAACTATAAATAGCCTCCACCTAAAACTCTTTAGGGGGTTATTTGGCATCTCCCATACTAGATTACTTTCCTTTGCCCTTCTCTTTAGAATGCTGATGGTTGTAAGTTGTGTCAACAGGCCACATGTGGACAAGCGCTTACACTAGTACCACTAGTGACGATAAGGCTTTGACTGGCTTACCAAAATAGTGGAGTGGCCTTTTATTTTCTAATTGTAGGGGCTAATCAAAGTTATTTGGTTAGTATTATTTCATCCCCATAAACATTTTGATGGGTGATGGAGTGTTAAGGTGTGTCCATCATTACTGCAAATGAGACATTCTTAAGGTAGATTTTGTGACTGAAGGCTTGTGAGTTACATAACTTCAAATTAGATTAAGCATGAAGTTTGAGATATAAAGTTTATTATTGAGAACATCATTTGTGCCATAGGTTTTGTGAACCTCCCAATACAAAATTAGAAAAAACATATGTTTAAGGGTAAGGTTTATTTTTAACAATATTTGCCAAGCTTAATGTTTGGAATATAGAGCATTCAGTTTCAGTCATTCGTTTAGGATGCACTATAAACAATTTTTGGAAGAGGTGTGTGATCATGTCAAAGACATATTTTTTATTCCAATTTTTTTATTCAATAAAATTTGTGATCATTGGAAGCTGAAAGTTTAATTATTAGCATGACTTCCATATTCATTTCAAGCGTATGGGTTTTGCATATAGAAAATAGGAAATTGTGTCAAATATTAAATCAAATGTAACAAGTTGCCAATAGTATGTCAAGGTTTTGTATCCATATTAATTGCAATCCAAGATTGACTTAATATCTAAATAGATATAACATGACATATTAGTTGTAATTTAAGTCCACCCAATACTTAATTAAGTATCACAACATATATAACACACAATTGAGGATATACATAAGGGTTTAGGGTTTTCAATGAATAGACTACTATGCTTAGGAAGAAAACACTTGCTTTTATATGAAACCCAATCATTTCACCTATTGCTTACATGAACTTAACATGGGAGATGATGGTGAAAATGGAGTTTGAAACCAAATTTGTGAAAGTGTATGCAATAGAAAATAATGTCAAATTTCATTGATGGGCAAGGGCTCAAGGAAAGGGGAGATGTAATGGAATATTCTAATTACTCACTTGTGAAAGTGTCATCAAACAAATCACAAAAGGATTCTTCCATGACAATAGACACATATTATGAATATGCATCATATGGAACAAAAGAATATAGGATTAATGTAGCACATAAATGATCAAAAAAGAAAGTTTGTATAACATGATCTTTGTACAATTTTCAATCAAATACATTACAAATTGCATATTAGCATATAGATCACACAAAAAAGGAAGAAATTCCAATTCATAAACCATCAAATTAGGAATCAAATTCATGAAAATCACATTATGTTTTTCAAATAATAAATTTTAATTAAAATCATGGGTTGTTTTGCATTTAGAAATGGGGCACAACATTTCTACAAATGTATGAAAAACAGAAGCAAGTTTGGTTGGAGCAAGTGAAGTATTGTGAATTTATGGTGAAAATGATTTCTTTGAATTATGAATTATTGTTTGATATTGGGAGTTGAGCATTATGCCCAAAATGATGCATTCACATCACTAGTAGAAATCTTCAAATATATGATTTAAGTTTATGACTAGTATTCCAATCATAAAGGACAAAAATGATTAATAACCCTAAAGTCATTACAAACGAATCAGTTAGGACAATAATCATTTAAGACATGATGTGGAATGTCAGTGATGTGGCAAATATTATCAAATATTAGTCATAAAGGACATATGTGAAAGCATTAGTGATAGTTTAATCATTGTTTAATTTTTTTGTTGTTATTATTACAAATTAAACCTGAAAACTTGGAAAATATTTTTTAAAATTTATAATGTTTATTATTATAGATTTATTATATTATATAAATAATAAGATGTATTTTTATTTCAATTTTTTTTTCATCCTATCAATTGTTGACATGTGTCACCACTTAAACTAAATTGAAAACCTAATTTAAATGGGTAAGTAAACCACATAATCTACCTACTTAAGCTTGCCTTAGTAACCACCTAACCTAGGTAGTCTAAGTAGGTATAAAATATTCAATCAATATTCCAATTTTGATCAAACCGCATGTCATTTGTGAAGTTTCATCCTAGGACCTCAAAGATGGAATTCAATTCCTTTACCACCAAACTAACCCACTTGTTGTGTAAATAATCTAATTTTTATTCTATTTAAACCATACTTCATTTAAACATTACACAAAACTTCAAATATAATAAATCGTATCTTATTGATAATTTGTCCAAATGGAAAAGTTAAAAACTTATTCATAAATTTTCTTCAATAATGTACACAATTATATTATTTATTTATTTTAAATGTAAATTCAGTTCAAAAGAAAATTAATTGAATTTTGTTATTAAATAACATTTCAATAATCATACTTTGGAAAAATTAAATACAAACACATGATTTGTAAATTAAAAAACTTTTATGGCTAACAAATGAATGAATAAAATAAAACTTTGATATTTTAAACTTTCATTTTGTTTAGGAATTTATATTATAATTTTTCTTCAATATATCATAATTTTACTTATAGTTATTAATTTACACATATGAATCCATGTAATTTATCCACATAAAATATTTATAAATGGATCATAAATAAATTATATCTATATATACATTGAATTTTTTTATATTAATCATATTAAATATGAGGTATAATTCAATATAAATAATTTAATTTAATTTTAATAATATTAAATAATATTAAAATATTAACCAATGTTATGAAATTATAATTTTTATTCATTTTTACACATATAATCTAATATAGTTGGGTTATTATTATTTTTACACATGTAAAATAAATTTATTTACTTTTATACATATATTATATCAATGTTCATTTAAATTTATGATAAAAGTTTAATGTACAAATAATTAATATATTTTCCACATCTTACACTTCCATTTATTTTTAAATTGAAATTTAAAAAGTTATTTATAATATATCATACTTTTACCATTAAAATTTATTTCATTGTATAATGTTTAATTTAGTGACATTGAATTTTTAAATGGATTCTATATCAAGTATATTTTAGAGAAATGTACTAAAGGTTTTTATATTACCTATATGTACAATATTAATCAAAAGAAATTATTTACATGTTGTAGTTACATGTTTTACATGTTTGTGTTCAAATTAAATTATTAATATTCATTGTTGAATCATTGTAAAATAATTGTATGACCATTGTGACGCATTCTTACACACCTTTAACATGAAGATATGCATTCACAAACCCGCTTGGAAGTGGAACTACTATGTAGTTGTAATCTAACAAGTACAGTGGTTCAACGTAATGCAATGAAATTCACTAAAAATCTAATGCGTTGTGTTCAACATCTACACATAACATCCTAATCTAACATGCATTGGATTTTCGAAAAGTTAATCTAAAAAAGAGCCATAGGACAAAATCTTATAAGTTTTTATTCTTTTGATCAAGAGTTAAGCATAGGACTAAAAATCACTTTGCTTAGATTGAGGGAAAAAAAACAGACAATTTTAACCCCCTCTACTTTCGGCAAATGTAGCACCCTTACAGAAACTCCGATGATGCTGAAAATTGGAGAGAACCTTCTACACCTCCTACAAAAATATTTTTTTAAGTTTGACACAAATCCAATGGCGGATTTGGGAGAAAAAATTATTTGAAAATAAACTCCAGAGCCTTTGTCATGGAAATCCTTCCATGAGCTCCACTACAAACACCCTCTACTTCCAGCAAGCGTAGCTCCCTTACAGCAACCCCGATGATGCTGAAAATTAAAGAAAACTTTTTACACCTCCTACACAAATAATGTTTTAAGTTTGACACAAATCCAACGGTGGATTTGGGAGAAACAACTATTTGAAATAAAACTCTAGAAGCTTTGTCATGGAATTCCTTCCATGCTTATTTCTTGCACACATCTTTTCCATGAACAACCCTTGCACACATAAGAACTAATATT
>Ga0116229_10003594_pt1 | contig 25520 bp, 15 predicted proteins | sample S1TSphgellanicum_3_FD_87313 | JGI IMG/M metagenome (GOLD analysis project Ga0116229, IMG submission 87313) | Host-associated microbial communities from peat moss isolated from Minnesota, USA - S1T2_Fc - Sphagnum magellanicum MG | ecosystem: Host-associated > Plants > Peat moss > Unclassified... | reverse complement strand
TTATGGAAGCCCAAAGAAGCAAGAATTTTAAAGAATTTAAAAAAAATTTATAGATCAACCAGTGTAATTTGGTAAACATTCGCGGGTAAAGAATGTTATGACAAGGTGCTAAATGAAGAATTTAAAAAAAATTTAATGTGCAAAATGAAGAATGTCATAACTATGATTTCAAAAAGTACTCCAAAAGTATCCCCAAAAAAATTTCATTTTCCAAAAGGTTGGGGATGATTTTTGTTATGGAAAAAAAATTATTGACAAAAAAAAAGTTATCATGATTTTCACCATATCAATATTGAGGTGCTTGCAAAAATAATTTGAGTTTGCAAAAGAATTTCATCTACTTTCATGTACTTGTCATGTACTTGTCAAATTGCCACAATGCAAGGTCCAATTCAAGTACTTGCAAGTAGCTTCAAAAACCACAAGATTATCAATGCAACTTTAGAATTCAATGTCAAAACTAGTTAAGAAATAATTTACCAAAAAATATTTACATGATCTTCATAAAGTCTTCTACTTGTTGTATGTTTTATTCAAAGACCCCAATTTTTCCATTGCTACATTATTTTTTGTGTATACTTTATGTTACCTCCACTTGGGTAAAGTCTGAACAAACTTAACACCACCATTCATTCCAACATCAAATTCATGGTTATTGCATATAACCATACTCTGCATTTCAGAATACATTGTAAAAAACTCCAAAGACAAGATTATAATTCATTTCATCATACTACAAAAAAATCACACAAAAGATGAACATCAAATTCATTGTATAAGTTTTTACTTCTCTATATTCTTGAAAACATGAATCCAAATTACATCATAATCCCATGTTTTGTTGAAAAAAATCCAAAACAACACTTAAAATTTGTGTTATATCAAAACATAATCTGTGGTTTTCTATTACAAGTACCTACAACTCCTCCTACTCTTGTCCAAAACTTTGTGTCCCATCTTCTCTCCTCTTTGTTCTCTAGAACTCTCACCTTTTGAACTATTCTAAATCACATCATCATGATCAAAACAACAAGAATTCAAAATTCAAACTAAGAAAGTTCCCAAATTAGTCCGTATCCTAAATGCCTTGTTCATCCAAAATCACATGCTCATCCTACCCCTTTAACATTACCCCTTTTGTACTTTGGATTCCATCCCCAAAATCCTTGTAAATGATAGAAATGAAATGAGAGTATTCTATATCCTTTCAAACATTTATTTCCCCTACTATAGTTCTATAATCCTAATTTACATAGAAACTAATGGTTCTATATCTATGTTTTGCTCTACAATTCCAATCTCTTCCCCCACTAATTTAGTTTGTGGTTTTATTTCTAGATGCTATATCTTGGATATCTCTTCTTTTGGTGTTGGAATAGCTTCCACCTTTTCTTGTTCCTGAATTCCTTTTGGTTTTTTTTCTTCCTAACCCTCTCCTTTAAGGTCTTGTGGTATTTTTGGCTATACTTCCTCCTCCTGAGTTGTTCCACTTTTTTGAGGTTTTGTGATTCTTCAATCTGTACTTCCTCCTTCAGAGTTGTTCCATTAAGCCATGTTTATGCTTCTTCATCTTGGTTTGATTCCTTTGTACTTGTTGGATTGCCACATATGAAACCTGGAAAATTCTTTTGATAAACTTCCAACTTGTACTTTAAAATTCTTTCATTAGTTCTATGCTTAGCCAAATTCTTCTTTAATTCCTTTGGAAAATATTCCTCTACAACCTCCCACCATTCTTCAGATTCTGCTTCAGAGTCCATCTTGTTTTTTGTCCTCATTAGGGTATAGTACTACAACATTTGTTCATAATCTTTTAGTCTTTTCTTAATACCAACTGGATCTAAACTCTTCTTTTATTCCTATGCCTCCTTTAATTGTGCTTATAGGTGTTGCAAATTTTTTTGGTATTTCTTTTTTGTCCTCCATTAATTGCTCTCTTTTTGTTTTTTTGTTTTTTTCTACACTTTTCAAATTACAACAGAGATACATTTTTCAGATTTATTAATTCCAATTCTATTAGAACATTCTCCTTCTATTTCTTTTATTTAATTAATGCTTTCACCTAACTATCCAAAGCCTTTTATTGTTCCATGAAGAAATAATGTTTCTGTCCATTTCTTTTTTATGATTTCTTAGATTTTAGCCTTCTACCTTAAAGTTTGCAAATTTTCATCTTGCGATTTCAGCCATGCTACGCTACCCTTGAGCTCTTCATTCTCATCCTATAGTTTCTTAATGAACACTTTATTTTTCTACTCAACATCTACCCTATTCTTCCTCCAGATTTCCACATTATGCTTGTACCCCTTCTAGAAATCTCTTTCCCTATCCAATTCCTCCGCTAACACTGTCTTCTCCTTCTCTCTTGTAGCGAATATGTTCTTTAGAATGTTTACCTCCAGAGTCAAATTCCCCATATTCAGAATCATAATTACCATGGTCTGAAATAACTTAGTTACCTTATCTGCTTCCATTATATCTATAGCTACCTCTTCCATAGATTTTGGTGTACTTGTCTATGTCATAGGATCTCTAGATCCTTCTGTAGATGATCCTAGCTCATGTACCATTTTTTTCCCTAGTTCAAATTGAAATGGGAATCCCTCTGTAGATCCTGGCCTACTTGGTGGTACTTGTAGTTTTGCTAGTTTGAACTTTTCAAAAGCAGGTTGTGTCGCCACTCTCGCTATTTGCAGTTCAGTAGCATGTAAACCTTCTTGTGTCTGCTATTGTTGCTATTGTAAATGTTGCTATAAATGTTGAAAATGTTTCGAACTTGCAGTGGTTTCCATCCAATCTTCACATACATCTCCTTCAAAGTGTAGATGATCTTCACCCTTTGGAAACCTTATGTCATGTTCCCTTTTAACTCCCTAGCTCTGTTTTGTTAGTTGTTCCTCCTGTGGCGATGTCACCTATGGTATCTCTTGCCTCTGCTCCTTCGGTTGTCTTTCTTGTGGATATGTCATTTGTGGTACTATTGTAGTTTGTTTAATTACCTATACCACTATTGGCACTATAGATGGTTCCACTCTACCCCTCAACATTTTTTATGCCTTCAAATTTATGTTTTCCTATGCCCTCTTCACTCTTGAGCCTAAGGTTCCTCCTTCAACTTTGTTTTTCCTCTTAAGAGCACTTCTTGGAGAGTCTATTGCAACTTTCTTTCTGTGTTCCAATGTTGTTTACATTTTCTCCTTAGTTTTTTTAACCTTGGCTAGTGGTTTTTGTGGATTATCCTTTTGATGCACAAACAAATACTGAAAGATTTTTACTAATACCAAGGTAGATTGATAGGTATCTTTCTTATCCCCCTTCTTCTCCTTAACATACTTGTACCACCTATCCAGTTCACTACAAAGACTGTTGAATATAATCTATGCCCAATCTACCTTTTGCCCCTTTTTTGCTCTCAACAATGTAATAACATTTTTGTTGCAAAAATATTGTACTTTTTCCCTCTAATAAATGACAGATATAATGGCAAGATATTTAACAAATATGGTAAACCTAGACTCTTTGCATTCCATTAATTTATAGAAGAATTTGTAGGTGCAAGTCTACAACTTTGTAATGCCTAAATTATTAATGACTTACTAACCTGTCCTTTTAGTTCTTCTACATACCTTTTTGCACACACTCCAAAAACATTTACAATCAGTTGTTTGTTAATTACATACACTTTATCCTTATACCCAAAGTAAATATCTTTTTCCGAGAATGTAGCTATGTTTAGGATTGCGCATCTTCTCTTTGTTCCCACTTCCACTTCACACTACTCCACCTCCATCACCCTTCGTTATGCTTCTGCCATTGTCTACACCTCTATGGCTTATTGTACTTTCAATTGCATTTCTGTGGATAGCTATTCTTCCTTCACAACAATGTTTTCCTCCCTTGCGTCTATTTGCACTAACTCTACCTCCACAAAATGTTGTTTTTCAACTTCATCTTCCTCCGATTGTTCAATGCACACCAGATCTATTGATGTAGCTCCTAGTCTTGTTTGCTCTCTTGCATGGCAACGTCATCTACTTTTGCACAAAAACTCAATTCTAGATGTTCTAGTTGTATTTATGTTTTGAATTATCATTTGTGCAAATTGTATCTTCTCATTATATGCATTCCTTTTTGCACATTCCGAAGATGATGATGAGTGCGACGATGACCTTATAGCCAATAGTTAAACATTGAACATTCCTTTTCATTCTATTCTTTTCAACTCTTCTTCTACTTTTGTTTTTTTCAATAACTCTGCTTCCTCCTCCTGCATTCGTCTATGTTCATTCCTCTACAATTCCTTTTCCCTTGCTATTCGTTATAGTTTTTCAATTCCACTTTCTACACTCATACTGTTTTGAACTCCAAAACTTCAAAAATGCATATAACTTCCAACAACAAATGTAAATTGATTTCAACAATTATTTCGTTTTTTCTCATCCTTGAACATCTTGCCCATCACATTCATTTTTTCATTTGCCTGCCATCTTTTAATTAATGCACGATCCTCAAAATTAATACGGCCCATCACTATAAGTTTATGTGCCCTTTGTATAACCACATGGAAACACTTAATATCATCATTATGAACAAACATTTTAAATTTCATCTTTCGATTATTCCACATTCGTAATCTCCCTACATTATCTATACTGATTCCACTTCGATCGCCATGTACACCTTCTATTGATTATGCCCATTTATTTGCTAATTGTGAAAACACATCTGGTGATTGTATCGATTTTTCTAATGATTGTGCCCACAATTTTGATGATTGTGCGAATACTCCTAATCACTTAATGAATACTACTGTTAATTCAACCAATATGTTTGACATATCATATTTAGATCTTTACATCCTAAATCCTACACTTTTGCAATTATTGTTCATTTATAAATAAAAAATAAAGACTATGTTCACCACTGGATCTGTGATCTATTCTTTATTTCCAACATTTTTCATTTGTGGTTTCTATATTTCACATCCTTCATTGTCCTCCTCTGTGTTAGAATTCACCTTTCAAACTCCACTTGCATTATGTTCCCAATATATTGACATCTATTATTCTATTTTCTAAACTTTAGATTCCATGTATTTATAAGGTTTGAACTTATTTGCATTGACCAACACAAGGTTAGTTTCAAACTTTTCAATGGTCACTAATAATAGAGTGTTATTTTGCAACACATATTGTACTATGTACGGTCCAAACCATTTCCTAGTAAATTTCCCTAGGTGTGATTTATTGTCCTTTGGAAACCACAAAACATAATCACCAAATTAAATTGTTTTTCCAGATTCTTTTGTTGATTCCGTAATGCTCTATTCTAGTGCTGAATTTTTGCAATTTCTACAGCTTACATTTTAGTTTCCTGCAACTTCTTGAATTCTATAATTTTGTTAGTAGAAACTCTCATTGTTATATTGTATCTCTCATTTCCACTAGTAGTTGGAATGATGTACTTTCTGGGCATTAATGGATGTAATCCATATATTAATTGATATGGTCTATACCTTGTTATTACTTTGTATGCACTTCTGTATGAAAATAACATTGTAGACAAGTGTTCATCCCAATTTGTTCTATTTTCACTAACTAACTTAATCAATAGTGTCCTAAGTACCTTGTTAGTAAATTTAGCATGCCCATTCCCTTGAGGATAATAAGTTGTAGAACTCACATGTTTCATTAGAAAATGATCTGTTAAATACTTGATGGCATCATTAATAAAATGAATTCCTTGATCTATGACTATAGTTAAAGGACATCTAAACCTGGTTAATATGCACTCATACATATATTTTATTATGATTGCTGTTGTATTAGTTCTCAATGCTTTTACTTCCACCCACTTAGTAGCATAATTTGTGGCAACAAGAATATATTTGTTTCCTGTATATCTTTTTGTTGGCTTAATTGGCCCCACAAAATCAAGTCCCCATTTTATAAATGGTTCCTTTAGAAGATTGGTGACTAGCTTTGCAAGACTTTGAGTTGCCAATCCTCCTATTCTTTGACATGCATAATAAGATTTGCAATAATTATGCACATTCGTGTATATAGTTGGCCACCAATATCCAACATCCAATATCTTCCTTTGTGTCATTTTAGTTGCAAAATGCCCTCCTGAAGGTCTTTCATGTAGTTCTTTCATCACCATCTATACTTTTATTATTGTCAAACATTGTTACAATTTGTTGTCTTAGCCCATTTTGTACAATTCACCATTCTTCAATGTAAAAATTTTTGTTCTCTTGACCAATCTTTGCTTTTGTTACATCCATAACGTGCCCTCAAGTTGTCTTGTTTTCAAATTTTTTTTACATCATTCATCCATAGGTGAAATTAAATTTTTTGTAGAATATTTCACATTACTGTAATAATAGATTTGCATTTCACATGCCAATGTTCACAATTCCTTTCTTAAGTTTCAACAAACTTAGCACTACCCTTCATTCTAACATCAAATTCATGGTTATTGCATATAACGAAAATCTATATTTTAAAATACATTGTAAAAAACTCCAACAACAAGATTACAATTCATTTCATCATAATTTGATACTACAAAATTTCACACAAAAGATGAACATAAAATTCACTATAAAATTTTGTGCTTCTTTGTATTATTGAAAACATGAATCCAGATTATAGCATAATCCCATGTTTCGTTGAAAAAAAATCTAAACGACATTCAAAATTTGTACTATATCAAAATAGAGTCTATGGTTTTCTACTACAAGTACCTATAGGTCCTCCTACTCTTTTCCAAATCTTCATGTCTCATCTTTTCTCCTCAATCTCCAAAACTCTCACCTTTTGAACTATCCCAAGTCACATCATCATGGTCAAAACAACAAAAAATCAAAAGTTCCTTGATTAGTTCATATCCTAATTTCCTTGTTTCCAAAATCACATACTCATCCTACCCCCTTAATACTCCACTCCCTCTAGTTGTAGAAGAAGTAAAATTGAATGTTGATTTGGACCAATTGATGCTCAATTGCTTAGAGTTGGCTCACTTTTTGCTTTTTCATGGGTTCATCAATATTGCAACTTGCCACAAAGCTTTGTATATAATCTCTAGCCCTATCTTTTGAGTTGAGTAGGACAAGACTTACTCTTCCGAAAGCCCACTTTGAACAACTTTAAATCCACCTAGGTGGGAGTGCATCCACTACATTTTTCATTTGATTTCCAAATGGATATTTGTAGCCTATGATGAGTTCCAAATGATGAAGATGTGCTGTTGCTGGCTTGTCAAAGGAATCCACACCCACTTTCAACAAAACTTGGAAGAGCTTAGTTCCATGTCAGCTACCACCAAAAGAATTATCACCTTTTCCAAATAGGAAAAAAAAAGGAAAATGTAGGACTTGGACACCATATTCATATTATTTCTTCTTTTTTATGGTCTTGCCACATTTGTTTTCCTTTTTTTTTAGCTTTGCATAGTTCGAATGATGGAAATTGAAAGAAAAACAAGAGTGTGGTAAAAACACAAATGAATATGTTAAGAATATATAACTACTTGTGTTGCATTGTTGCTTTGCAAACTATAGTCATGCCATTCGCACCCATCGGTCTCCCTCACAAACCCTAAATAGTTTAACAGAATCATGTTAATCCTAACTTGATAGTTCAATGAATTCCATTAATGATGTCATTTCATTTGGTGACCATCATCATCAACTCATCAAAATTAAAGGAATAAAGTCTCAGTAAAAGGTTGCCCACCTTGACATCTTTGTAGCATGCATTTTAGAAAAAAATCAGTCAATCCAACAAAAAATACATGAGATGTGGACTTTTGAAATTAAGGTCTAATTTTGGGCCTTTAAAAATCCCTATCTTTTTGTTGGTTCAAGCTTTTGTGAAGTTTTTTTCAATTTTTTTTTGTTTATCTAACATGAATCATATATTGAATACGATCAAGACATCTTGAAATGAAATGATATTAAAAAGTGCATTTGAATGTCAATGCAAATTCCAAATTAAAGTCCATATCTTCACTCCAAAAGTCCATTACTCTAGTTGAAAACCTTAATTTATATATATTTTTGTCACATTGATGATTTTACCATACATTTGTGGCATTTGAATAGAGTGCATTTTGTAGAAAGTCCATAAGGACACAAAAAAATGTGCCATTGTAGCTTGCGTCTACCCATGTTGTTGCACAAGCTCCTTGTCGGTGAAACATGTAGATGCACTATAACCAAATAATGCTTTAGCCTCCATCATCATGGATCTGCCATATTTGAACATGATTGGCAATAAGAAACAAGGTGTCAGGTTTAAAGGTAAATTGGGACCATTTTGAACACATGATGTGTTTGAGTTTAGTTTCAGTCCTATTGAAATTGGACCACTACTACAAAACGTGGGTGTAGTTCATTAGTCCCCGTTCCCTAAACTAATGAATTCACTGTTTTCCAACTAATGTTCATTTATTAAAACCAATGAATTCATTCAAAATCTAGTGAAATCACTTGGCATGTAAAGACACCTTTTGTTGTAGTGGATGTCCTTGTTTCTTGGGTCTTCAAGAGGTGGTGTGTGAATGGAAGTGGTTCAAATCATATGCGATAATTGTTTCTTGGGGCTAGTTGGTAGTGATGTAACCTAGCTCTCCACAATACATGCTTAGTTTATTCACAGTCATCATCGTTTATCTTATTCCATGAGTGGTTTGAATCCTCTCCAATCAATTTGCATGGGATCATCCTTTGATGTAAATGTTGTTGATGGAGACGACATAGTAGGTGCAAATTTTTTTGGGACTATTAGTGATTCCCATCGCTTTTCTTGTTGATGTTTAAAAAGTTTGTTATAGTAATGAACAATTTAAGCAATCAAGTGAAAGCAAGTTACAATGGTTCATTTTTGGACGATTTAAAACTCCCTACAAGTCCTTAAAAAATTCATAAAAAATGTTCAAATGGACATGGTTGTTACTTTTTAAAATGTCATTATTGTAATCTTTGATTAATAAATGTTCAATCACTTAAAAATCCTCACAAATCTACATCAACATTTACATTAATAGAAGATGATGCCATTTTTAAATTTGGAAGTCCCAAAAGGACAACTCACAAAGTCCATATGATTATTGCCCCATGTAAATTTTTTTAAAAATATGTTTTTGGGACAAAGAAATTGAAAAAACAAACAAAAATTACAATTCATAGGGCTTATGAAAATATGGTCCAATTTCAACCATTCAAAACTCCTTAACTATTAAATGGTTAAGGCTTTCAAAAAAACAATCGTCATTTGAGTTTATCATTTCATAATGCAACATATATTGAGTCAAAATAACAAATTTCTAATCTGAATCAATGTAATTTTTTTCATTTTGTGATGTTCCAATCAAATGATTAGTCCATATTTTTTGGTTTCAAAAATCCATTACTTCTCACAAATGATTTTTTTATCAATAAATAACCACACAATTTTTTTCATAATAAAGTTGTTAGTTTAAATCCAAGTCCCAATTAGTAGATCTCAGAATATATTAATCACCATATGTATTTGAATGAAAGATACCTAGAAACAATTGGTCATTTTTGTCCAAAAATGAATCATTCAACCTTGCATTCACCCAATTGTTTGACTCAATGTGGATGTTTCTCGCATGGTGAGCAATAGGTCCTTCACATCATTGCATAATCCATATTGAAATTGATTCAAGAGTGCTACTTCATCCCATGATATGTTGCAAATTAATCGCCTAAAATTTGATGTACACACAGTAGTTGGGTGTGGTCCTTGATGAAGAGCTCGTAGTTTGTTAGTTGATGTGTGTTTTTTGTTAGGATTTTCGAAGGTGCCACTAAATTCTTCCACAAACACCTTGAAATCATTCAGCATTGGAGATTGTTACTTGAACAAAAGGGTGAACCATGTTAAGGCTGTGGGGTGAAAGCATAGTAAAATATGCAATTCAATTACCTTGGCAATATACTTGTTAAGCTAACAAGAAGTAGGAATAAATCCCATCATCAAATCATTATACATTTAATATTTTTATTTAAATGATGAAAAAAAAGATACTTCTTCACTATTATCAATTAAAATTAAAATTTTAAGTTATAAAACTAGGTTTCAAGTAGACTTTTTAAATGTACGTAGCTTTTGAAACCTACTTTTTATATTGTAACATTTGTTTCAAATATCATGTGTCAAGTATATTCTAGCAAAGAGAAAGTAAAATTGATTTATTTTCTTTTCTTTGAATATACAATGATCTTTATGTTATAACTTCACACAAATCTATATCATTAAATTTTTTTAATGAAAAAGTACTTTTGAACACCATATGGGCCAGTCAAATTCAAAAGTACTTGTTTTTTCCTTTTATTATTCCAATGTTTTTCAAATTTTTTATTCAACTTAATACAAACCCAATGGAAAGCACCATAATTTCAAAATGAAATTTAAGTAAAAATAATCTAATTGTGTTTTCATGAAAAATTGTGTTTTTTTAAACTTCATACTTTTTTCTTAATTTTTTTGGTATAAAATACCATGCTTTCACCCTATGCTTGATAGCAATGTTATTGGCCAACTTGAGCTAGGTTATTTGGATAATAATGAGGGTGCAATTGAATGACTAGTTGCACTTAGGTCAAGAAACTTTGAAACTTGAAACATGTCCCATCAAACTTGTTAAGAAAATTGATTCATGGCTCCTTTATTTGGGATGGTGTCATGGGAACTCATCCCAATGACATTGATGCTTGAGCATTTTCAAGATGAACAATGGATTCACAAAGAGTTTAATTATTTTGTTACGTATGCTTAAGAACAATGACTTCTTCCATAAATGCGACCATCTTTTCTCTAAACATAGATATGATTATGAACATTGTGAAATATGACATTGGAACAAGAGGTGGGTCATCCACAACCTTAATCAATAAGAAGTGGATAATTTGGGATTTAAAAAAAACTTTTTTTTTGAAGAAAAACGATAATCCACACTCAATTCCAAAAGGAATTTAATTCTTAAATGACTTATAAATGCAAAAATAGATGTAACTTAATAGAGTTTATTCTAATTAGAACATGAAAAACCACAAGAACAAAGGTTAAAAGAAAGGTCTAAATCTAATTTTCAAAGAAGGAACAAGACAAGATTATGCGATTCAAAAACAAGAACATGAGATGTGCAAGACAAACATGAAAACATATTTTTAATATGTTAACATTTATAAACATGAACATGAAAAGAACATGATAAGGCTATGGTGTAAAATCATGCTTAAAACTAATGTTAAACATATTAAAGGAAATGAAAGGTCCTACTTTATACTTTTTTGGGGACCTAGCTCAAGGAAATTTCCAAGGAAGTTTCTATGTGTGCATCAAGTAAAGAAGCTTCTTGAGAATTTACTTAATTAAGAGTCAACTATGAATTAACTTAAACTTAACTTAAAGTTAATTGGGATTTAATTCGAATTTGATTTGGAGTAACTAGGAATTAATTGAAAGTTTAATTATGACTTAATTAGGAGTTGATTATGATTTAATTGGGAGTCAATTTAGACTTAATTCGGAATCACCTAAAACTTAATTATGACTTAATTAAGATTTAATTGGGAGTTAATTAAGAGTTAACTAAAAATTATGGATGAACATTATGGATGAATTCCATCCATTAGAAGATGGTGTTTAATATTCGCATTCGTCACAATGTTTTGGGTGTAAGATAAAGTGAATAACTTGATTACCTTGTCAAAACTAGAACAAGTAAATTTAAAATAACAACAAAACCCATTGTAGAATTGTGGAACATTGAATGTTTTCATTTCAATGATTAAATATGATATATGTTTACCTTAATGTGCATTGATTTTTGTATTTCAAATTGTAAAAGTAGGTTTTAAGTAGGTTTTTAAAAATACAAATAGCTTTTGATAATTATTTTTCATTATGGGCTTTTGATTTCAAGTAGGTGTCACGTAGGTTTTTACAAAAAAGAAATAGATTTTCTTTTGATGACTTGTTAAAACATATGTTGATATTCATTTCTTAACTTATTACATATCGATTTCAATTTTTTTTCTAATCAAAAAGTAGGTTTGAACACATATTTTTCAATTGGTTTTAAATGTATTTTGTATTAACTTTTTAAAATCATTTGCTTTTAATTTTCTTAGAATTAGATTCTTATAAACTTAATAAAACCAACTAATGTTACTTGACACATACTTTCACTTAATTTGATGCTACTTTATGGTAGTAATATGAAAGGTGCAAGGTTAAAACTTGGAGATGTCTACTTTTTTGGTATATTTTATCTTGCTTTGACCTTCTTCCTTTTAACATTGCATTTTAAATATAAATACATTTTGACTACAAATTGACAAAAATGTAAATTGATTTACCTAACTGACACCCGTTTCAACATCATGTGCACAATTAGTTGTTATATGAATTCTCCTCAAAAGGTACATTTAGAAACAACTAGGGACATTTTGAAATACTTGAAAGGGACCCAAGATATGGGAATCTTTTAAAAGGGGGACAAAAATGTCATATCTAGATTCACAAATGTGGATTGGGTAGGCAATTTTATAAAAAGGAAATTGATAACAAGGTGTACATGTTTCAATTTGGTAATGGGCCCATCACTTGGTGTTTTCGAAAACAACCCATTGTGGTGCTTTTTTTGATGGAAATTGAATATCGCACATTTGTAAAGGGTGCCAAGGAAATGATTTAGCTATAATGATCCCTATACAAGACAACACCACAATGCTATATTTAAACAATCAAAGTTGCATTAAAATTGCCAAAAACCCGATTTTCCATGCCATAATTAAACATATAAAAATGCAAAGTGAAAGCATGGTAAAATAGACAATTTTTGATCCTTATCACACAAAAAAACAAAGTAGTCATACATAAGTTATAATGTGTTGAAAGTAAAAATGTTTTTTATTTAATGGTCAACATTAGGGTACACTTTAATTTTATCACAATGATGTTGATTAATCATATATTTAATATGCATTCAAGTAAATTTGAAAAAAATCATTGCATTTTAAAAAACTTTTTCTAGTTGTCCAAACTTGTTCAAGTAGATGAAAATAGATGGATTATTGAATATTTTCCATTTTGAACACAATGTAACTCTAAAATATACTTGTAAGTTCTCAATGTTTAAATATTATAATAAAATACATCAAATTTCTAATGAAAAAACAAGTTTAAACTCAATTTGACTAGTCATTTTCAAACATACTTGTTAAGTCTACTTTTATTGTGCAAAAGTTTTTCAAATTTTATAATCATAAAAAAAAAAGCACCATATTTTTTATTATCTTATTTTAAATTATTTTCAATGTACTTTCTTTTACTCATATGTAAAAAACTAAACCATTTTTTGATTGCTTTGAAAGTAACTACTTCTTTTTATACTTTACCACACGTCATCCTACCCTATCACTTCATACATGAGAAAGTCATTTCAAGACAAGTAAAAATCATATATGTGTCCACTAGTGACCAGCTTACAGATATTCTAACAAAGTCTCTAAGAAAAACAAAGTTTCAGAATTTTAGAGATAGGATAGGAGATAAAGCATCAAATCACGCGCAAGAAATTTGCAAGCTTTAAAGGTTTCTTCTTCTGCATTGGAATTTTCAATGCAGACGACCATCCTTGCTGCTAAAATAGAGATTGAGAGGGGGTAGCCTCTAGTAAATTTAGTTGGGGTAGGTAGATTAAATTAGGTTCGAAACTGTAAGGAAGTTATCTATCCACTTAGTAGTGTTCTGATTATTAGTGACTTACCGATTGGTTAGGGAGTTAATCTCATCTCTCCGAGATTTCCTAGATTACACTTTTATCCTATTTCTATCCCTCTTCTCTTACCGGTTAAGACTGTTTAGGGTTGCTCTCTGGCTCTTGTTTTCTCATGGAAAACAGTTGGGGTCCAGAACTACTACTGTACTTTGTTTCATTTTGAATATATGAGGAGTCATATTAGAAAATTCACAGCTCCAGGCTTATACCCGCAGTAGGATTAGAGGTTTGTCCATCCAGGACACTTGGAACTAAATACTTAAGTTTTTAGACCAAGAATGCAGGATAGCAGGTGCCATGCTCTTCGAATGCACACCATGCAAGCAAGCAGTGCACGGTAGCTAGACGCTGTGCAGTTTGAACCGGAGCTGGAAGAAATGCAGAGATATGCAACGAAGTAGCTGTGGCTGCCAACTTAAAATAAGTGCTCATGGCTGGATGCAGAAGAGATGTCGAGATCTCCATACAGCACAAATCAGAACTGCACTAGAATAATACTCATCCCCAAACCTGCGATGTTATAGTACATGCAGGTCATTACATTCGAACCGGGCTACTCCATGTAGAATGAAATTAAGTTCAAATGTCGACTAGCTAGCTAGTTCGTCGACGCGGATTTTGTTATGTTTGCCATCGTGCTGCTGCATTTTTTTAGTATCATCGCATGCTTGTTTAGAGCTAATAATTAAGCAAATTAGAAGCTTGCAACAGCTTGCAGCTGAAGCTATCCTGCAATACAATCAAGTCTGGGCGCTATGATCCAATTATATAACAACCGGATCAGCAGCTAGCACGCAATTAGTATCCATGAAGGAAAAAGAGCATGGTCTGCAGGCTGCAGCATGGTTATATCAATTACTAGTAACTAGACGTGTACGGGCCTCCATGCATCTGGTTGGTAGCCATTTCTGGAACCAAATTACTTAGCGAGAAATGAAGCAGCAGCACATTCCTGAATACGACGTTCATTTTGTGTATTGGACGTCTGGCTGCTTCATGACCGTGTCGTTCAGAAAACATAGTATATCTATTGCAGCTTGGGTCTACTACCTACTGCAGCTGCTAGAATCGTTACCTACGTATAAATCGGATTCATTGATGTGCAGTGATACATTAATTCGCAAATTGTCTTCCGGAAGAATGGTCAACATGGAAAGATCATAACGTCTTGCAGCAGCTCTCAGCTCTAGACATTGATCACAGTAATTCTATGGCTATGATCATGTCCAAGTACAGGAAGCTATGATTCTGATGACCCAAGCTGCACGCCATGAGAACAATGAACGGTTGATGACTAGTCCATGATTTGAGTTGGGGTCTGATTTCTTACCACTTGAATCTTCCTATGGTTCGCGTCTTATGTCCAATGCGTTGATCTAGCAGTTGCTTGTTTGTTGGAATCATGCAGTCTTATATAGTTCGATCTACGTCTGCGCGCCATTTGATTTTCTGATCCTATATCTAATTTTCTGGAGACTACATTTGAAGCACCGGGAGTCATTGAAAAGACGTGATCAGTAACTCCAGAGATGCGGTTCCCAGGCAGCGCTATCTTCGTCGCAGTCCTCTGAGAAAGACGGGACGTCGGTCGCTGGCAACATGTGAGGAGCTCCTGGAAAGCTGCACATTAAGGTATGATCATAGAGGCAAGCAATCCCATTTGGCATGTTGAACATCAAATTGTCGTCGGAAGAACCGGCGTTGTGCTGTTGTTTGTGGGTTGTTCCTAAGTTGGCTTGGTCCACGTCCTGCTGCAGCATCGCCGCTGCTGATGAGGAGCTTGCAGATCCTACTATTTTGGAGTTGTCATGATTTTCTAGCCCAGAAACTTCTTCGACACCTGCTGGCATTCGTCTCCTCTCTTGCTGCTTCCGAGTTTCCAATGTGACATTCGCTCCGCGACTACTTTTGTTGGTTGTACGGCTGGATAGAAGCTCAGAATCGCAGTTCGATGTTGGAGTTACTTCATATTCTTCAGATTTATTGGCTGAGATCGTGCAGGGACTTCTGCTTGTTACAACGCAAACCGCTGCATTTGTCATGTTTGCTAAGGTCGAACTGCTGCTGGCATTGAGTGATGGTTTCTTGTCGGTCTCATTTACTGAACCCTTTGAGTCTTGTGAGGCCATTGAGCTTTCCTGGATCCGTGTAGATGTGGATGTAACGGACCTGGGTTGTTCGAAGCTACTACTGGAAGCAGTCACCAATGGTGCACAACTTGAGCTGGTTGCTAGGGTTGCCTGCAATCTCGAGTATCTCCTTTGTAAACTCCCAGTTCGCCGAGCCAGCCTCCTTGCAGCTTCTGTGGCAGCGGCCTGAATGGACTTGTCTGAGAGGTCCAGGGGACGGGGAAGTGAGCCCAAGTATTCTGGGAAGTTTAGAAGAGCATTGGGTCCCCGAAGCGCGAGGGCCGCAGCGTCGTAAGCGCGAGCAGCCATTTCGGCAGTAGCAAACGAGCCTAACCAAATACGATCTTTCTTCTTTGGCCTTCGAATCTCAGTAACCCAAACGCCCCAAGTTCTCCTCCTCACGCCTCGGTATACAGGGACGTAATTGTGAGTGTCGACCACACTCATGTGACCCATGTGACCCATCTGCTCTTTCATTTGAGCTTCCGTCTGTTTGCACGTCCCTACCAGAGATTTGGCGCTTTCTAGCGCTTCAGCTTGATGACGACTCGACTGGTTTGTTTGTTCGCCATGACCTAGCATCTCCTCCATGTAATCCATATGATCCACCGTGATCGGTAATGCCAAACTACGACATCTGAAACTTGCGAAAAAAGAGAAACACAGAAGAGGTCAAGCTGGCGGCAACTCGGCACCGGAAAAAATTCGAAAGATTTCGACATTGACAAGCTGATTTGGAGTGCTCAATGTTGTTGCAGCGGCGTCCTAATGTGTGCCGCCACACGACAGAGTGATGTTAATTCGAAAGAGGGTGAGGCCTCTTACGTGGGCGAGGGAGAAGTGACTCGCGGGGGGCAGGGTTGACGGGAGGGCTACACACTCGTAGATGTAGAATACAAGCATTGGTCCCTGATGTCAAGGAAGGTTCGTCGACCCCATGTAACTGGTTGCAAGAGAAACATGTAGCGTCGTTGATCCTAACATGCTATCGGCATTGCAGCATTCACTGCGCTGTGCTTCTTTCAGGAGTGGTTGAAGACTGTAATCCGCGATGTGAACTCTAGTACCCTCGTCAGGATCAGCAAACGCTCCTATGTTCCCTCGATCGATCTTCAAGCTCCACGCTTGAATTTGGTCCAGCTAGCAGAGTACTCCGAGATTGGTTCAGTCGTCCCTACAAATTTACAATTCCATTCCAAAGCAACTAACGTCATATCGATACAGCGGGACTGCAGTAGCCAGATCCTTGGAAAAACATCATCAGCTTGAAGAGCGCAGCTAGCTGTGTCTTGCATGTATTGGAAAACGAAAAAATCTCACTAGCATCTGTTTCTTAGAACTGATATGCATAATTCGAAGTTATATATAATTGTTTTGCTCAAGTCCAAGCACCTGTGGGTTTGCGTGAATTCGACTTGATCCGATATACCTGCCAACCCCAACATTCAAACCATGAAGATTTTCAGGAAGCTAATGGATTGCTCAAATATTAACGAGCACAGTCTGCTGTAACTGCCTGTTTTGTCAGTACCCATCCCCGGTTCCAGTAGACTGTGAAGAAGCTATTCATGTAGCTGGAGTGTGTGCTGCAATGCATCCCTGGCTTATTACGTCCTTGAAAGACAGAGCATGAACATGATGTAAACTTAAAGATTTAGAATGTGAATTCATGAGGTACCTGGAGCTAACCAATGTACAGATTGTTGGCAGTTTCTTTGGCCTGATCCGACCCCCACTCAATCACACCATCAGATTACAGTACTGAGCTTCCGACGACTGCCAAAGCTTCCGCTCTCGTTTAGAAACTCCCTCGCGCCGTGTACGTGTCTCGGTCGCAAGAGCTGAATCATGGCCGATACCATTACAATGTAGACCTATCTAGTGTAATGATTCAAGACAAGACAACCGATCGAAGGCAGGTTCTGCAGCACACGAGAGCACTAGTTGAATGGTGATCTACGTACTCCGGACAACGAATCGATGTGCAGCACACTCACTCGTTTTAACAGATGCGCGCAGATTCAAACGACTTCGGATTTTCCTTGATCCTTTTTGCAGTCAAAGTTACTATTTTCAGCTTCCTGCTGTTTCTCTTCGTGCAAAGCAACAAACTTCAAGAGTTGAAACCACAACAAAAGAGGCGATTAGGGAATCGCAATATTCTATATACTGATCATAGACCTTGAAACATCCAAACACGAAGTCAACTAATTAAACAGCGGATCAGATCAGACCAGATCTGCCACAAACAAACAAACAAACAAATCATGATTCTCAACCAGAGATTGGTTGCGGAATATAGCCAAACCTGCTGCTGGTGCAGAAGACCAAACTAGCTAGCTGGTGACCGATGACGTACGACAGTGATTTAGTTCGACTTCAGAGACTTGCAGTTCGTAAGACGACAAATCGGTGCATTAATCGATCTAGAGAAAAGGGACCAGCTGATAGGAACCCAGCAGCAAGTGGGAAGCAAGCTTGAGAGAGGATTACCTATCTAGTTAGCTAGGAAGTTGCAAGTTCCCAGCTGATGATGCAGTAGATATATGTGCGAAAGCGCAAAAATTAAGTCGCTTGCATTGAGTGTGGTGGCAGCAGGGTGGATTTGAAACAGAACTGTCACACCCAAATGCAGATTTCATCACCAGCAGAGAGCATCACCATGGTAGCTGTACTCGAACATGATAATAGAGCAGCGCACCCCCGCAAAAGGCCGGAGCTTCACTAGTTAGTACCATGGTAAGCTCCCGCTGCAGTACGTCTTTTGAACTGCAGCAGCAGCACCTGATGATCTCAGTTACCACAGCTCACGAGTCCGCTGACGTCTTCTCTCTGTCTTAGTACCCAGGGCCACATTGCAGCTTACTCTTGACGCATCCCTGTAACCTGTTGCAACTGCAGGCAGCCCAAGGACGTGAGAAAGGACATTTAATATCATGTGGGCCGGACTCTCTCTGACTTATACAGCAGCGTAAGCTGGATCCTTCCTTGTATAGCAAGGGAGAATAGAGGGAATTACCTTATAAGCTCAGGTTCCCTTATTCAATCCATCCCTTTTCAGCTAGTCATGTAGACACTCTAGATTGCATTTAATTTGACAGTTCTATTATTGCACACATATTGCAGCATCAGCAGCAGCAATGTAAGTACCTCTAGGTCTTCTTGTGTGGTAAGCTATTTAACCTAATTATGTAGTGTTTTCAGCGCTAGTTCAGGCAAGCTTACATGGATAGATAGGCCAGTTGCATGCAGTTGTAGAATACCTCCCAGCTAGGCGAGCTAGCTAGGGCTTATGCTGCTTACTGCCCAGCAGGCTGAGTATGGCCCAGCTAAAAGCTCCTATCATGTGTTCCCAACTGTTGTGAAGGTATCAACATGCCTCTCTCGTGCTCATTAGCTCTCGCATGCCTCCCTACCTGGCTGCCCAGTGCCTGGTGCAGTATTGAAAAAGCAGCATTGAGCCAGAAGAGTTCCATAATACATCAAAAAAGTAGACTGGGATGATAATAATAATACACTTACATAATAATACTTATGTGCGCTTTTGCTTTCATGCAAGTGCTAACTTATTATACTCCTCGAGGACCTCGAGTGTGGTGTTTTTGTGGTTCTCTTCTCTTCATCAACCACCTGGGTGAACTTTGAACTAGTACCCTTTTTACCTTTTGGAGTGAGGCCTCCTAGCTAGGGGCGGCTGCTGCCTTATGGTTCATTATAATTAGCACAGGATGAATTGATAAATTTAGACTCACAGACAGTCAAATTCTGTTGTGTGAAATTTCGCACTGTTTCAAAATCTGAAATTTATGAGCTGCGACCGGCTTAAAAGGCTTTTTTTCAAAAATTTCACCAGAACAAAAAAGTTTAGGGGAAGAAATTTAGCTGAGTTTGTCACATTTAATGAAAAAAAAAACACTGCTCAGACATAGTTTTTTTTCCTTCCAGAAAATGGAATTAAACACCAAAAAAAAAGGATTCTTAGGGATTATTTTTGACATTTTTTGAAACAAAAATAATTAGATTAGTCGCATCTAGATCTAGGCACTTCCTAAGTTGCCACTTGTAGCAGCTCTTTTTGTTAAAATGCTACATTAACCCACTAAATGACAATCGCCATTTAATTCTAATTAATGCTGGGGATGTCGCCAATGGACCTACTTGAGGAAACCCTGAATTAATCAGGTCGTAATTAATTAGCCTTAGGACCCCAATCATACTGTATAATTATATTGTTTAGAAGTAGGCTAACGAAAAACAAATTGGGACAAGTGTGGATGCTGGTTGAGCCAAGGGAGATCTTATGCCAATGGGGGAGAAAAAAACATTTAGAGACTAAATGAGGCTACCAAATTAACGTAGCCTGGTTAGGCACTAATTAATGAGTTTTTGAAATTAACAAAATTTCTGAAAAAATGTCTCTGCCCATGCCAAAACTCTGAATGAAGCTCTCAAACACAATAACTTCATTAATTTAGTATAATGTTGAAATGTAACGTATTATGACTTGTTACTACTGAATATACTAGCTGACCAAAAATTATTAATTATTAGGCACCTTGCTGCCAAACCAGCATAGGTACTAGAGTATATATAATTGAATTATCCGAAAAGTCAGGCGATTGGGGGGCGAGAATGGCCAGTTTCGGCATAATAGGGCAAGGGCATTCTTCAAGGGGGGGGTTTTGTTTGAAAGTTTGCTTGCTTGGTGGTGCAGTGCATCTGAAGATGCAATCAAGTTAGGCCTGAATCCAATTCTTTTTTGTTTTCACCTACACAGATCCACCTAGCCTGCCTATCATTCCTTTTAGATTGTCTTCTTAGTTCTCCTTATAGTGTCCATTGCCATCCTGTTGACCCACAAAGTCAGTCTTGCTTGCTGAAAACTTTAGCTATGGCAGCTTCTTCTCTGAGGAGCTTCAGCTGCAACCTTAGGAGGCTGGTCCCCCCTTCCCCCCGCCCCTCACAAGAGACGTCATCCAGCCAGGCCAGAGCTTTCAAGTTTCAACAGATTTTGTGGCCAACCCCAGTTTCTAACAGTTTCTTATAAATTTGCCTATCTTATGTCCTTACTCAGCAAGTGCTTCCAAAATGTGCTACAAGAGTCATATTATTCTATTTGATTTTTAGGCCTCTAGATAACGTTGGAAGAGGTGTGATTGAAATAATGGGACACTTGGATGGAACCTGCACCTCCTGTGTTTATAAAGGCTAGTTTAATATTCATTAATGGCCGTGTAAAAAAATGTTTGTTTGTCTGGGCTTTCTTGGCGTGCAATGGAACCTAGGAGCAAATTTTAGTTATTGCTCTTGAAAGGAAATGAAGTGCCTAAGTGGTCATTTTAGTTTCCATATGCAGGGAAGCAAAAGGGAATGAGGAAAGATAAATTTTTGCCACACGTGAAGAAATTCCATGTTCATTTCTCGAATGTTAGTAGTGTTTCTTTTTTGTTTTTAGTGGGACCTTTGGATGATTAAAGCACAACTTGTTTGGGATAGTGTACAAGGCAATGCTCCTTTTTCACACCTTATTATTATTTAATATTCATATATTTAAATCATCCTAAAAATAATTTAAATCTAATTTTTGTAATTCAATTTTGATGTCATACATTTGTTTGAATTAATTTAGTTGAAAGTGTGAGAAATGATGAAAGAAGCTGATTGTGCATGATTAAAAAAAGCATTATGTATGAAATGCTTAAATTTAGTTTTAGAAACATCTCAACAAACAATTTGATACTAAATCACATTTCAAATGATGAGATCATGTTTGACACCCACAAACTCATTAGACACAATGACAAAATATATCATATATAAAAAGTTCAAATTTAGTTTTTAAAATGTAGCAATAAACATTTCAATGCCAAATCATATTTTAGATGATTTCTTGACGTCTAACACTCATAAAATCATTATAGATCATAGACATTTGGTTTATTTGCATGGGAAAAAAGATACAAAGAAAAAAAATCTGAGTTCTAAAAGTAAAATACACAAAATGTGCATTGCAACCAGAATAAATCAACCACTATGTCATTGCACTCATGCTTTTGTCAACTCTTTGTCTTGATCAAATACATACCATCTCATTATTTCTTTTTATTTTAAACTTGGGCTCCGCATTGCTACCAATGACAATGAAATGACAAAAAAGAAATAAAGGTTTACATTTGAAAACTTTGTATTTTTAGATATATATGGAATTCAAATTTTACAAAATATTACCCATTAATTATCATCCAAGGGAAGATTTAATCAATCATCCCTGTTTTTAATTCATTGAAATTTTGGAAGCAATTAGGGTAAATAAATATTAAATCAGTTAAACAAGTGAGGATTAAATCCTTGAATTAGGTATATAAGGGAGAATTTTTTTTGAAAATTAGCTTAATCTCAAAAATAAAAACATATCTTAATCTCTTGAAATAATCTCAACATATTCAAATGAAACAATACATATTCAAATGAAATAACACATATTCACATTTGTATGAAATCACATGTAAACATGTGTATGAAATTGGAAAGATACAAAGATTCAATTTTATTTTGAAAGGACACAAAGATTCCAAGAAACATTGAAAAAAATAAAGAGATTTGCTTCTCTTTCAATATCTTAGGATCCATAAAAACATTTTGAAACATTACAACTTGTAAAATGTTTATTTTTAAAAATTCAGTTTGAAATCAACCTCCAATAAATTTGTAGTTTGGAATTGTCTTTTTGTACAACCTATGACTGACTATAGCCCATCCCAGCTAAACCAGCTCTGATGAAGTCATCGTCACTGAAATTTTTATTATAAATTACACCATTTTCATCCTATTAATCAAACCTACTCCCAACTAATACTTATTATAAATATTTTCTAAAATATGTTAATTTTTCTATTATTTATATTTTGAATTACTAAAAAAATTCCTTCCTTGCATTAAAGTTGATTTATTTGGAAGAACTTGCTTCCTTAAATGAACTATTGAGATATAAAATAGAAACAAAAACACCAAGTGCTACATTGTAGTAGTAAATGTATTCTTGTTATTTTTGCTACCTTATTACCAACAAAATTAAAACAGAAGGCACGCACAAGCCAACTATAAAAAGGTTAAAAAATAAATGAAATTTTGAAAGAAGGGTAGCTTGAGCTTAAGCAAATCATGCACTGGAGCGTGGTTAAAAATAGTTCAACGAAGATGATGGAAATATTATTGTTAAGGTGATATAATAGGCAGGGGTAGTTTTGTCACAAGGTAGGGCAAATAGCTTGAAGAAGGTCCCTTAGTTTGCAGTCTTAGGCCCACTTTAGACAAGGGTACAAGGTCCAATTTCCTAGGAACCAATTAGGACTGATTTGAAGCAAATTGAATCCTGGAGTTGGACAGTACCTTGGTCGCTAGCTTGATTCTTGGTCCTCCAAATCAGGAGCTCTCCTTTTAGCACTGTTTTTGGTTCCAAACCAATTGATTTTCCCTCCAAAACAGGTGCCATGTAGGTTTAGCCTCAATTTGCCACTTTTTGGTCTTGGACCCTTGTTTAAAGGCCTTGGGACCGATTTAAAGCTTTTGACCAATAAGATTGCTTGAATTCATTGGTCCCTGGGTCTTAGACCACTGTCTAAAGTCTTCATTAAATCTTGAGGTTTAGGTTTATGTGACATGGACCCAAGTTCACACCTATTTGTTAAAACTGGCAAGAATTGGACGATGGATCTAGACTTTTCCTAGATCCGAAATCAAGACCAGAACAAAACCCTATAAAAACCCTTTGAACAAAGGTACAAGTCCTTGGGGTAGGCAAAGTTTTTTTTAAGAAAGGTGACGAATCAACTAAACTTTTTAACTGAATAATTAGTTTTTACTAGATGAAAAACTTCACTCATACAAAACCAAATTCTAATTTGTTGTAAAACTCTATATTTATATAATCTCCAACCTTGAGGAGGATGTACAATGCACATTCATGGAATCAAACTCAATTTTCAAACTAAGTTTGAAGGTTGAAGAATTATACTATGGTGGGTCCAACATAATAATTACAATGTTGGACATAAACACAATGCATGTATGACTTACTTTTAATAATTAAGTATGTTGCATGCTTATTAAAGTCCTCTTTGCTTAATATCATGACCCATTAATTATCTTTCTTCTTGAATTTGAAAATTATGTGCCAAACCTGACATCACAAAAGCTAGAGATGTGAATAATTATCCTCAAACCTGCACCTCAAGAACCCTCCAAACCCTTCAATTGTCAAAACCTGGACCAGTGGTTCTCTTAAAAAGGAACACCAGCCACCAGTAGGTAGTACAAACCAGATGTGGTTTGGAATGGTAAACAGAGGCGCCATGCTTTGTAGACCTAGTGAAGTTCAAGGGAGAACCCCCCTCAACTTGTGGGGGCGCTGCCACATTCCTAGGCGACCACCGTTTACTATTAAATGCATTTAGGAGAGGCAAGGACGAGGAGCAGCAGGAGTGTGTGACAAGGAAAGAATAATCGAATAGCCTAGTTCCTTGAAGGAAGAGAAAGAGAAAAGTGGTAGTTGGGGTGTGTGTGTGTGTGTGTGTTTCGTTGAAACTAGGCTAGACTAGATTAAAGAAAGAACATGTGTTTTGGAGGTAACCCTTTTTTGAAGTATAGTGGTGGTAGTTATTGGGTAGGTAAATATAAGAAAGAAAATATATACTCTACCTGACTAATAAATATTTATTATTATTTTCTAAATTCTCCTACCCAACTCTGACAGTGTTTTTTTTCAATTTTCTGGTGTTATATAACAAATGATGATCAATGATAAAGAGATTTAGTCAAATCTGGCTACAAATAGAGAAGTAGAGAATCTAGGAATCCTTTTACATGTTGGCCAATCACTAGAACCTATTAGCTAAATAAGATGATTTCAAAAAGAGAAAGTTATGAATCTGTTAAAATCTTCCAAAAATCTTGGCAATTTCATAACTTTCTTCCTCTAAATGTAACGATTGTTTTGAAAAATTTTCAAAAAAAATCCTGTTTTTTTTTTTAGCAAACTAGCAAATTTTTGCCACAAAAAGTCACTAACCTAGCTCATTGATTTTTTTTTTTCAATTTTCTCATTTTGTGTCCTTGGCCAGCATCCCAAGAAGGATTTAGCATTAAATGGCACTAAGTTTTTAGAAGTTGTTTAAAATATTTTTGAATAGTTTTTTAAATGCTACCAAATTAAAATGAGAGTTTAAATGTCGTGAAATGTTTTCAATTTTTTTCTTTTCCAAATTATGGTGATTTATTCATTTCAAAAAAGAATCTCATTACAAGATATTACATTTTGTAAAAAAATTCACATTTTGGCAAAATTTGCACAAAAATGATATTGATCTAGTTGGTAAATATTTCAAATTTATCCTATATTTATTTTACATGATGGCTAGTATATATTTGAGATTTACTCTTACACTTACTCAAGGGAAAGTAATTATTTTGAGGTATATGCAAAAGTCATAATATAACATATAATTATTTCCATATTTTGCAATGCATGTGCTTATAATGAATTTGTTTGAATTATGGTGACCCTAAACCCTAAAC
>Ga0116229_10003593_pt1 | contig 25522 bp, 22 predicted proteins | sample S1TSphgellanicum_3_FD_87313 | JGI IMG/M metagenome (GOLD analysis project Ga0116229, IMG submission 87313) | Host-associated microbial communities from peat moss isolated from Minnesota, USA - S1T2_Fc - Sphagnum magellanicum MG | ecosystem: Host-associated > Plants > Peat moss > Unclassified... | reverse complement strand
CTCGGTGGTCGCTTCATCAGTAAAGACCAAAATCTTCTGGATGCGCAGGCAGGGCTCGGCAACCCCCGGCGCATAGGCCAGGCTGAGGTCGCGCGCGGTGGTCAGCGGCTTGCTGATTCGCGTTTCCAGCTTGCCCGGCCGGCCAGAGGCGTGCAGCGCCAAGGCTTCTTCTGCGGTAATGCGCGCGGACGCCGCCTCGCTGTCTGCCATAATGCAAGCCCCCTTTCCAGCCAAATGGCCCATTGTCGGCGCAAAAGGCAACCCCAAGTGCTGGATTGCAACCGCCGGGCGGCGGGACATATACTCTGCCATGCTCGACACCGGAAACCTGAGCCAAATCGTGTTCGATGCTGTGGCTGCTCACATGGCGCCCGGGCTTGTGCAGCGAGTCGACGTCGAGCCTTACATTAATTCGGTGGACCAGGAAGGACTTAGGCTGACAATCGTCGTTGCAGATGACGAGCCTTCGGCTAATGATGGGGATGTCATTCTGGATGCCATGCTGGCGGCTTCCGACCGGTTGGCCCAAGCAGGCGAGAGCCGCGTCCCGACATTTGTTTTCGCAACAGATAATGAACTGGCCCATAGTGGCGATCCTGACACCTGACCATCTGTTTGCGCAGGCTGAAGCGCTGCTGCGTCTTTATCCAGGTCGAAAGCCGCGGCAGACCGAGTTGCGTCGCGCGATTTCAACCTCCTATTATGGCGTTTTCCATTTCGTTCTTGCGCAAGCGGCCGACATGCATATCGGCGCGAAATATAGAGCAAAGCCGAGATATGCTCTCGTCTATCGCAGCATCTCCCATACCTGGCTCCGCTCGCTTTGCCTGGATGTGGCTAAGGCAAATGCGCCGGCGGCGCTAAAAGCATTTCTGCCGGTCGGCGGTTTTGGGCAGGATTTGCGCAAGTTTGCTCTGGCGACAGCCAACTTGCAGGACAGGCGGCATACCGCGGATTATGATCCGTCGGTGAACTTCGTGAGACGCGATGCGCAATCGGCCATCGCCGCTGCACGCAGTGCGGTAGCACAATTTCTGGCATTGTCGATCGAGGAACGTCGGCTTTTCCTGGCACTCTTGCTGTTTCCACAGCGCAGAGCTTGAAGATTCCAGACCCCGAAGGCGCCTCTCCCGCGATGGCGCAATGGTTTGCGCTGAAATCCGAACACCCGGACGCGCTGCTGTTTTTCCGCATGGGCGATTTCTTCGAGATGTTCTTTGCCGATGCGGAAGCCGCGGTGGTGGCGCTGGATATCGCGCTGACCCATCGTGGCGAGCATGGCGGCGTGCCGATCCCGATGTGCGGCGTCCCGGTGGTGACCTCGGATGTGTATCTCGCCCGATTGATCCGCCGCGGGTTCCGGGTGGCGGTGGCCGAGCAGATGGAGGCGGCCAGCGCACGCACCACTAAGGCGCCGCTGAAGCGGGCGGTGGTGCGGCTGATTACCCCAGGCACGCTGACCGAGGACTCGCTGCTGGATGCCACCCGGCCGAACCTGCTGCTGGCGCTGGCGGAAATCGGGCCTGCGCTGGGCGCCGCCTGGCTGGATGTCTCCACCGGGTTGTTCGAGACGGCTGCAGTGTCGGAAGCGGGTTTGCAGGCAATGCTTGGCCGGCTCGACCCCGCCGAGATATTGGCGCCGGACAGTCTTGCGCTCGGGGATTTTTCCGCCCGCCGGGCCCCCGCCATGGCGGCACCCGCGCCGATCGCCGGCCGCCGGCGGCTGGCGGAGCATTTCGGCGCGGCCAGCCTGGATGCGTTCGGCAGTTTTACCGATGCGGAAGCCGCTGCCGGCGCCTTGGCACTGGACTATATCCGGCTCACCCAGGCCGGCCGCATGCCGCGCCTGTCTCGGCCGGTCCCGGTGGGCGAATCCGGGCAGATGGCGATGGACGCCGCCACCCGCGCCAGCCTGGAGCTATTGAGGGCCCGCGATGGCGGCGGGTCGCTAACGCTTCTGGCCAGCGTTACCCGAACGCTCACCGCGCCGGGCGCCCGCCTGCTCGCCGGGTGGATTTCGGCCCCGCTGACAGACCCGGCCGCGATCGCGCACCGCCAGGATGCCTGGGGATTCCTCAACGCCGAACCGGCGCGCCTCGATGCGTTGCGCAAGGCTTTGCGTGGCGCGCCGGATATGGCGCGCGCGCTTGGCCGGCTGAGCCTTGGCCGTGGCAGCCCGCGCGACCTGGACGCCCTACGCCAAGGGCTTGGCTGTGCCGCCAACTGCGCCGCGCTGCTCCACGGCCCCTGCCCGCCCATGCTTGACGCGGCACGTACGCATCTTGAATCGTCGCCCGATCTTGCCGCGCTGCTTGGCCGCGCCCTTGCCGAAACGCTGCCTGTCCGGCTGGACGATGGCGGGGTGATCGCGGCCGGGTATGATGGTGAACTGGATGCGGAACGCGCGCTGCGTGACGATAGCCGGCGGGTGATCTCCTCCCTGCAGCTGGATTATTGCCAGAAATTCGGCGTGGCGAGCCTGAAGATCAAACACCACGCACAGCTCGGCTACGTGATCGAGGCACCCACCGCAGGGGTGGAAATATTGCGCGCGCATCCGGAGCTGACCTTGCGCCAGGGCATGGCCAATGGCGCAAGGTTTACCCACGCCGCCTTGTCGGAGCTGGATCGGCGAATCACCGAAGCGGCAGCCCGTGCCAGTGCGCGCGAGCGGATGATTTTTCTGCGCCTGGTCGAGGCCGCGTTGGCCGAGGCGGAAGCCATCGCCGCCACCGCCGCCGCCTTGGCCGAGCTGGACGTGCTGCAATCCTGCGCGCGTCTTGCCGAGGGCGGCGATTGGTGCCGGCCCGACATGCAGGATACCGAGTCCTTCTGCATTACCGCCGGCCGCCACCCGGTGGTGGAAGGGGCCTTGGCCGGGCGCGCCGGTTTCGTGCCGAATGGCTGCGACCTTTCGCCGGACCGCCGGGTGCTGCTGCTGACGGGGCCGAACATGGCCGGCAAATCCACCTATCTGCGGCAGAACGCGCTGATCGCTATTCTGGCGCAAGCCGGGCTGCCGGTGCCGGCAGCCTCGGCGGTGATCGGCATTGTCGATCGCCTGTTCAGCCGCGTTGGGGCGGCGGATGAACTGGCGCGCGGGCGCTCCACCTTCATGGTGGAGATGATCGAGACCGCCGCGATCCTGCATCAGGCGGGGCCGCGTAGTCTGGTGATCGTCGATGAGATCGGGCGCGGCACAGCCACCCTGGATGGATTGGCAATCGCTTGGGCGGTGCTGGAGGCGTTGCATAGCCAGATACGCTGCCGCACCATCTTTGCCACCCATTTCCATGAGCTGGCGCGGCTGAGCGAAACGCTGCCGCGGCTGCGCCCGCATATGATGCGGGTGAAGGAATGGCGCGGCGATGTGGTGTTTCTGCATGAGGTAACCGAGGGCGCCGGCGGCCGCAGCTGGGGCGTGCATGTGGCGCGGCTGGCGGGCGTTCCTGCGCAAGTGGTCAAGCGCGCCGGCGCACTGCTCGCTGCCTTGGAGAAGGGGCGCGAGCCGGTGATCGCCGACCTGCCGCTCTTTGCCGGCCTGGCGGCGGAGCCGGCCGAGGAACATCCGATTCTTCGTTTGCTGAACACGATCGACGCCGATGCACTGAATGCAAGAGACGCCCTCGATCTGGTCTATCGCCTCAAGGATATGGCGGCAAAAGCCGCAGATTTATCGGCCCAGCCTTGATACTGCCGCGCCGGCAGCCCTCGCGGTGCCCGACAATGTGCGCTCGTGCCGCACATGGTCGAAGCGTGGCCAGGGTTGTGGCGCGCCTTCTTCGTGCAGCTGGATATAGTGTTTGATAATCTGGTGGATCTCCTCCGCGCGCGGCCTGATCAAAGCGGTTGGGCCAGTGGTGGAGAGTGCGAGCAGACCGCCTTCGAATGGCGATTTCAGCGGCACCGCAACAGCGCCAGTACCAGCGAATGACCAGTCCAAACCAATGACCACGCCTTTGTCACGGGCGCTTTCAACCGCTGCCATCACATCTTTCAGCTCGACGCGCTGTTCCGCGCGCGCCTTCTCCGACCAGAAATTGGTTCTCTCGACGGTGCTCTTGATCTCCTCATCGTCCATCTGGGCGAGCAGCGCGATGCCGGGGATAGATTTGGCCAGCGAAACACCAAGACCGGTCGGGAAGTTTTTCGCTTTCGGGTGATGGCCGCGCCGCATATAGACAATATTCAGCAAGATGGAATTGCGGCAGGTGATGGCGGTGCTATGCCCTGTTTCCAGGGCGATGGCATCGGCAATGAAGCGAATTTTGCCTGAGCCTTTCAGCGCAGGTTTTACCCAGGTGCCGAGCGTGGAGAGTTTGTCGGTGGGGAAATACAGATGCTCCGTTTCGTTGTGGCTGAGATAGCCAAGTTCGACAAGGTTGTGCAGCACGGCAACAACGCTCGAATGCGGGCAGCCGAGATGCTGGCGTATTTCCGTGGCGGTCGCGGGCCGGCGCGTCTGCTTGAAAATTTCCATCACCTCGAAGGCGCGGCCGACGGATCTGCTGATTGAGACTTTCATCACGACTCCCGTATGGTGAGTCGGGCCAATGCAGCCTACGGCACCCGACCTGATCAGCGTTTGCAGGTGGTCTAGAGTGTTTTCAGCGTGACTGGAATAAGAAAGCGGTGCTGAAAACGCTCTAGCCTTTGTTTTATCGAGCAATTTTATCACCGGGCTGACGCCGCTCATGGTGATATTGCGCTAGCAAGGCCCCAGTTTTGCTTAGGGCGTGTTTCTTAGTGGAAAGCTGGTTACATCGCAAACCGATGACGTAGACTTGCAACAATTAGGCCATACTGTCGAGTGATTGCTGGTGTATGAGTTACCGGATCGCCCCCAGCTTCTGTTTGGCCATCGCCAGGCGCGTGCCGAGTGAAGCGATCAGGATGGCGGCGCAGCTGGCGCTGAACGCGAACATATAGAGCGCCGGCGTGTAGCTGCCGGCTGCGTCGTGGATGGAGCCGGCGATCACCGGGCCGATGCCGGCGCCGATAACGAAGGCAGACAACGCCCAGGCATAGATCTGCGCATAATGGCTCAGCCCGAACAGGCGGCTGACCAGGAAGGCCAGCAGATCGACCTCGGCGCCCGCGCACCCGCCGAGCAGAAGAATGGCCGGGAACACGGCGACGCCCCCGGCCAGGAGAAGGCAGGACAGGGCGGCCGTCATGATGAAGGCTGCGCCCACCAGGCCAGCGGGGAACCTGTCCACCAGAAAACCCAGCAGCAAGCGGCCGGCAATCACGGCATAGCCAAAAAACCCCATCATGAAGCCGGCCTGGGCGTGGCTGAAATGCCGGTCCAGCAGCAGCACCGGCAAATGGACGATAAGCCCGGCGACACCGGTGGCGATCAAAACGAAGGCAGCGATCAGCCGCCAAAAGGCGGAACTGCGCAGGGCCTCTGCGGTGACGGTGCCGATAAGCGCCGCCTGATCGGCGATGATGGTGCGTGACGCGGTTTCGCGCAGGAAGGTGTAAGTGACCGGCAGACCGATCAGGATTTCAGCAGCGGCCAGCAGGCGAAAAGCGATGCGCCAGCCATAGGCGCTAACAGCGCCGCCGACCACCATCGGGGTGAGCACGGCGGCAAGCCCGGTGCCGCTGAGCATGATGCCCAAAGCCAGGCCGCGGCGCCGGGTGAAGTGGCGGGCCACCGCACGGCTCCAGACGATAGGTGAGGTGCCGCCGCCGAGCAGCGATAGAGCGAAGAACGCCGCGTAGAACAGCCTTATGTCGGCCGGGACCATCGAGACCAGCAGGAACCCGAGGGCGAGGCCGATTTGTGAGAGCAGAGCGACCACACGGCCGCCGAAGCGATCGACGGCGCCGCCGATGAACGGGTAGATCAACACGGTGCCGAGGCTGTAGCTGAGCATGCCGCCGGAGACGGCACCGCGGGGCCAGCCAAAGGCGGCAGAGAGCGGGCCGACGAACTGGCCAAAGGCATAGAACAGCAAGCCGGTGGTGCCCAGCCCAACGCCGATGGTGGCTGCCAGCAGCACCGGCCAGGACTCGGCGAATTCCGACCTGTCCTCGGGCAGCACAGGCACTTTCCCAACCGACACTCAGACGGTCCGTAGCACGTCGATTGGCTCAACAACGCCCTCGCGGGTCATGTGCCAGAATGTCCAGCCATTGCAGCTTGGCGCGTTTTGCACCGCCGCCCCCACCTGATGGATGGAGCCGCGATGCGGGCCACAGCTCAGCGTGCCATCCGCCATCACCGTGGCGGCAACCCGCAATTGCTTGTCGGTGAGGATCACGCCGGGCAGGATCAATCCGCGTTCCACCAGGCTGCCAAAGGCCACGCGCGGGGTGTCGCGTCGCGTGGGCGTCGCCTCGATCGCTTCGGTGGGGGCGGCTTTTTGGCGCCGTATGCGCCCCCAGGCGGCTTCGACATAAGCGGGGTGGCGTTCGATGCCGACGAAATGCCGGTGCAGCCGCTTTGCCACCGCCGCCGAGGTGCCGCTGCCCAAAAACGGGTCCAGGATCACGTCGCCCGCCATGGTGCTGGCCAGCAGGATGCGATGCAGCAGGGCTTCCGGTTTTTGCGTCGGGTGCAGTTTCAGCCCGTGCTCGTTTTTCAGCCGTTCTTCGCCGGTACAGAGCGGGATCAGCCAGTCGCTGCGCATCTGCAGATCGTCGTTCAGCGCCTTCATCGCCGCGTAATTGAAGCGGTAGCGGCTATCCTGCTGGCGTGCCGCCCAGATCAGCGTTTCATGCGCATTGGTGAAGCGCCGGCCGCGGAAATTCGGCATCGGGTTGGATTTGCGCCAGATCACATCGTTCAGAATCCAGAAACCAAGATCCTGCAGGATGGCACCGATACGGAAAATATTGTGGTAGCTGCCGATCACCCACAGCGTTCCGTCCTTGCGGAGCAGGCGGCGCACTTCGGTCAGCCAGGTTCGGGTGAAGGCGTCATAGGCGCCGAAATCGGCAAAACGGTCCCAGTCGTCGTCCACGCCATCGACCAGGCTGTCATCCGGCCGGCGCAGCTCGCCGCGCAACTGCAGATTGTAAGGCGGGTCGGCGAAGACACAGTGCACGGAGGCGGAGGGGAGCATGCGCATCATCTCCACGCAATCGCCGCGCAATATCTGGTCCAAAGGCAGGTCGCGGGAGATGTCCAAGGCCTTGCAGGGGGTCCGATCCGGAAAGGCCGAACCTTGAAGATCGTCCCGCATGCGCGTCAACAGGCACGTGAACAAGCAGCAGGGCAATCGCGCGCGGGTCACGCTTGGAGTTCCTCTTCCTATCGCCTATCTGTGCTCCAGGCGCGCTGTGACACGGTGCTACTCCTCCTGCCGTAGGACGGGCCTTGGCCCGGATCGCTATGAGAGGTTCCCGGAGGGCCTCTCCGGCGCGCCACCTCCATCACTTCTCCAGATCGCCGGCATCGCCGGATATGATCCGGTGGGTCAGCAGCACATGCTGTGCGCCTTCCTCCAGAACCACCGTCGGGTCGCTCAGCAGCTCGGGGATCAAGGCATAGTCTGCATCCGCCAGATCGGGATGATGGTCGCGCTGCTTGGCCACAAACGCCGCGATGCGCGCGCGCAGCTGTGGCAGTGTGGCCGTTTCGTCCGGGGGCTTCGGCGCGCTCCCGATCGGCCGTCCCTTCATCGGATCGCTCTTCACCGGTGCCCGCATCCACGCCTTTCCGTGATCGTAATCAAATCCCGGGTCGATCCCAACCGGAACCTGTTCATGCTTGCCGCTCTTCTTGTCGATCAGATCCGGGTTTCGATCGGCGGCGCCGTATCCGTCCGCTCTTGCCCATCCGCGCCAGGCCAGGCCCGTTCACCGGCCAAGCAGCGAGCGCAAAACCTTGACCCTTCCCGAAAACGAGAACAAAATAGGAACATGCCAACTGCCTGTTCCCTGGATGCCCGTTCCCTGGATGTTTTGCGCCAGCGCATCCGCCACCTGGAGCGCCCCACCGCACATCATACAAGGATTCTGCCCTTTGATGTCGAGGCGATCGATCGGCATCTGCCAGAGCGCGGTTTGCCTTTGGCGGCGCTGCATGAGGTGAGCGGCGGCGGGGCGGATGAAGGGCCCGCGGCGTCCGCGGCCTTGTTCACCGCCGGCATCCTGGCCCGTCTGGACCATCCTGTCCTGTGGTGCTCCTCCGGGCGCGACCTTTTCGGGCCAGGGCTGGCCTGTGCCGGGTTGTCGCCCGATCGGGTGCTCTATGCCGAAGCCACGGACGACAAAACCGTGCTGCTGGTGATGGAGGAAGCCTTGCGCCACCCGGGCCTGGCCGCCGTGGTGGGTGAGGTGTTTCGCCTGCCAATCACCGCATCGCGCCGGCTGGTGCTGGCGGCGGAGAAATCAGGGGTGATGGCAATGGCGCTGCGCCGCCATCACGGCCGCGCGGAGAAGACCGCTTCACCCAATGCCGCCTGCACGCGCTGGCTGATCAGCCCCTTGCCGTCCACGCCCTCGCCGGTAGGGGCGTCGGGTCTTGGGCGGGCGCGATGGACCATCGATCTCACGCGCTGCCGTGGCGGCACACCCAAAACCTGGATCATGGAGGCTTGCGATGCGCAGGGTCGTCTCGCTGTTCCTGCCGAGCTGGGCCACGGACAGGCTGCATATGCAGACCAAAAACGCGCCTGAGGCCGACCCCCGCCCGATGCTGACGGCAGCGCGGCTGGGTGCGCGGCGCATGGTGATGGCGGTGGATGCGCAGGCGCAATCGCTTGGGCTGCATCCCGGCATGGCGGTGGCCCAGGCGCAGGCCATGCTGCCCGATCTGCGTATCGAGCAAGACGATCCGGCGGGCGATGCGGCAGGGCTGAACCGCCTGGCGGGGTGGTGCCTGCGTCATATCAGCCCTTTGGCCGCCGCCAGCCCGCCGGATGGCGTTTTTATCGATGTCACCGGCTGCACGCATTTGTTTGCAACCGGAACGGAGGATGGCGAGGCGGCACTGCTCGGCCTGCTGGTCAGGCGCCTCGCTCAAGCCGGGATTGCCGCGCGTGCGGCGGTGGCCGATACGCCGGGGGCCGCGCATGCTCTGGCCCGCCGCGGCAAAACGCAGATCACGATCGCGCCGCCGGGAACAACCCGCGACGTGCTCCGGCCTTTGCCGGTCAGCGCCCTGCGTTTGCCCGATGATACTGTGCAGGCTTTGCGCCGGCTGGGTTTCGATACTTTGGGCCAGATGATGGCCGCCCCGCGCGCCCCGCTGGCCAAACGCTTCGGCGCCGGCGTTCTGCGCCGGCTGGATCAGGCAACCGGCGATGCCGCGGAGCCCATCGAACCCGTTCTGCTGCCGGAGATGCCGCGTAGCCGGCTGGGTTTTCTGGAGCCTATTTCCACCCCGGACGACCTGGCACGCGCCACAACCATGCTCTGCGAGCGGCTCTGCGAAAAACTGCTCGCGCGCGGGTTGGGCGCCAGCCGGCTCGATCTGGTGTTTGCCCGGGTGGACGGCGCCAGCCAATCCATCCGCATCGGCACCGCCGCACCGACACGCCAGGCAGCGCATCTGATACGGTTGCTGACGCAAAAACTCGAAACCATCGATCCTGGGTTTGGCATCGAATCGATGATACTGAGCGCATCGCTGAGTGGCCCGCTCGGGGCGCGGCAGATACTCACCGATCTTTGCACCGATGCCGCCATGCCCGATCTCTCCGGTCTGGTGGATATATTGGCGAACCGGCTCGGCCCGGCCAAAATTTTTCGCCTGGCGCCGGTGGAAAGCGACGTGCCGGAACGCGCGCTTCGCCGTGTGCCCGCTTTGGGGCAAGCCGAGGGCGCCAACTGGCCCGACCGGCTGCCGCGTCCACCGCGTCTCTACACACCGCCCTATCGCATCGATGTCATGGCGCTGCTGCCCGATCACGCACCGGCGCAATTCACCTGGCGCCGCCGCCCTTATCGCGTGCGCCGCGCCGACGGGCCGGAGCGCATTTTCGGCGAATGGTGGAAACACGAGGGCGAACGCTGGGCAATCCGGGATTATTTTCAGGTAGAGGACGAAAGGGGCCAGCGTTTCTGGCTATTCCGCCGCGGCGACGGGCAGGATGCGGAAACCGGCGATCTGCAATGGTTCCTGCACGGAATGTTCGGTTGATGAAAGAGCAACGTGTTGCCCAAACATGAGCTATGTCGAGCTCCAGGTCACCTCGCATTACAGCTTTCTGCGCGGCGCATCGAGTGTCGAAGAGCTGCTCGCGCAAGCCAAGCTCCATGGTTATGAAACCATTGCCATCACCGATCGCAATTCGCTCGCCGGCATTGCGCGCGCGCATAAGCGGGCGGCGGAAGCCGATATCAGGCTGATCATCGGCTGCCATCTCGATCTTGCTGATGGCACAAAAATTCTCGTCTATCCCACCTTCCGTGCTGCCTATGCGCGGCTATGCGGATTGCTCAGCATCGGCAAGAAGCGTGGCGGGAAAGGCGCCTGCATCCTGGAATGGAGCGACCTGGCTGCCCATGCCGAAGGGCTGATCGGCATTCTGGTGCCCGATCTTCCAAACGCGGCGCTGTCGGCACAGCTGCACCGCCTGAAAGCAGATTTCGGTGATCGTGCCTATCTTGCCCTCACCCTGCAGCGCCGCCCGAACGACGCAACCCGGCTCTATCAGCTTGCGCATATGGCACAGACCGCGCGGGTAAAAACCGTAGCGACCAATGACGTGCTGTACCACACGCCCGCGCGGCGTATCCTGCAGGATGTGGTCACCTGCATCCGTGAAGGCTGCACGATCGACGATGCCGGCTTTCGCCGCACCCGCACCGCCGACCGTCACCTCAAACCACCGGCCGAAATGGCAAGGCTGTTCGCACGCTATCCGGAAGCGCTTGCCTGCACAGTGGAAATTGCCGAACGCTGCCGCTTCAGCCTGTCTGAACTCAGCTATCAATATCCGCACGAGGTCAGAGGGCACGGGCTATCCGCGCAACAGACGCTGGAAAAACTCACCTGGGCGGGGGCAACCGCAAGATACAAGGCGGTGCCCGATAAAGTGGTGGCGCAGTTGCAACACGAACTATCCCTGATCGGCTCGCTGCACTACGCGCCCTATTTTCTGACCGTCGAAAAAATCGTCAGTTATGCCCGATCACAGGGCATCTTGTGCCAGGGCCGCGGCAGTGCCGCCAATAGCGCGGTGTGCTATGTGCTCGGTATAACCGCGATCGATCCTGTGCAGAGCAATCTGCTATTCGAGCGTTTCATCAGCACGGCACGGCACGAGCCGCCGGATATCGACGTCGATTTCGAGCATGAACGGCGCGAGGAAGTGATACAATGGATTTTCCGCACCTATGGGCGTGATCGCGCTGCGTTATGCGCCACTGTCAGCCGCTACCGCTCGCGCGGCGCCGTGCGCGAAGTCGGCAAGGCGCTTGGCCTGACCGAGGACGTCACGGCCGCCTTGGCGGGCCAGGTATGGGGATGGAGCAATGATGGGGTGGATGAAGAGCACGCGGCGGCGCTGAATTTGAATCTGGCCGATCCCCGGCTGGACATGACGCTGAAACTGGCGCGCGAACTGATTGGATTCCCACGCCATCTCTCCCAGCACCCGGGCGGCTTCGTGCTCACGCAAGACCGGCTGGATACGCTGGTGCCGATCGAGCCGGCGGCGATGGCGGATCGGCAGGTGATCGAGTGGGACAAGGACGATATCGATACGCTCCAGTTCATGAAGGTGGATGTGCTTGGCCTGGGCATGCTCGGCTGCATGCGCCGTGCCTTCGATCTGCTGGGCGCGCATCGCAGCGAGATCGGCATCACCAACGGCATGGCGGATATCCCTGCGGATGATCCTGCAACCTACGATATGATCTGCAAGGCCGATACGGTGGGCGTGTTCCAGATCGAAAGCCGCGCGCAAATGTCCATGCTGCCGCGCCTGAAACCGCGCAAGCTATATGATCTGGTGATCGAGGTTGCCATCGTCCGCCCGGGGCCGATCCAGGGCGATATGGTGCATCCCTATCTCCGCCGGCGCGAGGGGCTGGAGAAAGTGGAATACCCTACGCCCGAATTGCGCTCGGTTCTGGAAAAAACCCTTGGCGTGCCGCTGTTTCAGGAGCAGGCAATGAAGGTCGCCATGGTCTGCGCCGGTTTTTCGCCCACCGAGGCCGATCAGCTTCGGCGCTCAATGGCCACGTTCAAGATCACCGGCGGCGTAAGCCATTTCAAGGACAAGCTGATCCAGGGCATGGTGGACCGTGGATATACCGCAGATTTCGCCGAACGCACATTCAAGCAGATAGAAGGTTTCGGCAGTTATGGGTTTCCCGAAAGCCACGCGGCCAGCTTTGCGCTGATCGCCTATGCCAGCTCCTGGATGAAATGCCACCACCCGGATATTTTTGCCTGCGCCTTGCTGAATGCGCAGCCAATGGGGTTTTACGCGCCGGCGCAGATCGTGCGCGATGCGCGGCAGCATGGCGTAAAAATCCGCCCGGTTTCGATCAATCATAGCCGCTGGGATTGCACGCTCGAACCCTGTGGCGAAAAATATCTGGCGTTGCGGCTGGGGTTTCGCATGGTCAAAGGATTATCCGACAAGGACGCCGGCAAGCTGATCGGCGCGCGTGCCGACATGCCCTATACAAATATCGCCGAATTGCATCAGCGCAGCCGCCTGCATCCGGGGGCTCTGGAACGGCTGGCGGAAGCCGATGCGTTCACCTGCCTGGCAAAAACCGATCGGCGGCGGTCGCTGTGGGAGGTGCGTGCCTTGGCGCCGGCGGATTTGCCGCTCTTCGCCGGCCGTGAGGATTTTGCCGAGCCGGAAACCGACATCCTGCCGATGCAGCCGGGGCGCGAGGTCGTGGAGGATTACCGCAGTGTCGGCCTGACGCTGCGGCGCCACCCGGTGGCGTTTCTGCGCGAGGAGCTTGCCGCCCAGCATGCGCGCCGTGCTGAAGAGCTGGAAACGCTGCGGGATGGCAGCAGGCTCTGCATCGCCGGAATCGTTCTGGTCAGGCAGAGGCCGGGCAGCGCCCGCGGCGTGATGTTCATGACCATCGAGGATGAAACCGGCCATGCCAACCTGATCATTTGGCCCTCCGTGTTCGAACAGCAGCGCCGGCTGATCCTCTCCACGGCGATGGTGATGTGCCATGGCAAGTTGCAGCGGGAAGGCGGCGTGATCCATGTGATCGCCGACCGGCTGGTGGATTTATCCGAGCTGCTGCGCAGCGTAGGGTCGCGCGACGAGCGGTTCGTTATCCCGACAGGCCGCGGCGACGAAGCCAAGCATGGCGGATCGCCTGATTCGCGGGAGATCAAGGTAAAAACAAGGGATTTCAGGTAACACCCGGCCAGCCCGGCGCGCCGCGGCGCGGTGCTGAACCAGGCCCCGCTTTTCTTTTGGCAACAGCTCAGACAACTTCTGCCTCCCGACCGCGTTCGAAAGCCCAGCATGTCCGAAACCCGTCTGCCAACTGTCCCGCCGCCGAAGCCCGTGTCGCCGGCGGATGGCCCGGGTGCCGCCGAGGTAATGACGCTGTTCGTCATGATCGTGGCGACGCTGTATTTCGGCAAGGAAGTGCTGGTGCCGGTCACCCTGGCACTGCTGCTGGCCTTCGTGCTGGCGCCGCTGGTGGAGCTGCTGCGCCGCATCCATCTGGGCAAGGTGCCCTCCGTGCTGCTCGGCGTGATCATGGCGCTTGGGATCATCCTGGCCATCGGCGCTGTCATCGGCGAGCAGATCGCCCAGCTCAGCGGCGACATCCCCAAATACGCCACCACCGTCGAGGCCAAGATTGCCAGGGTGCGCACCTACACTGTCGGCCGGCTGGAGAATCTGGCCGACCGCATTGGGCCGCAAGCGGCGGTTCCCCATCCCGAGCAAGGCGCGCCCGGGCCATACACGGTGCCGACGATTGCCGCACCCAAGGCCGCCGCGCCACAAATCACCCAGTCCGGCAGCTCTCCCTGGGAACTGGCTGAACGCTATCTCACTTCGGTGCTCTCGCCATTGGCGACCATCGGCATCGTCTTCGTGGTCGCCGTGTTCGCGCTGTTGCAGCGGGAGGATCTGCGTGACCGGCTGATCCGCCTGGTGGGGTCGGACGATCTGCATCGAACCACTCTGGCCATCGATGATGGCGGGCGCCGGTTGAGCCGGTATTTTGTCACCCAGCTCAGCATCAACGGCATTTTCGGCGTGGTCATCGGCATCGGGCTGCTGTCGATCGGGGTGCCCAACCCGGTGCTGTGGGGAATATTATCCGCACTTCTGCGCTTCGTGCCGTATGTGGGGTCGTTCATTTCCGCCTTGCTGCCCATGGCGCTGGCGGCGGCAATACAGCCTGGCTGGTCAATGACGCTATGGACCGCGGCCCTCTACGCCGTGGTGGAAGGCGTCACCGGCCAGGTGATCGAGCCGATGGTCTACGGCCATGCCACCGGGCTGTCGCCATTCTCCGTGGTGGTGGCGGCCATCTTCTGGTCCTGGCTGTGGGGGCCGATCGGCCTGATCCTGTCCACGCCACTCACATTATGCCTGGTGGTGATGGGCCGGCATGTGAAGCGGCTGGAATTTCTCGATGTGATGCTGGGGGATCGGCCGGCGTTGACGCCGGTGGAGAGTTTTTACCAGCGCGTGCTGGCTGGCGATGCCGATGAAGCGCAGGACCACGCGGAAACCCTGCTGAAAGAGCGCTCGCTCTCCACCTATTACGACGAGGTGGCGCTGAAAGGCCTGCAACTCGCCGCCAATGATGCGCAGCGTGGCGAACTGAACCACGATCAGCTCGATCGGGTAAAAACCACCATCAAAACCCTGGTCGATGGGCTGGGCGGCCATGAAGACAAGCAGCCACCGCCGCACAAGCACGACAAGGGCGCGGTGGAACCGCCCGATGACGAGAAAGCCTTGCCGCAGAACCCGGAGCCGGCTGGTGAGAAGGCACCCGAAAACAAGCTGCCACCAGCCTGGCGGGATAGCTCGGCCATATTATGTATTGCCGGGCGCGGGCCGCTGGATGAGGCGGCCGCGGCCATGCTGGCGCAATTGCTCGGCAAGCACGGCATGGGCGCAAGGCTGGTGAGCTACGACGAGGTATCGCGTGAGAGGATCGACTCCCTGGATGTCACCGGTGTGGCCATGGCCTGCATGTCCTATCTCGATATCAGCGGCAGCCCGGCCCATTTGCGGTATCTGATGCGGCGGCTGCGTCAGCGCTTGCCACGCAATGCACCCATCCTGGTAGGATTATGGCCAAGCGAGGATCCCACGCTGAAAGACAAGGCGGCGCAGCAGGCCATCGGCGCTGACTATTTTACCAGCTCGCTCTGCGAAGCGATTGCCGCCTGCGCCGGGGCAGCCAGCAAGGCGGTGGGCGAGGCAAAGTCAGCCTGAGCGCGGGGCAGAACGCTCCAGGCCTGTCTTATTTTTCATGGACGAGCTTGTTTTTTAGTAGACTGGGTTAACCGGTAGGTGGTTATATCCACTATCGAATTAACTCAAAACCGGCCTCATTTCCCCATAATCGGCACGTTTGCCTAGATAGAGTGGCGCTCCGATGCGCAGCCTACGTGCCATCGTTCCGGATATGCTACTTGAAGTTGTATAGGTGATGTGTTAATCCGCTCAATGGCTAGTGGCGCCGGGATAACCGGGCGAATCTGGAAACAGGCTCGCGAATGCCGGTCTTGGAGGTGAGCATGAGGCGCCCAAACGGCTGTGGTACGAGTTACGGGATCTGAGCGTGGCGTCCTCATCCCGCTCACGCCTGTTTCTACAAGCCGGTGTTTTCATCCTTTCCTTGACCATAATGTTCATGCCGTTCTGCCGGGGCGCTTTGGCGCAGGATAGTGGGCGGCTCCTGGCCACCTCCGGCGTCAGTGAAATCGATGGTGCGGCCGGCGGCGGGCTGGCGCCATGGGCGGTGATCACCGGATATGGCACGCGCGACCAGATCGGCGGCAATATTCACGGCACATTTGCCGATACCTCGGATTTCCTGCTCGGCTCGGCGGGCGCCAGCCTGGGGCTCTACGATAGGCTGGAACTCTCCTACGCGCATGATTGGTTCGACACCGGGGCCGCCGGTGCGCGGCTCGGCCTTGGCCGTGGCTACCAGTTCCATCTGGATGTCGCCGGCGCCAAGCTCCGCCTGCTTGGCGATGTGGTCTACGATCAGGATAGCTGGTTGCCGGAGATTTCCGTGGGCACCCAGTTCAAGGCAGCCGACAAACATGCCGTGCTGAACGCGATCGGCGCCAGAAGCCCGGATGGGGTGGATTTCTACCTTGCGGCAACCAAGTTGTTTTTGAGCGAAAGCCTGCTTCTGGATGCCACCATACGCGCCACCAAGGCCAACCAGTTCGGTCTTCTGGGTTTTGGCGGTGATCGCAACCGCGGCTACAGCGCGGAATTCGAAGGATCGGCGGCGTTGCTCCTCTCGCGTAAATTGGCTGTCGGCGTGGAAATCCGCACCAAGCCGGATAATCTCGGCTTTGCCAGCGAACAACCGGCTTACGATGTGTTCGCCGCGTATTTCCTGAACAAGCACCTCTCCGCGGCGCTGGCATTCCTGTCACTTGGGACGATCGCCAGGCAGGGCGAGCAAAACGGAATTTATCTTTCGCTGCAAACCGGTTTTTGAGAGCGTCATGAGCAAGTTCGTTTTAATAATATGTTTTTTGGCCACCGCCCTGTCGGTGCCGGCGCGCGCCGCCGAAACGCTGTACCAGCAATTGGGTGCGAAACCAGGCATTACCCGCATCGTCGATAATGCGCTTACCCTGTATTTCACCGATCCTCGTCTGCATGACGATTTCGACAATATAAACCGTGATTGGCTGGCGCCGCGCTTTGTCGCCTTCATCTGCCACGTCACTGATGGGCCTTGCATCTACAAGGGGCGTCCGATGGCGGCTGCGCATAAGGGGCTGCATATCAACCAGGCGCGGTTCAATGCTGTTGTGGAGGATCTGCAGATCGCCATGAACCAGGCCGGCATTCCGTTCAGAATGCAGAACCGCCTGCTCGCGCGCCTGGCACCGATGGAGCGCGATATTGTCACCCGGTAATGCGCGCACGGCCAGGCGGGCGGCCATCCTGCTTACCCCTGTTCTGCCGCTCGCCGCCATGGGCGTGCCGGGCGCTACGGTGCAGCAGATCAACCGCGCCTTCGATGTGGCAAGCGTGCGCATCGGCCGGGGCGAGGCGGTGCATTTTTCCAACAATGACGAGTTCGACCACGAGGTTTACGTCGACTCGCCAGACTTCAACTATGAATCAGAGGAGCAGTCGCCAGGTCAGACAATCGCCGTCACCTTCACCAGCGCAGGCACCTTCCAGGTGAAGTGCCACATCCATCCGAAAATGCATTTGCGCGTGGAGGTTGTTGATCCAAGCAGATGACGATCCGGGCAAAGATCCTGCTTGGCTGCGTATCGCTCACCTTGCTGGCCGGGCTGATGGGCCTGTTCGGCGCGATGCAAAGCCGCAAGCTCGGCTCCGTGGCCTTGGATATCTACGACAAGGCTTTTATGGCGGTAACCTATCTGCGCGAGGCGCAGTTCGATTTCAACCGCCTGGCCGGCGAAGCCGCGGCCGCAGGCACCGCCTCGCTGACCGACGAGGCAACCGCACAGGAGGTGCTGGATGATCTCGATCTGGTGCGGGATAGGGCGATTACGCCGGCAGCCCGGCTGGAGGCTGCTGCATTGCGGGCGCAGGTTGCAGCCTTGCTGCCGCATATATCCTCCGATCCGCGTGCCGTCGGGGCCGCCGAGCATGGGTTCGAGCGGCTGGTAGAAACCTTTGCCGATGACGGCTACCGCTACCGCCGCAGCGTCGAGGCGTTGATCCGGCGCCAGATGACCCAGACCTGGCTGGCCATCGGCCTCAGCCTGCTGGCGGCACTGAGTATCACGGCGGTGATCAGCAACAGGATCGCGCCGCCGGTGCGCCGCGCCGTGCGCATCGCCCAGTCGATTGCCGCCGGCCGGCTGGATAACCCGATCAGCGTCCAGGGCCACGGCGAGACCGCCGATCTGCTCAGCGCGCTCTCGGTGATGCAGGCCAACATCGCCGCGGCGATGGCGCGAATCCAGGCGCTGCTCGCCGAGCAGGCGGCGAATTATGCCGGGGAAATCGCTGCCCAGCATGCCCAGATGGAGGCCGCTCTGGCGAATATGAGTCAGGGCCTCTGCCTGTTCAGCGCGGAAGGGCGTCTGGTGGTGGCCAATCGCCGCTTCGCCGAGATGTTCGGCGCGCCCGATCTGGGCGCGACGGCGCATGACGTGCTGTGCGGCGCCGGGCTGGATATCCTGCTGGATGTCGCCTGTGGCAGCGATATACAGACATTGTCCTGCGATTTGCCCGATGGCCGCAGCATCGCGGTGTCGCAGCAGGCGGTCGCCGGCGGCGGCTGGGTGGCGACCTACGAGGATATCAGCGAGCGGCGCGTTGCCGAACAGCGTCTGGCGCATATGGCCCGCCACGACCAGCTCACCGGATTGCCGAACCGGTTGCTGTTCGGCGAGCATATGCAACGGGCCCAGGCCGCATCCCGGCCGCACAACACGCTTGCCGTGCTTTGGCTGGATCTCGACCGGTTCAAATATGTCAACGACACCTACGGGCATCCCCATGGCGACGCGTTGCTGCGCGACGTGGCCAAGCGGCTGCTGGCCTGCGTTGGCAATGCCGGCCTGGTGGCGCGGCTGGGCGGCGACGAGTTCGCGATCGTGCAGGAGCAGGCAAGCCAGCCCCAGGGTGCCACGGCGCTGGCAAAGCAGGTGATTGCCGCCCTGTCGGCTCCGTTCATGATCGAACAGCACGAGATCAAGATTGGCGCCAGCGTCGGCATTGCGTTGTCGCAGGAGGATGCGCTCGGCGCCGATGCGTTGCTCAAGCGCGCCGATCTTGCCCTGTATCGTGCCAAGGCGGAGGGCAAGGGGCGGTATCGTTTCTTCGAGGAGGCGATGGAAGCGCATCGTGTGCTGGAGCAGGATCTGCACAACGCGGTGATCCAGGAAGAACTCGAAGTGTTCTACCAGCCGCTGGTCGAGGTTGGCCGCGGCATTTCCGGGTTCGAGGCGCTGCTGCGCTGGCGCCATCCCAAACATGGTCTTCTGACCCCCGACAAATTCGTCGCCCTTGCGGAAGAAGTCGGTCTGATCGAGGAGATTGGCGAATGGGTGCTGCGCCGTGCCTGTGCGGACGCAGCGTCGTGGCCGGGGGCACTGAAGGTCGCGGTGAATCTCTCCCCCCTGCAATTCAAGGCCGATCTGCTGCACGTTGTCACCAACGCGCTGAACCTCGCCGGTTTGCCGGCATCCCGCCTTGAACTGGAGATTACCGAATCGCTCTTCCTGCAAGACGATGATGCCGTGCTGTCCACCTTGCGCGCGATACGTGCGCTGGGCGTGCGGATTGCCATGGACGATTTCGGCACCGGCTATTCATCCTTGAGCTATCTGCAACGTTTTCCGTTCGACAAGATCAAGATCGACAAATCCTTTGTCCAGGGGATGACAGAGAAGGCGGATTGCCTGGCCATCGTCCGCGCGGTGATCAGCCTCGGCCGCTCGCTTGGCATGATGGTGAACGCGGAAGGCGTCGAGACGGAGGCGCAACGCGCCGCCCTCACCACTGAAGGCTGTGCCGAATTGCAAGGCTACCTCTTCAGCCGCCCCCAACCCGCCATCGCCGTCACCCGAATGCTCCTCCAACACGAAATGACCACCCAGGCCGCCGCTGCGGCGTAGACACCTGCAGTCATCTGGCAAATCCTTGTCACCTCGCCGTAGGGTGGGCTTTAGCCCACCGCGTCCCGTCCACAAGAATTTAGGCCGACATCACCCGCGATACACACGTGCGCAAAAACAATGGCGAGAACGTGACTGGCTCCCTGATGTCATGTCACCTTGACCGATCACCTTCTAGTGCCTCGTCATAGTGGTTTTGACCGGCTGCGAAGCTAATTTACAACTCAACTGAGGCTCGACGGCTCCATTGCGTTGCCAGATGGAGAGGTCAGGCGCTACCACGGGCTGCTTCGCGCCTCATGGCGGCCCTTACCGGACGATTGGACAGAGCCGAAAAGCGGACATTCTGCATGTCGTAGAGTTTAAGATCCTGCACCGCGATACTTCGGCGATGGAACAACAGAGTTCTAGCTTTTCTCACCATCATTGCTCATGCAGATCAGGCACTGCCGGAGCGGCCCCTGCGCTCAGAACCCAATCAATCTCCAGATCGGAGGCTTCGATGATCCATGAACCAGTCGAATGAGAGCCATGCCACTCGATCTCATGAATGAGGTGACCTCGATCAGACAGGCGCAACTCATCGTAGCGCCAGTCGCGTTGGCCACGCTCTCCATGAGTTATGTTAAAATTATATGAGAAAATCCGCGGGTATCGCAGTTCGATTCGCCGATCGTGAAACGCTCCGAGCAAGCGCACGCTTAGCGATAGCATCCGGCTTTCATTACGAGACCCCGTAGACAGCTCATGTAGGCTAAACGCTTCCAGCCAAGCGTCGTGGGGGCAACGTCGATCGTTGAAATTAAAATACCAGTCGGAGGTAGCAATTTTGTAGGCAGAGGCGGGAAACACGCTTCGAACGCTCTCAAGATATTCTTGGTAGCGTCGAAAGCCATCGTTTCCGTCCTCGTCTCGACCGTCTGCCTCGAGTATGAAGGCCATCGTTGATTCCTATCGGTTTTGTATCGGCCGTGAATAGCGGTCGTCGCGACTCTGTCGTCAACAGCGAGACTTGCTGTTCGATTGCGGTTGGGGATCGATGACAGCTAGGTTACATAAATCAGGAATTGCGTACCACGCAAGTCTCTTTATTTTATATGGTATGTTGCTGGAATCTTCCCATGAGGGCCTTCGCCATTCGACCTGTAATTGCCGCGCGGCCGTGGCAAGGGTCGACCGGTGGCCATCATTTGTCTCCTTTAGGGTGGTTACCCGCGCCTCCTCGCAAAGTAGCTTCGACCATGGCAGCAGGGACCAAGAATGCGGCACTAATGAGGAAAACGACCAAGCGCTTCGATGTCATCAACCGTTCCTCAGCCCAATGCCGTCGCTAAGATTGCCCGGTCTAGAGGTGTGGGGCGAGCAACGCCTTGGCGAGTCTCACCCGCGAGCAGCGCCGATGCCTAGCCGACGCGCTGTTGCAAATGTTAAGAAATTCCTACCACTCAGCGAGGCGAGCTTTTCCAATGGCTTACCCGGTGCGAATGTTCGCTTTCCTAAGTCCGCCTGCGCTGGAAGCGGAAGGCCGCTTCCAGCAAATCTCGGCCAAGAGCGGCCAGCGCCACGCCGCGCATCACAACACCAATGCAGCGCTTTGCAACCCGTCAAATTTACTGTGATGGAGTACTAGGCAGCCTCAAACAATCATGGCACGACGCGCAAGCGTATTTTGCCGATCCAGGTATAAGCAAAAAAATAACCAAGAAGGTACTAAACACACGAGGCAGCCAAGAAGAAGAGATCCAAGAACCGAGCATGTCAAAACGAACCGGAATAGACCGACTTGCCATTCGCTCAAAGCCGACCCGGCAGCTCGGCCCTCTTGGTGAATCCCCTCGTGCCCGGTGTGTCGTCGCGGTCAAATTTCTTTTTTCATCGAGCAGCTCGAATCTACATGACCAGGCCCGCTGCGCCGCGTTGCCACCAGCCCCCCGCCCCCCTACCCACCAGTCAAGCTCATATGTCGCGCCACGGCAGGCGCGCGCTGGCGGCGGTCGATGATGAAATCGTGGCCCTTTGGCTTGCGCGAGATGGCCTCGCGAATCGCCGCCTGAAGATCCTCGCCGCGGCGCAGCGGCGTGCGCAAATCGGCGGCATCATCCTGGCCCAGGCACATATACAGTGTGCCGGTCACCGTCAGGCGCACCCGGTTGCAGTCCTCGCAGAAATTATGCGTCATCGGGGTAATAAAGCCCAGCCGGCGCCCGGTTTCGCGAATGGTCACGTAGCGGGCCGGGCCACCACTGCGGTGGTCACTGTCGTCCAGCGTCCAGCGCTGGCGCAGCCGGGCGCGCACCAGAGAGAGCGGCAGATACTGGTCGGCCCGCGCGGGGCCAATCTCGCCCAGCGGCATGGTCTCGATCAGACACAGATCGAAGCCGTGCTGGCCGCACCAGGCGATGAGATCGTCGATCTCGTCCTCATTCTCGCCTTTCAGCGCCACCGCGTTGATCTTTATCGCCAGCCCGGCATCGCGTGCGGCGAAGATGCCCTCGAAAACCTTGGCGATATTGCCCCAGCGGGTCAGCCGGGCGAAGCGGTCGGCATCCAGCGTGTCCAGGCTCACATTCACCCGGGCGACGCCGGCACGGGCCAGGCCCTCCGCATGGCGCGCCAGCTGGGTTCCGTTGGTGGTCAGCGTCACCTCGTCCAGCCCGTCGCCCAGCCGGGCGCCCAGGCTGTCGAACAGGCGCATCACGTTGCGCCGCACCAGCGGCTCGCCGCCGGTAATGCGCAGTTTGCGAACACCGGAGGCGATGAAGGCGGTGCAGAGGGTTTCAAGCTCCTCCAGAGAGAGGATGTCCGCCTTGGGGAGAAAATTCATATCCTCCGCCATGCAGTAGACGCAGCGCAAATCGCAACGATCTGTCACTGAAACGCGCAGATAGGTGATAGGCCTGGCAAACGGGTCAATCAGCATGGGCATGGTCCGCACATCGCGGCCCTCACCCGGCTGGTCAAGGGGCGCCGCAGGCAATGAGCCCCAACCGATGTCTTATTCCTCGACGTCCAGAACCACATTCAGTGTATTGATTAACACTTTCCCGGCGTTTTCAAAGTTGACTGTCACCCGGGTGCCAACCACGGATTGCACCTGACCGAGGCCCCAATCCGGCTGGTTTGGGTGGCGGACAAACTGGCCTGGTTCGAATTCAGTCATCTTCAGGGTGTTTTATACGCCTGTTCGATCCCGCAGAGAAAGGCCGGCGCGATGGATTTAGAGATGCAGGTACCAGCAAGCGCCACGCCGCCGGCGCGTCTGCTGGGCCCCGATCCGCTGCTCTTGGCCGGCACACTCAGCAACCGGCTCTGCCACGATCTGTCTGGCTCGCTCGGGGCGCTGGCCGGCACGCTGGAGATGGCTGCTGAAGAGGGCGATCAGGAGGCGCTGGCGCTGGCAATGGTGCTCGCGCAGGAGATGTCGGCCAGGCTTCGGCTGTTGCGCGCCGCCTGGGGCGCCGGCAGCGAATTGCCGGAACTCGAAACCCTTCTGCCCGGGCTGCCAGGGGCGGATCGGCTCAAGCTGGATGCCAGCAACCTGACCACCACCGACGAACGCATGCGGCGGCTGGCGCTGATGTTTCTGCTGGTCGCCGCCGCTGGCCTGCCACGCGGCGGCACCATCCGACTTGGCGGCACCGATCAAGGTTTTTGGGTAGAGATTGAAGGTGTGCGGGCCGCATGGCCGGCTGAGCTGGAAACCTGCCTTGCCGAGAGCCACGCTTTGCTGGAGGCCTGCGAACGGCCGCGGGCGCTGGCTGTGGCTTTATCCTGCCTGCACGCCAGGGCCCGTGGGCTCACCATCGGCATCAACTCCCCCACCCGCCTCACCGTCAGCTAACGCGGGGCCTTAGGCATCGTCGGCACATAAGTGCGTCGGCACGCCGACAAAGATGCCGCCTCAAACAAAGGCTAAGGGCCCGTTCGACCCAGCAACCCGATTCGGTTAATGCCGAACGGGCCCTTAGGTCCGATCCCATTTATGCATCGACAACAAGGTGTCGGTGGAGAGCAGATGGCCGCAACTGCGAGGCTGGGCAAGAATTCTTGCCCAGCCTCTGCGCGGTGGCGTGGTTTCGGCTGGCACATAGGCGGCGTGCGAGAGCAACCTGGTGCTATCCAGGCACCCGGCCCGGGCGCCGCCCGCTAACGGGCGATCGAACGCCGTGTTGGCCGGCAGTTTCGGCGCGGCAGACGCGCCGCCGGCAACACAGAACGACACGGCGAGAACGGCATAAAGGCGATGCATGCGATACCTCCGTCGCGTCTTGAGAAGCTGTCAGGCCGTCAACGTCCGGAATTCTGAATCGGCACGCCCCTCGCGCGGCTTTGATGCGCGGCGCGGGATTGTCCGCGCCCCTGCATCAGGCTAATGCCGCAGCGCCCCATGCCCGATCTCCCTCCTGCCAATCTCGCTTTGGCCGAAATGCCCCCCATCGGCTCCGGCGGCGGTCCCCTGGCCGCGTATCGCGCGCGCGTCGCCGAGGGCGCGCTCACCACCGACGATGCCCAGCTTCTCGCGGCAGAGCGGCTGCAGAATTTGTGGGTGAAGCTGCGCGGCTACGACCCGCCACCTCGGCCGCAAGGCGGTTTTCTGCTCACGCGCCTGCTGCGCCGCCGCCCCACCGAGGGCGCGCCGGATGCGCGGCCGAACGGGCTGTATCTGGTCGGCGAGGTCGGGCGCGGCAAATCCATGCTGATGGATATGTTCTTCGACGAAGTGGACATACGGCGCAAACGCCGCATCCATTTCCACCGCTTCATGCAGGAAGCCCATGCCCGCATCCATGCATGGAAAAAGGCCAACCCGGAGGGCGATGACCCCATTCCGCCGCTGGCCGATCATTTTGCCAGCCAGGCCGCCCTGCTCTGTTTCGACGAGTTCCAGGTGAACGACATCGCCGACGCCATGATCCTTGGCCGGCTGTTCCAGGCGCTGTTCGATCGCGGCGTGGTGGTGGTGGCCACATCCAACACCGCGCCAGACGATCTGTTCCGGGGCAAGCCCGGTCGCGATGCCTTCCAGCCCTTTATCGATCTGCTGAAGCAGCGCCTCGATGTTCTGCTCCTGCAAGGCGAGCGGGATTGGCGCCGTGCCAGGCTGCGCGGCATGCCCACCTGGCATGTGCCGGCCGATGCACGGGCGGAGCGCGCGCTGGATGAAGCGTTTCGCCAGCTCACCGCCGGCGCGGCGTCCCGCAACGACCGGCTGCTGGTGATGGGCCGCACGTTGCAGGTGCCGCTGGCAGCCGCGGGCGTCGCCCGCTTCGATTTCGCCGCACTCTGCGGCACGCCGCTGGGCGCCGGCGATTATCTTGCTCTGGCCACGCATTTCCATGCGCTGGTGCTGGATGGGGTGCCGCGCCTGTCACCGGATAATTACGATGAAGCCCGCCGGTTCATCGTTCTGGTGGATGCACTCTACGATCATCGGGTGAAATTGGTGGCGTCGGCCGATGCGCCACCGGATCAATTATACCAGCGCGGCGAAAACGCCACCGCCTTCGAACGCACCGCCTCGCGCCTGGAGGAAATGCAAAGCCAGGCCTACCTGGCCCTGGCGCATTTGACCTAGTACCTCGGCACAGAAGTTTTGACCGGTTGCGGAAACTGGCGCGTAACTCATCCGCGGTATGAACGCTCCATTTTAGTACCCAGACGGAGACGGCGGGCGCCGCCAACGGTTTGCTTGGCGCCCACGACCGTCGTTCACCCGCCTTGTCGCATTCTCTGAAGCTTGCGTTCCCGGCGAGCGCTCAGATGCCGGCAGCGGGTGCACGGCGGATATCAGCCGGAGTTAAT
>Ga0116229_10003588_pt1 | contig 25548 bp, 18 predicted proteins | sample S1TSphgellanicum_3_FD_87313 | JGI IMG/M metagenome (GOLD analysis project Ga0116229, IMG submission 87313) | Host-associated microbial communities from peat moss isolated from Minnesota, USA - S1T2_Fc - Sphagnum magellanicum MG | ecosystem: Host-associated > Plants > Peat moss > Unclassified... | reverse complement strand
TACACGTCACAACAGTTGTCATGCCCATATGCATGGCCTCATACATGATAACCAGTTACAGGCATGCCAATCATGCCTTTAGGGTTAATGTACGCTCTTAGGGTTAATGTACGTTCTTAGGTTATTGAATGCTATTAGGTGTTTTAGGGTTATGGCTTGTTTAGGGTTTCAACTTTGTTGACAGTTGTATAAAAGGCCAAGCTTTTCCCTTCTCTTGTCAGTTTTTCTAAAATTCTTTTGTCAAGGAGAGTTTCCTTCATAGTTAGACTATATTTTTAGATGCTCACGATGGTTATTACACAACCACCATTTACATACACTACGTTTTTTTTCCTTCTTTTCAATTTAATAATACATGAGAATTTCATCTCAACCTCCTCTTGTGCATTGTATATATATATATATATATATATATGTGCATGCATCTCTTTTTGGTTAATTAGTTTCTACCTTTGATTGGTTTTAGTCTTTTTGTTTACTATGGATTTACACCCTTATGACACTGAATGTCATGACATTACACGTCACGATAGGAGTCTTACCTGCTTGGGTTGGAACTAGTGATGGAACTAACACGATGGAACTCGTAGTAGGCGATGATGGCAGGTGGCAATGGAGTTGACGCAATGACGGACCATCTCGAGCTACTAACCTTGATGCGATGGTGGATCTTCTTGAGTTGCTAGAGCTACTGCTTTGGCGTTGTAATGGTGAGACCACACAAGATGGAAGAGGGTTTGCAAGGGAGGGAAAAAGGGTTGGTAGGTTTGTAAATGAGTTTGAAAAGAAAAAGGGGCCCAAAAAAAATGATGATTTTTAAGAAACTACCAAAATGAAATTGATGCAAGTGTGGTTTGCCAACCCAATGTGAGTGGGTGAAGCCTTTTCCATCCAAAATAGGATTGGTGCAGTCATGGGGGTTGGGTCATTCAGGCCTCATTTGTGTTCATATTGTCCAATCCATCTTTTACTGACCCTAGTTTCAGTTAACCTTGAAGCCTAAGCTCATTTTACAAAAAATTTACTTCAGCCTTAATAAAAATTGTGTCCAATCTATTCATCCACGAATCCAACTTCAAATTCAAATGTTGTATAATGGATTCAAAGTTTACAAATTCATAGTTCTTTGATTAAAAAAAAAAACTATGATCAAGTAAAGCATGATGAGATAGAAAAGCTAGATTGAGCTCTATAGCATTTTGTAAGGTTTGCCCAAGGTTGGGTTTGATGTTGCATTGGTGAAAATTAATAATTTGACATGGATTAATGCATGAATTTTTCATATAGCACTCACATTGACTAAGTTTCACTCATAAAAAGAAGGTTTCAAGTCAAAATGTGGTTCATGAAAGTCTTGCAAGTTTTGGAACAAGAATGTCAATGTGAGCATCCTTGAAAATGAGGAATAAGTTCTCAATACTGGAACTCATGGTTCAAATGAGCTTTCAAAGTTAGACCACCTAGGTTAGGAAGGTTGACTAGGGTTGGGTTTTTCCCTTGAGCATTCCCCATTCACATGTGGCAAGGCATGGGGTTTTTTTGGATAAACTCCTCCCTAAATCCACTTAGGTGTGTTTGAGTAGCAAACCATTATTCAAGGTGTGCACCCAAGCAAATAAATACAAATTAAAAAATAAAGTCCATCTAGATTTAATGTTTTAGGTTCTAGACCTGTAGTGCAAGAGTTCTTGAACATTGAATAATTTTGTGAATAGAGTAATTTTTGTCACTGAAAAATCATTTAAATTAATTGTTTTTTTCAAAATTGAGATCTATCATAAGGTCCCTTTCACACTTGGGCCAGGGGCTCAGGCCAACTAGTAAACATGAAAAATGAGATAAAATAAAGTGAAAGACTATATAAAAATAAAATAAAAATTGTGATGTTGCACTGGCGATCACCCACAAGGAGATTTAGCCATGCATGTTTGGCTACAGACCAGCTATGAAAGTAGAAATTTATTAAAATCCTTTTTTATACACTGACGTAACCTACTTTGCTTCAACAATGTGTATAGAAACATACCGAAATTTTAGAAAAAATTCATCAATTTTTGGCCTTTTTTTTTTTTTGGTTCCTTTTTTCCCCTTAAAAGGAATATTAGACAGAAAATTAAAATTTGGCAAATTTGTTTTCGCCAAATGGCGAAAATTCTTCTACAAAAGAAAACGCTGCGAATCTGCGGGCCAGTTTACTAATGGCGATGGAGCTGCTCTAAAACGAACTCAAGGTTTTGCCGCTTAGATAGATCCACACTTTTTTTGGTGTATTTTCTGAGAGAGAGAGAGAGAGCCGTTTGCAGCACATATGAAAGAGCCGTTCACTCACACCCGCTTTCTCTCTGCTGTTTTTCTTCTTCTTTCTCAGCACCAAAATCCCATGCACCAATTGCTGCTGCTGCTCTCTACACATACATGATTACTTCTTCTTCTTCGTCTTCTTGTCTTGTCTTCTTTCACCCTTCCCAAACTATTATTGTCTCTGTTCTTTCGTAGTCGGGAAACTATTGTTGTGTTCTTGTTACTCACTGTATGTGTGTTTGTGTGTGGTGGGTGGTTGTGTGGGTGTCTGTGTGTGCACACATTGGTGTCTTAGTTGATCATTTTAGTCTGTTTTAGAAGAGTGAGTAAAGTTCAATTTGGTGTTATTTTTTTTGGTCGATCTGTTATGGTGGGAGAGTTCCAACCCACTTTGGTGTCTTAGGGAGTGTGATGGGTGAACCGCATTTTTGCATTTGTCGACAGAGGCTGAGAGAGGAGGGAAAGGACGGTTTCTTGTGTTTTGGGGTTCTTGTTTGAGTGGATTGTTTTGGGTGTCTGGGGTATCTGGGTCAGTAGTTCGGGAACAAAGACAGACCAGCAGGGAGAGGGGGGCGCTGTGAGAGAATAAGGGAATAGAAAGAAAGAAAGAAAGAAAGGTGGTGGACGACGAAGGAAGATGAATCTGTTCAAGAAGAAACCCGATGCGAAAGGTACATACACGTTCTCTAGAGAGATGGCAATTCCCGAAAACCCTTCTTTCACGCTTCGATTGTGTTATGCTTTTGTGCCGGTTCAAGAATCTTCTTGCGTTTTCAAAAAACTATAGATACCATAGTCTATAGAGATCATGCAAGAGATGGGAAAGGAGCATGAATTGGGGGTCCAAGAAGATGGGTATTGCAGCAAGGAGGTTCTTTGGTATTGGTGTTGTACACAACAGTTGGGACATTGTCATCAATGTGCATTGGCTTTGGAATGAGGTTGTTAATGTGTGTGCAAGATTTGAGATTGCAATTCTCTGTTGCTCAGAATGGATCTTTTTCCATAGAACATGCTTATGTGGGGTTTGTACAAAAATGATCCTATGCAGAGGCACTCCGGGTGAGTAAGCGGGAGATGTCAGTTGCCACAAGAGGTACTTAAACCTTCCCTTCAACTAGACAGTGTTGCAGCAACTCCACAGTTAGAAGCACTCTTTCAGCAAAAGTGTGTGATAAAATTTCCAAATCAAATGATGAAGTGTATGAACCCTTTTAATCCCAGAGATGGTTCTCAATCAAGCTATGTAAAGGACTGAAAGAACTTGTGGCAGTCCAGCTTGCTATACTCTATTTGCTATACTCCATTATATACTTGACTTCTTCTGCTAACTTCGTCTATTGTTGTCTTGTGAAAGATATGTTAGATTTTGTTTTAACATAAGGATAATGAGAAGACATGACAAACAACACACCACAGAGAGTCAGTGATTCTTAGGGCATTAAATTATGATTTGGAATGGCCACAATTTTGCAGGGATTGAACGAGAAATTGGATCATTGCAATTAGAGGTACCGAGATGTTCCTCAGACTTTTGGTATTTTAGAGGTCTCTATGACAAGTTTTTGGAACATCTGTTCTTGAAGAGTGGCTGCAGGTTTTGATCAGATTTCACCTTATTGTAAGGTCTCAAGTGGACAAACAGTTTGAATATATAGTGAACATGATAACATGGATGTTGTAATTGCATGGGTGTATGTGCTTGCAGGAGAAGAAACTTGTTGCAGAGATCAAGAAGACTGCAAAAACTGGAAATGAGGTATGTTCTGCCCCAGATAGGTTTGTCATTGATCAGTTGCAGTACATTTGATGTCGTCACAATTGATCAAGGAACTGAGAAACACAGGTACTTCATTTTCCACATAATAGTTTGAATCTCGCAGTTCTATGAAGCCATGTTTTACTTGGATGCAAGGCTCTCTCTGTAGGGAAAGCTTTATGACCTGTGATTGCTGAGGCTGAAATTGAATGTTGGTCCTGTTCAAAAGCAATTCTTGATCAATTTCTAGCAGTTATCAACATGGCACATTTGCTGAGAGAATTGTTTGTCCATCAGGTTGCAACAAAGATATTGGCTCAGCAGTTGATAAGATTACGCCAGCAGATTGCAAAGCTTCAGGGAAGTCGTGCACAGATACGGGGTGTGGCTACTCACACACAGGTGAGAGGGATTACTGAATGAAGTAGTTAGACTACTTTGGATGATCCTTTACTTCCTCTCCATGCATTCACTGTGCTCAAATTGTCAGTTCACTTTTCTAGAAGCAATCTCTGCTTGAAAAGGGAGGTGTCAATCTTTTTATCCAAGTATATGTTGCTCTACAGCCATTCTCTCTAATTTGAGCTGTGAATCTAGGTATTCTATGCTTCGAGCTTCTTTTGTAAAAATGAGGTCCATAACACCATTGTAACACTCTTGTATAAGATTGCTTGCAAAATGGGTGGGATAAAATAGGCCATGCATGCAAACACAGCAGTGGCAGGAGCCATGAAAGGGGCAACAAAAGCTATGGCCTCAATGAACAAGGTAAAACACCTTTGGTAACTGGAATTATCTCTATAGTGTCCTCAGTTATTGCATCTATTGTCATCTAGTTCTGGAGAGAAATTAGTAACTCTAGACTCACAATTTGTATTATAGCTGAATTTGTCAGATATGCTCAATGGTGGGTAAGAACTAGCTCCATGAGTAGGGGGCAATATCTGTGTAGGCCTCTCCATGCCTTGGGGTTAGATGCTTGCTTGTACAGGGGTTAGCTGAACTGAAATGAAGCCTACTCTCACACTCTTAACGTTTTGATTAGCTATTTCTCTTAAGTGTGCTAGCCAACATCATAACCAAGTCTTTCCTTCACTTCTGGAAATGTGACAGAAATTCAGGAGACTGATTTTTGTAACATAGTTTGCTGGAGATTTTGCACCATATTATTATAGACCCATATACCCCACTTTGAGGAGCTGATGAAGTCAGTTGGTCATTATAGCAGCTAGTCACTGCTTTTCATTGTGAAGATGATGGTCTGACACTTGGTGACATTCATAAGGTTATGACTTATGACCAAACTCATCTGGGTGTGTTAGTTTTAGCATTTCTGGAACTGGCACAATGGTTAGGTTACCTTCAAAGCATTATTGTGGAGTTATATCTGCAATCTCATAGATATGATGAGAATACTAGGAAGAACTGTGGTACAAGTATCCTAGAGTACAATCACTCAGACATTGTATGGAAGTTGAGGCAAGGATAAGGTGTCATCTGCACTGGAGAGAATTTCATAACAGTTTTGAGTTCTACTTGGAGCAGAAAGTGGAGCCTGCAAAACAGGCCAAGGTGATGCAGGAGTTCCAGAAGCAGTCAGCACAAATCAATATGACAGTTAGTCCCATATCTTAACTTTTAATGTTGATCAATTTCTTGCCTTACAAGATGTGGAGGTGTTACTTACTTTGCAGGAATGGTGTGAGGCTGGAGTGATCTTTGTTTGTGCCGGTGTCTTCTCTTCACAATGTTGTTTAACAGATGAATTTGCAATGGGGATGATTATGCATGACAGATGGAGATGATGTCTGATGCTATTGATGAGACCCTTGATGATGATGAGGCAGAGGAGGAAACTGAAGAGCTAACCAACCAGGTACTTCCATCCCACCATATTGTCAGTTACGGATCCTAGGAGACCCAAGGCGATGGTGTGGTGACTACCCATACTACACATAAGTGTCTGAGGGTATCTAGATGCTGGACTAGTGTAAATCTGTTCTGGTTATATCTGCTTGCAAATGGCATTAAGTTGGGTTATTATGGTGGCTAAGCTGGGTTTGATTCCTACTGCAGGTGCTTGATGAAATTGGAGTAGACGTTGCAGCTCAGGTGTTGTCTTCTATATTCCTAGACCTATGCTTCCTTTTGTCTGAGTTTACTGTTAGATCAGGCATACTTCTTTGCATGTCTACAGAATGATATCTCTCTATTCCTATGATCTACAGTATAAAAGGTGGAGTGCTGCACAGATCATGGAATGATTGGGCCCCCCCCCCACTCAGTTCCCTCCCTGAAAATTTTGTAATCCTGCAGTTACTCATTTCTCTGTATAAAAGAAGTTAAGAGCTGAAGTGAGATAGTTCCATTTATGTTGCAGATGTCATCAGCACCAAAGGGCAAGATTGTGGGGAAGGAAAGGCTTCAAAATGCTGGAAGGTACAGTCATTGATATTCCTCTGCACAGTTCATACTTGCACATAGTTAGAAGGATGTACAGATGAATTTTAACATCATTGGCTATCCTTCAAGAAAACTGGACAGATTATGCTGTTTATAATCTTGGGTGTAGGGCTAAGGTTTTCAGCAGCAGATTTTCAATTTTAGGCTGCCCAGGTTTGCAAGTTTGTGGTAGATGTATTGTGTCTTCCTTTGTCAGTCTTGGGCAACTTGTGATCTGAAATCTGTGGGAGACAAGCTGCAGCCTGGGAGTGGACGATTTGGAGGAAAGACTGGCTGCACTGCGACATGTTTGAGACACAGGCGTATGGCTGTCTAATAGTTTTTTGCTCTTTGATCAGTTTATTAATTCCAATTTAGACGAGAAAACAAGGCTGTGATATAATATAGTGGATACCTGTTTGTCATTGTTTTCGTTTGGCAAGCCTTTTTTTAAAGTACAGAGAAGGCCAAAATCGTTGAAACTGAGGTGGCAGCAAATCAGTTGTGGCTAAACCCTTCAAGAAAAAAGACTGGTCATGCTGGCAATTGGCACTTTGGACCAAAATTGTCTTGGTTTTGGTCCAGGGTCTCTAAAATCTTCAACATAAGTTACACTTCTTTTTTTCTTTCACCTTGGCTTGCAGGACACATGGAGTGGACATTTTCCTACGTAGGAAAAGAAAGGTTAAGAGTTTCGCACCTAGAACCATTCACACGGTTTGCTTTGAAAAGGTTGATTTCTTAAGCAGTTATGAAAATTGAAGCAATCACCCCTGTAACCAATAATTTGGTTTCCTTTATGGAACTTCACTGCACATACAACATAGGGATTGTTGCTTACTCATTACAAGGTTATTAAAAGAATACTTGTTACTACATGTTTGTCCAAAGTGGGTGCCGAATGTACTTCGCAATCAATACATGTAATTGTTGCAGGCGGTACAAAAGTGCTGCCTGCAATAAATTTGTACTGGCTGCAATGACAACTATTTGTTGGGAGGGGAGAGGGGAATGCAATGTTGACTGTAGATATTTTGTTTCATCTAGTTGTCGTTCCAGGAATTGAACACACACACACATATATTCCTGTTAATTAACATTTTTTTATGAGAAACAACGTGCAGTTTGTGGATGGGAACTGGGGATATTCATCGGGCCTCCTATCACCTCTCGTAGTAATTAAATGAGGTCTCTCCCAATGCACCTCCCAAGTGCAGTTTTTTTTTTTTTTTGCAACAAGCCAATTGACCCATCACTGAAAAAAATGACACTATGGTGCCCAAAATAAAAGGCTTTATTTTGGCCCACTTATATAGGTGAAAAGGAGGACAACATTTTGCCAGAGCATATGGGATAAAAAGTGAGCTACCATGGAGAACATGTTGAGGAACATATTGGGAACTTAATGGGAACGCATTGGGAACCAGGGAATTCCCCCCCCCCTTCCCTCCCTCCCTCCAATTTCTCTTCCCAAAAGAGTTCATCACCATTTTTGGCCTAGGCTAATAACCCCTTGCAAATAGCACCCTATTCAGGTGAGGCAATAATGTGACCAAAAAGAATAGTATCATACCAGTGTTGGGTGGCCACTGGTAATCGGACTGTCCCGAATACCTCACTGGTTATATAGATCCAGTTATCCATCAAATTAACCCGAGGGGTCAAAATTGTGAAACAACTGTCAGTCTAAGGAACCAGTCCTAGTTTTAAGAAAAGATATTCTAAACTCAAGTTGGACTAGAGTAGGTTTAATTTACGTGTCAAGTTCGTTATCCTGATCTTCCCTTATGCTTTGTCTTAAATGGTCAAAGAAGAAATTAGTTTGATCTAGAGTTATGTCAGCCTCCTGCAGCTCTGCCACGCAGGTCAATTTGCAGTGCAGGTGACTCTGCATTTTGTGACGGTGCAAACAGAGGACGCCTTCTATGCAATAATGTATGGTCAAGTGGAAGCGGGCATTTCGAAAACTGAAACACCTGCCTCAAATTGAAAAGTGAAATGGTCATTCTGTGAAAAACGCGTGTTACTTTTTATTATTATCATGATACCCACTGGGTCTCAGTCTGGTACCCGATGGGTGCCACAGTAAAAAATGCATTCTAAATAAAAAATAGATCACATTTTACATAGTGCAATGACCTCCGGACAGGGCATTACTGAAATAATGTGCGCTCGGCCTCTGGCCATTATTTTGGGAACACCCCAGCCCTCAGGCATTACCATACACAACAAGCGAGGAAGGGTGAAGACCTTGATATTGACTTGCTTTTGAAGTTTTAAGCAGATTTCATACATTTTAGTGTTTCTAGATGTTCGGAGCTGGCGTTCCTAACAGTCTTTTATATATGAAGAGAGAATCATTTGTGCAAGGAACCAAGAGTTCAGCCACGATTATTTTGGCACCATATTTCTGGCTGAAGTTCAACTTCAATTTCATGAGCCCTGTCATATGTCTCCAGAATGTGTTCACTCCGTGCTGATAAGAAAACTAGCAACCTCGCATCATACCAGAAAAGCTTGTACCATCATAATATCATTCAAAGCATGTTGGTAAAATGTGTGCAACCATGAAAGGTCAATACCCCATTCAATCTATATTATTCACACTAAATGCATCACCAATGGATTTCACAGTGCATGAGATGATGTGAAATTCAACTACCCAACCACTTCTGATAAAGCATTCACTCTCACTATAAGTGGTAACTTGAGGTACCCAACTCTCAAGTGGTTGGATGTTATCTTTTATAAATTTACAATAATCATCACACTTACATGCAATTACCATACTATGTCTGCACTAACTTTGCAGACAAATGATCTTGTAAATCTGGCTTTACCAAAGATCTACACAGTTGCAAAGAAGACTGGAAACAACACCAAATATTGGACACTAGTCACCAAGGAAAACAACTCCACAATTTTAAGAGAAGTGAAGCTTGGCCACAAACAAATGGTTTTGAGAAATGATACCTTACATTGGCAGCCTTCTTTTTGAGTTGTGGCGTGTTTTGAAGTTCCATGATACCAGCAAGTAGGCACCCTGCAATCCTGAGTTGAACATACTTTTGACAAGGAAAACAGGGGGAACAACAGATAAACAAATGTGGTCAAAGATGGGGCAATGACAAAATATGATCACCTGACTACCTCAGGAATTCCAGGAACCACAACAATGAAAAAAATCTACTTATATGGATGACACATTCCCTTGCATCCCATGTGCCAGCAGACAGGATGTTTCTAACAGACCACTGTGACTCACAACCTGAATCTGAAAAGGGTTTTGTGGGAGATAAGAAAGAATTGAAGATGTACCATGACTAAATGGGAAAAATTGGCAAGGATTTTCCACAGGAAAGGACAAGGAAGACTCAAACACACCTAAAGAATGAGCTACACAAGCACTCCACTTGTTTAAAACAAAGTGATTGCAGTCACATAACCAACAAGGCATGCCTCAAATTATGACATAACTGTTCTTGTAAATCCTGACATAAATATAAGGACAATGATCTGCTTGTTCCAATCCATCCCTTACTGACCACCTGCTACTCAAGTTTCTAAAGTCTAAGTTAACTCTCTCCTAATGTTGGCGCTTTTAAGTGTGAAAAAAACAAAATGTGTGCCCAGAAAAGAATGTGTCAATATACCAACTAACATGGCAAACCAGGTTTGACGGACCCTGCAGCCTGCCAATCAGACTTGATGGGAAGGCAAAGCCCACCAATCCATGAATGAACATGATGGAGATGGCTCTTGACTGACCTGTGGCACCCACACCTTGACCGAGGGAGGGTACACCCACGCAACCACAATGTAACTCTTGTAAATCTGGACTTCCGAGCCACCCTCACCTTGCAACGAGACAACACATGGCACTCACTGGAACAGACGGACGAAAATCAATTGGCATGTTCTTCCTCTTTGATCACACCTACTAAGATGCTTTCATGTAATGGTTAAGTTTGGAATTCTCTCACTGCAACAACTTTCAGCAGTTAAACTGTGGCCACACACTGCACCAGTGTACACTGGGTGACTATTGCTACAGGGTTGCAGAGATCCTCACTAAGTGTAGTACTATACTCTTCACAGCAAATAATCAGATCCAGAGACTGGCTGTGTCAACACAATTAGCACAAATTCCCTCTAGTCACTTCACAAGACCTCAGAATGGAAGCAAGCTCTTCAACTTTAACTCCAGTACTTTATATGGAGGGAAAGTGAGTTAAAACTGTAGACAGCAAAAGCAACAAAACAACTACTCAATTCAATGTGCTTGTGGATAAAAGTGGCATCGAGCTGCATGTAGACCACAGGATGAAGGATGATCACAGAAATGACTTGCCAAAGACTTCAACACCTAGCACTGGAGTATGTTCAGAAATTTGCACCTTTACCTGTAGCAATTTACAATTGCGGATTCCACAAACCTGATCAGATGCCAATGCTGGGGTGTTGGAACCATTGCTAGGTTTTGTCTCTGTTGGCTTATCAGCTCCACAATTCCTCCGGTTGCACTTTGTGCGGAATGGATAGTTAACATTCCCACATGATTCACAGGTCCAACTGCCGTCTGGAGGTGGTCCCTCTGCAAAATGTAGAACCCTGTTGAGAACAGAGCTTACCCAGGCTGCATTTCCTGAGGAAAAGGGCAAGGTTTATGTCCCTGGACATTCAGTGAGAGCCTTACGTGATACAGGGAGTGGTCTTGGAGGAGGGCCATTTCCATATCGTACCTGCAGGAGCATAAGCACATTTATTCTTATTACATCACAATTCACTTGAAAACTACAACCTAACAAACTGAAGAACAAGGACAGGTCCCCTAACAAATTTCAAAAACTTGAATCCTGCACCAAAACCCCTCCAACATCAAGAACAATTACATCACATAGCTTCACACTGTGTGCACTATCCTGTCCATAAAACTAACAATACTCACCACCTCAGTTGGTTTTGAAGCACCACACTTGCGCATATTGCAAGTACCTCGAAATGCAAAGTTAGTGTTACCACACTTGGGACATAACCAATCACCTTCAGAGGCACCATCTGGACCTGTATGCAGTGCCAGAGGATGTTCAATAACATCACAGCAACAACTCATATTGATTGATGCTACTCAGATACAATCTTGACACTAAAGTTTCAGAAATAACCAGAAGACTGGCCTAAAGTCTATGATATAATCTACGATGACTCTATTGTGTTCATCACATAGGATGGACTACATTACCACCTCTCCGCTTTCTAGAACCATTGTCCTCTCCATAGTTTGCAGCAGGTCGAGGTGAAGGCATCTTCATGCAGTAAAGCAACCCAAAACCAAGTCATTAGTACGACAAGACAACAATTTGAAAAGACCCCATTCGTACAAGAATGTCAAATTCACATGCAAGACAAGTGATTGCAGCTAGTGCACGGAAAAGATGTACCAGTAGGCCTAAACTCATGTCCATGTCCATTCCATAGCCATCCAAGACAGGTGCTGAACCATAACTAAGACCTGCAATCCACAATACAACTGTGTCAAGTATCAACTGTGTTTGTTCTCCTGGGGTTTTCCATGTTAACTTAATTCCAGACTACTGTTCAGATGGGGAGACCGACAGTACAACTCCACAAAACTGAACACAGAAGCATTTCATTCCCAGTTCATATAAGGAAAAAGTACATACAAACAGGAGTAAGTTAGGGCAGGCAGGTGGAGATCATTTCCACTAATGACAGTACCATTAGGAGCATATGCTGATGGTCTAGGAAGTGGATTGTAAGATGTCACTTTGTTGATAGATGAACCATAGTTATATGGCCCACTGGCAGTCATTGGTTGCTGCAAATATATTGGGGCCCCATAATTTGAAGGGAGCCCCAATGTCAAAGGTGGTGGTGCCCCTGGACCACCCATGTACATTGAAGGTTCCTGATCATAATGCACTGGTCCCATATGGCCTCCAATTCTCCTCTGTCATGAATAGCACCCATGAAAGCCATGGACAAGTGAGAAGGAGCAGAAATTTCCCAGAATCCAACCAGAATAAGAAATCATTTTCCTCCTTCACAACATGGAAAGCACCCAGCTCATCCACATAACGTATCAAACTCCAAGCACAGCACACCACTGTGCCTCCTGAAAAAATTACATGAGAAGATTCAGCTGGCTTTGATGTTCCACACTTGCGCATGTTGCACGTGGTTCTGAAAGCGAAGTTCACATTGCCACACTGAGGACATGTCCAATCTCCATCCCCACGAGAACCTGACAGCCAAACACAGCATGCACAATGATCAGGAAATCAGAAGGGGGAAAAAAAACCAACTCCATAGTACTTAGCTAAAGGAAAAGAAAAGGAGCTTGAACTTCAGGGTGCACAGTATGCTCATTGGTTGCATGAACAGCAAAAGATTAGTAACTTATGCACCAGAAAGTAAAGACTACACTATGCTAGTTTAGAACCATTTACTTACTTTCAGAGCGTGCACGCTTTGACCCTGAAGCCCCTCGGAAATCCGTCTGTCACATTCAGCACACATCAGTATTCAAGAAAGACAAGATATTTCTCTATACCTCTTTACACCCTTGAAAGTATGAAATGACCAAAAGGACAAAGAAAAAAAGAAAAAAAATACTTCTGTTCTCCAACATACTGCTACAAAATAGACTACCAAAAAGCATACAGAGTGAAAATCACCTGAAGCATGGCTGCCCAGGTCCTTGAATCCTAGTCTTCCCACACACGGATAATGTCACTTCAAAAATAGCGTAGTGCAATACACAGTGAATGCACAAATGATGTTGGCCCCCCCCCGCCCCCCCCCCCGTCAATACTGAGCAATGAGCTTGCTCTCAATCAGAAGCACAAGAGAAAATACAGCCCTGCAAAAACAGTTCCTACATGCGACATATCAGAAACGGTTTTGAAAGCTCTACTGCACCAGCCCTTGGTAATTTGATAGACAATGCGATGCCTAGCGAAGGTGCAAAAAGGCTACAGACCAGAGCCAGGCTTTTAGCATTCTCTTTAAACATCAGAGCATACGTGAATATATATATGTATTCGCTACAGTGTCCCAGGGAACCATGCATGTCGAGAAAACTGAAAGGAGGGACAAACAACTTCACCAAAAAAGACATGCCCGTACTAAATGCTTACTTCCTATAAACCAGGAAACCCCAAATTTTGAAGAGCAAGCTCCTTCACACGAGTAAAATGTCGGGAGTATAACACATCAAGAACATCCTTACGGATTCATCAACAAGCACATAAAGAAGGAGACTTTTAAGACAAGCAAAGCAAGAAACACTAAGTCTAAAAGCACATACAAAAACAAGACTGAAAAAGAAAAGCAACCGAATTTCGACATCAGCAGCTTTTTTCCGACAACCTGAAACCCCCCGATTGGAAATCCAAACCAGAAAGCACAAGTATGCCAAAGAACACAAGTACCTGCCGACAGTAGAACAGGGATATGATGTCAAAACTCCAAATCGAAAGAAACTAAATACACCGCCACCACCACCGCAACAGATTCTCTGAGCCGCTGCAATTTTTACAAAAACTACAAGTACCGCATATAAAAAGGGCAGTCTCTTCGAGGGCAATCCGTCAGTACTGCTGCAACGACGATCGATACATAAAAAATGGCGTCGATTTGCGAAGAAACACGAAGGAGGAAAGCCAGCGCTGATGGCAGCGAGAGAGCGTTATAGAGCGGAGAGGGGGGCGGATTGTAGGGGTCTACGTTCGAGGGAAGGGACGCTTTTCCTCGGGCAGAAAGGGCAGATGTTTAAAAACATTCTTAAGAAGAACTCGTCCTATCACCAATGCCCAATTTAGCTGTAAAACTTTTTATAATTTCTAAGATATCAATCATATTATTGCAATCCCGAAATTAAAAATAAAATAAAAATCACTCTCTCTTTTGAGTCCTGACTCCTGGGTATTGGAATATTTGCTTTGGGAAATTTTTATTACCCCTCAAAAATGCATCTTTCAATCATCAATCCAAAAGACTTTTGAGTAACTTGGTAAGCATTATTAAACTTTGAGGAGTTGAAAACACACACAAAACAAAACAAAAAAAAACCAAAAAAGAAAAGAAAAAAAAAGCACCACACACACACACATATAGAACTTCAATTTCATGAGTTTGTCAACAAGTCCAAAGTTGATGGCCTTGGCTTTTTACATGTATTGGGCATCATCATTAATTTTATAGTACATGGTGTTTTTAAATCCCCACTTTGAAACAAGGGTAAATCCCCAAGTCAATGGATCTACATTGGAAACCAAAAACAGCTCTCGAGTCTAGAACCAATAATTTCAAGCATTGCATTTTTCACTTAAGTCCGAATGCCCTGTAGAAATCTAAGCATTTGCTCTTTGAAAGATATTTTGTTGTAGGCTCATGAATGTGAATACCCTTGTCCACTTGCCATAGCCCTTGTATGTTAAACATGATAATTTTCGTTTCAATTTTGTGATGTAACCATAATAATGAGCATCCCATAACATTTTTTTTCTTTAATTCATGACACCTTTGTAGAGGACCATTAAACTAATAGTTAGTATACATACTTGTGCCAACACGCTCCCCAAAAAAATAACCTATGCAAAATTTGGAATTTCTTTTACTTAAAGAAAGAGAATTTGGCACAAAATATCCGCTTTATTTCTAGTGTTGTCTTTTGGTGATTTTTCAGCCCAGCAAAAAGACTAGTGGAGATGAGCTTATTCAACAAACCTTGTAAGTTGTTGTAAGATGCACTTCTGTTGCATTGCTGCCTAGTGTTGGACTAGTTAATTGTGGACAAGCAAGTTGTGTGGGATCTCTTATTGGCATTGTTTCTTGTTTTTGTTGTTAGAGTTTTTCAACGGGAATTGTTCTTGATTGATTTCATTTAAGGAAAGATTTTAGTGTTCATTAATGTGAGGAAGGGAATGAAAGGGTACCTATTCAAATTTCAATTTATTTTATAGTATGGGTATGAGCTAATTCCATGCTCACCTCTCATCTTGCCACCGAAGCCATTGTCTAGTAAGTGATTTCCCCACTACTCTTAGTAGTAAATGATCAAGACTTGGATGTAAATCGCTTAAACAAGATGAAGATAAAAAGTTGCACAGAGATCATCCTTAAACTAAAATTGTTGGCCTCTACTTGTTATGTAAGAATTTGATTTTTTGATGTATGTAAAATTAATAGTTTCAAAAAGTTCATTATCACTCAATTTGAAGTAAATTTAAAGTAAGAGAAGATTTCAACACAGGCCTTAAGGTACCAACCACGTGTATTCAAAACCATGAATATACGCTATCTGCAACATAAACAACTTTTGAAGAAATCCCTTTGTTATTTGTGTGGCCTTACTAAAGGTAAGGTCAGGTCACTCCATGACAAGTGGGTGTGTTAATAGTTTATAAGGTAATTAGCTAGCAAGTAGAGTGTGTTATACTTTGTAATGTCACCCTTGTCACTCAAAGATTTTGTTCACAAGCCACATGACCGAGAAGTTCCCCATACCATAAAAGCCTTGGCCGTTTTTTTTCTTTTTAGTGTTCAAGGAGGGCACCTTATATTCATGACCATGCATCCTCTAGCTGTGCAGGCACCTCAAGCACCTTGTGCCCTTGGTAGGCATAAGGTGTCAAGTAGCCGGTGTTAGGGGTGTTGGGGGGTGTTTGGCCCACTTTTTGAGAGAAAACTAGCTTGGTGGATCTTTGTCAAAGAACATCAAATGTCTATAGTCTCTAAACAAATAGTCATGGACGTGCAAACCCGAGTCCCCTTAGAACAATCCTCCTCTTGATTAAGAAATTTCCCCATCTTAGAATCAGCAAGTTTCTTACTTTGAATTTGGTGAAGAAACATTGAAATTTTCACATGAGAAGACAACTTCAATTTCCCAAATGAAGAATTATTTCTTATCTCCTTGCCTCCAGATCATCCTACATTGAAAGCCACTGATGCCCTTTCATTCACAAGTGTTAAAATAAATACCAAGACTTTTGTCACTCAAAAATTCCAATTGGCAAAAGTTCTATTGACCTTGCATAAACAAACCAAGATTTGGGCATCTTAAGATGATCACAAGTCTTGACCTTGGGCCTTTTTTTTTCTTGGTTTTTTTTGGGGTGAACAATGGTGAGGTCAATAGCACTAACAATGTGTAGAAATGCTTTGTTTCATTTGTTTTTCTTCAAGTTTTCCTTCCTAACAAGATTGAAAAGAGGACCAATGGAAAGAAAGGCAATGGAGCTCCTCTGCTATGGTTCCAAGAAGACAACAAATATAGAGCATGGTTCAACAAAAAGAAAAAAGAGAAACACAAACAAAGGAAAAAGGTTGAGTCATAGGGCAAGGGCATGCACTTTTTCATTTATTTATTTACACTATTTTACACTATTTCACAGAGTGTGTAAAATCATATAAGTTTATGTGTTCTTTTTTTTGGGTGTCTTTTACACTTACCCTACTAGTATATCAAAAATCATATACACACAACAATAGTTTGCATCTGTAAAACATGCACAAGAATGTTTTACAATTCTTGTAAAACAATGAAATCAAGCTTGCACCCTAAAATTGCACACTCCTTCTGATTGACTGGTCACAAGTCACAACAATTGGCCCAAGTGGTCTCTAACCTATATTGTGCAACTTTGGGCAGGGATAAGGAAATAATTCACTCTATGTTGAATATGAAAAACACTAGTAGAAGCGCAAGTAGGGGGCGCGAGTGGAGATACTTAAGTTGAGTTGGGCAAGAATGACAGAGTCCAATATGCCTTTTAACACCCTTTCTCCACTATTGAGCATACTCAGCATCTTACAGGACATGTTCATTGCTGTTATACACCAAAAAATATGTCTAGTGCCCAATGGAGCTCAAATGATCCAAGGTTGGCAGATCTAACCATGTTGAATTGGCATTGGTACACAATCTGATGGACATTTGGTGCCTCTTGATAATTCTCAAGCAATCCCATTTCATCGTCAAAGGGGTTGGGATTGGAGATCCATGCAACCCATGCAACCCATACAACTACCAAGGGGGCAAAATGAATGAGTCAACAAGGGCTTAGAGTTTAGGGAATTAATGAAACATCACACCTGACAAGAGATGGATTTTTGATTCAGATACCCTACATCGTCACACGCAGCATTTGTAAAGTACACATAACACTACCCTGTGTTCCATGGGAATCTGTTTACAATGGAAATGACCTCTAAAGCTTTATACACTCTGGGATATCTCCACACATCAATGCTTTTACAAGAGTCCCAATTAATGCAGAAAAGGGATGAGCAACCGGCTACAAATAGCAGATATCTGCACCAGCAGCTGCTATGAACCAATGGAGATGCTGCTTAGATCAGGCCATGATAAACAAATGTTTGTTGTTCAAGACAGGCTTTCTTATTCCGCACCAGATCATCCAGATCGTGGACTATTTTAAAGACTGCATCAGGCTGTGCAAGCTTCCGTGCATTTGCAGCCATCTCTCTAAGCTCATCAGCTTTAGAACCAAACCAGTCTGCAATAATCTTGGCAATCTCTTTTGGCTCCTCACAGTAAGTGCCAGCACCATTGTCCACCACAAAGGAGACATTTCCAACTTCCTGTAGTAGGAAGCCCATTTAGGACATGTAGGCAAAGTATAAACAAGAAACACCCTGAAAGATTGCAGCTCTACTGTGAATGATTGTCAATCCTGAATGCAAAAATTACAGGGTAGAGACGAACTTGGCCTGCAATGAAGTCAAAAAGGAGCATTGGCAGCCCCCGAATCATGGCTTCTGCTATGGTGCCAGGACCTGCCTGCACATTTACCAACAATGACAAGTGGGGCCTCAAGACATGGGCCATATGCAGGACCAAAAGACAGATGTCAACTGTGCTTGCCAAGCATTACAACCTCAAACCCTGCATTTGCTTCAATTTGCTTAAACACAGCAGAAAGTGCAGACGATTGGACTAAAGTGAGAAGGAATTTAGCATATCCAGTGGCACCTCCAGAAATGATTTCTTATGTCATGAGAACAAATTGCAAACAGAAAATGAGATACCCCACAGAGATTAACCAGTCATAATTCATGAGGACCAATAAAGATGTCCACTCAAACCTCAGTAAAAATTTCTGTGATTGATCAAACATTCAAAATACATTTGCAACTGATATCAAAAGGTTGGCACTAGATGTAAACTGGCCAATGTGGGCAGAGTCAGGCTGGTATTTGGGTTTGCAAGCTTTGGGACTGCAAGGTCCAAGCACTTTGCAGATTGTGGAATTTTGCTGGAAACAGTGGAGAATCTTGGATTGATCGGGAAACATCCTGATTCTGGGCTGGATGCAATCCTAGGGAAGTGTCTTCTAACTTTTGCAACTTGTGCCATGCAGAGAAGACCAATACTAGCCTGATAAAAACCAAGAGCAGCAATTGAGACAGAGAACTTACCTTAGTAATCATACAATCACAGGCCGCCATCCATTCAGACATGTTGGTTACAAAACCTTGGACCTGCATCAACAGCACCCCAGAGTCTAAAAAAACACAGAAAGCAGTATTGACACCTACAAGAAGCAAACAATAATGGAAGCAAGAGATGGGGCAAATTGTGAACTAGCTGATATGTAGCAAAACTTTCATCAGCTGTTGTGATCTGTACAGAATCAGCATCACAAGATGCTGATAGGCACAGAATGTATGCAACTGAATAATATGATCATTCCAACCACAATTTGAATTTTACTGCTCCCTTGAATTTCCAAATGCCATGGATCCCATTTGAGTTTCAGCTGACATCATCAAGTTTACAGCAAAACATTAGGAAGAGAGTACTCTTTCAGCTAAACTAATCCTTTCACCTATGAAAGGCACTGCGAAAGCAGGATATTGGAACGAGGAAAATACCTGGATTGGAATTTTCCACTTGACCTGCTGAAGCTTCCTGACAAGGTTTTTGTTCCGACCACACACAACCACAAGCTGTCCTATTGGCTTTCCTGTGTTTGCATCATACAATGCCTCCCCCAGTGCTCGAGCAGTGGTTTCCACAGGACCCATGCCTTCACCACCCCCCATCAAAAGCACAGCTGGAAGTTCTTCATCCATTTCAAGCTCTCTCCGCAATTCATCCTGTAGCAGAATGCATGTGTTGAAGCATTGAAGAAACCTAAACATCCAACTTCATGTCAAAAAAGCATCAAGCATGGCCATAAACAAACTGATTGAATAACATGATGCACAACAACAACCTTAGGATGTGTGGGGTTTGAAAAGGAAGGACGGATGGGAAGGCCATGCACACGGAGTTGATAAGGCTGGAGACCAGCCTTAAGTGCTCTCTGTGCTACTGTATTTGTTGGACAAAAGCACCTTGTTACTAGTTTATGAAACCTGCAACACCGTCAATAAACAACTGGTATAAACATTAAGCAGAATCTGCAGCAGTCTCCAACAACATCTTCTAGACCCATAACTACACCCAGAAATAAGTAAATCTGCAAAGCTCCTTCCCAAAAGACCAAGGCCATTCCAGGAGAAGGATGGTATCATACCAGGTAGGATGGCAAGTACTAAGGTCTGTAATAACAGTGGTAAAGGGGATCTTGTGAAGAAGGCCCCTTGCCCTTAGAACCCGCAATGGAATGTGCTGCATCAATGGGTGCACACTCACAATCACATCCGGTTGGTACTTAATCAATCCTTTAGCAACTTCCCTGAGCAGCACAAACCCACCCACAAGCAGGGATTAAATGTCTTCATCTGGCAGCTCATCAATTAGCTTATTTTGAGCTCTGCTCAGCAGTTCACAGAACAATATCTTCTCTACAATTACATTTGCAGTTCTATCCTTAGAAGTAACAACACTCCAAATTGATGAAAACAAACTTCATGGACAAAGGAAAAGTGAGATGATCACATGCTAAAAGATAATGAGATTTCCTGGTCAAAAAACAAGTGAACTTCACTGAAACTTTCAGGCAGAACAAAGAGAATAGAGAAAAGAATAATCAATTCACAATGAACAATATGACAACTTTTGCAGTATGAACAAGAATGACTGACAGTCCCTTGCATGTAGAGTTGGCCATTAACAGCAACATGGATAGCAGTGACTAACTACCAGGCCACTGACTTTATGAGCTTCCAATATAAGAGTCAGCTCAATGTCAAACACCAACATGCAAACTGTGTTTCTGCTATCAGTCTGAAAGTGAAGGTAGACTCAGCCATGATGCTAGCTAGCATACAAGGCATACAACTTAAAACATGAAAGAAAAACAAAGGAAAAGAGAGAAGAGGAAGAGGAAGAAAAAGAAGAAGAAGAAGAAGAAGAAGAAGAAGAAACAGGTGTTGAAAATCATCATATACAAGGAACTTTGAGAACAGAGCACGTTTGCAAAAGCTACAGACTTAGACTCAGACTGCAGATCTAGATTTGTTAAGTGATGATTTGGTTTGTTCTTAATCAAGTTTGAACCTCTGTTCTTAAGGAGGAAAAATTACACTAATTTTTCTTAAGGAGAAAAGTTGACTAATTTGTTTAGATCAGCAAAGCATTCTGAATATTTATTACTACCTGTTTGATAACTCTGACCTTGATTTCATATTAGTCTAAAAACCTTGAACCATTTAGCTGAGCAGTACCGAGCAACAAAGGGGGCTGTGGCAGCCATTTGTGACTGATGCACAACTCGGGGTGCAGTAGTATGAAATGCCAGCTTCCATAGTGTCTCATGCTTTACAAAGAAGCTGTAGGCCCTTGGGGCCTGGTTGAATGGCCATGGTGTATACTCTTTCCACAAGTCAATTATGTCAACCTGACCACATTGCAACCAGAAGAATCCACAAGAGGGGTAAAAAACAAAAAGAGGAGCTTCAGATTTCAACATTAAAAAAACTATGCCTTGTTATTCAACCTGAGCAATCACACATCCATTGTGTCAGAGACAACTAGGAGAATGTAAAACCTTCTTATTTCATGAGAGCAAGCTCCAAGATTCACAGATGCCACAGATGTTTAGCTTCTTGTTGCAAACATGACACCCTAAACATACTGGCAACAAAACAAGGCAGAGGCAGAGGCACAGAGAGAGAGAGAGAGAGAGAGAGAGATTCCCACCTTATACTCGTCGCCATACTCAAGCTCGAAAGTAGCTTTGATGGCTTCAGCTGATGCCCGATGACCACCACCAGTATCACTCATGAGAATCAATACATTTTTCCCCCGCTTCTCATCTTGTCCTGATGGTTGTGGTTCTTCTTCCCCTGCCGCTTCCATCCTGTTACCAATATTCTCCACCATGTCTCCCGCCTCTTGATTCAACGACGGAAAGCTGCTCCCACTACCACCAATCGGCACTCTGTCACAACCCCGTCTCACCACGTCGTTAAATCCCTGCAACAGCTTCTCTTGCAACCTGTTGCTGCAGATGTTGAGGTCTCCAAGACTAAGCAGAGACAAAACTGCAGGCCCTCCTCCTCCTCCGCTTCTGGAAGTGTGTTGTTTCCGCATTTGTGGAGCTGCTGCAAGCAACAGTCCCGGTAGCTGAGGCGTGGCAGCAAATCCATGGTAATAGCAATGGCATTGCGCAACAACTGATTGCTGCACTCTCTGATCTCCCAAGCTGTTTAACTCCATCTCCAAACGCTAAAATTTGTGTGGAGCGAGCTAGCGAGCACTGCAATCCCCTTACTGTCCCCGTTTGTCTGTCTGTCTGCCTGCTGCTTCTTCTTCTTCGCTGCGCGCGAGCTCTTCAATTCATAGACCGTCGTGCTTTAGGGTTTGTCGTCTTCATCTCTATTTCTTCTCTCTTCTTCTCATCCCTGTTCATCATCTGTTTGTACATTTTTCATTCATGTATCTGTTCGCCGTGGCCTTTGTTTTATTACTGGTGAAATTTCGCCAAAAAGCGAAATAAAAAATCATCCATCTTCATCATCTGTCTCACATTTCCTCATCAATCCTCATGTTCGCCGTGGCCTTTGTTTTTTTACCGGCGAAATTTCGCGCAAAAGAGAAATAAAATAATCATCCATTTTCATGATCTGTCATATATTTCTTCATCCATTTTCATGTTTGCCACGGCCTTTTCTTTTCTTACTGACCAAAGTTCGCCAAAAAAACTAAGTTAAAAAATCATCAATCTTCATAATCTGTTTTCACTTTTTCATCGATCTTCATCCTCTGTTCGTACTTTTTTCATCATCTGTTTGTCTGACCTTTTTCTTCTTTTCTTTTCTACTGCTGAAATCTCGCCCAAAAGAAAATTTGTAACTTCAAAAATTTCAAAAAGTGAAAAGATTTCCATCCGATAAAATCAGTGGAAACAAATTTAATGTATAGTTAATATTGCCAAAAAGACATATTTAGATGATTAAAATTTTGTACTTTCCATATCTGGTGTATAGCCAGATTTGGCTAAATCTTCCTATGGATGATGGCCACTTTGATTGGCTACTTCACAAAATTCATAAAAAAAAACGCTGAATTACTTTCCTTATTCATAATTATATTTCTCCCTCAACTAAACATGAGGGCTTAGATAGAGAGCTTGCCTTATAGCAGCATTTCAATAACATGTGGATGAAATACTTTGGATGAAATGAAACTTTAAAAATAGTGTGGACCTATAAATATTCAAATTAAGGAATTCACATGAATTTAATATAAATTCCCTAATTGGCCAAGGTGTGTGGAATTTAAATAATCTCTCATTCTATATTGTTCAAATTTTCAAATGTTTTTCGGTGGGATAGTGAAATAATTAACCCACTCTACATATGTTGTAATAGATCTGTTTTTGTATGAGGATTTTTGAAAGATGGTATTTTGGCTTGTGTTGAAACTTGAGATTAGTTATGTAGAGTGGTTTCTTTTGGAGGATTTTTTGAAGATTACTGTAGCCTAGGGTCAGTTTCTACATTGACAAAACGAATAATTTTTTTTTTTCAAAAACTGAATTCGTTTTTAAATTTAGAAATTATTGTTATTTTCCATCATTTATTATTATATTGTGATATAAGTAATGAAATTATTCAGAGTATAGCTTATGATAATTATGATGATTTTCAACATGTCAACTTCATATTTTCACAAAATTTCATTTCCCTATTTTGAGGATCATTTAATGACAAAACTGACCTTAGGGTAAGGTATATTTTTGCATGGTGAAATATTTGAGTTTCCGTAATTCTTCTTTTGCTTTAAGATTTTTAAAAATGTAAATGGCAAGGCCACAGTGTGGCACACCCCTTGTTCCTCTGCTTTGGGGGGAGGGAGGGGCGGGGGCGGCATTTGAAAAAACAGAGTTCCTCATGCACACCCTTACTCTAATAAAGGCTGCGGTCTTGGTCCACAAAGTCTGCAAACGACTTACACATGTGGTTTTAAAGTCTGCACATGCAAATTCACAAAAATGTATCACTTGGTCAAAAAAATCAGACAAGAACACAAAGGAATGGAATAAGACTTGTGACGATTTTAGCATTTGTCCTAAAAAAAATTGAACACTCTTTGAATACAAGGTATTTAAAGAATTTTCAATAATTTTTTATTCAATTTTTTCACATAATGAAAAATAATTTTTTTTTTTTAATGTTTTGCAATTTTAGACGGCTATTACTCTATGTTAGAATAGACAAATTATATTCAAATTGGTTGGTTGTGTGTCACTTCCTCTAATTTGGCATATTTTTAAAAAATTATAAAATATCTTTTTCAAAATCATATGACAAATAGGTTTTTTTTGTTGCCAATGCTGTTGTTGTCTATCTATGAAGGAAGGTAGTTTGTTTTGTAGTTATGAGATCCACTGAATTGGGATGCTTCAGATCGTGTTCTTGGTGTCTTTGGAAAGCTCTCAATCAGGAGGGGTGCATGGGCTTGGTTCCACCATGATGTTTGGACTTGCAGTGCAAAAGTTTTTGAATATTGAATGATTTTTTCATTGAAAATTAAATTAAATCAAATAGTAGCTGAAAATTTCGGAGGAATTGGAATGTGCCTTTGGTGTTGTTGGAAAGATCTTGATGAGAAGGATTTAATGGAATTTATTTTGTAAGATTTGGATTCAGAATGTGGGAGGTATTTATTTTTAAGTGATTTCTGCCACTGAAAATTCAAATAAATTCCAAAAAACCAGGTTTTGGAAGGAAAAATCAGTTGAGGACGTGGCCAATGGCACACAGGCCACACTAGTATTGTTGAAATGTCATATGTTTTACATCCATTGCCAAAATCAGATTTTTCGTTCGGTCATTCAAACGATGAGGATGCAAATAGGGATATTTTTGAGATGAAAGTTGAAGTAAGTGAGCTGAATACGGAGCTTGTCAATAGGGAATTACTAATGTTTAGACAATATCAAGTGGAGATGGACATTGCGCCTACTTTACAATGGTGGGGAAACATGATCAATGTTTCTCATGGTTGGATTTTTTTCTTGTCAGATTTTAGGCATTTTGGAGTTGAAAAGGATTCTTTAGTTGGGATACTTACAAATCTAAGAAAATGTTGCTGGCAAACAAACAACTTTTAATAATTATATTTGTGACCAAGAACTTACCTAATGATTGTATTTCTTCATCTAAGTTGGTAGAATTGATGAAATAGATATTGAGCTGAAAAAGACTTGAAAGAATTTTTAAATACTTTTGAATGAGAGATAAAAAATTTAAAATGATGAAAAGAATATTTATTCATTTTCATCAATTTTAATCCAATCAATTTTTTCAACTTATTAAATTTTTTGAATCTTATTCTATTTAAAATTCGATAACTGACTTGAAAAAACCGCTTAAGATAAGCACATGTTATTAACTTTGAGAGAACCACCTATTTGAAAACCAACTTAAATTTTTTTAAGAAATCAAAAACTGAAACTTAAATAATGATACAATTCAACATTATACTATATGATGAAGCTACCATGCTTGAGAGCTTCACTCAGATATTTGGCATAGCATGCACATATTTTTCAGAATTTTCAGCAATTCCAAAAAATAATTAATTTTTGCTTTACCAACCT
>Ga0116229_10003586_pt1 | contig 25549 bp, 7 predicted proteins | sample S1TSphgellanicum_3_FD_87313 | JGI IMG/M metagenome (GOLD analysis project Ga0116229, IMG submission 87313) | Host-associated microbial communities from peat moss isolated from Minnesota, USA - S1T2_Fc - Sphagnum magellanicum MG | ecosystem: Host-associated > Plants > Peat moss > Unclassified... | reverse complement strand
TATTTTTATCTTTTTTTTTTTGTTTTTTTCTACATCACCCACCTTGGTTTTTTGTTTTTTTTAAAATTTTTCTTTTTTTTCATGATTTCTTTTTTTTTTTTTTTTTGTCCACACATGAACAAGCTTTGGATCATGCAACCTCACAAGAACAAAAAATCTTAAATTAAAGTCTCTAAAGTTTGTGTACATTACTATCATTAAAGAAGGCTTCATGTTTTTTAGCACACAATAAAAAAAGATTTTTGGATTTTTTACATCAATAATGTCAAACATGTTGGGCAAAGAAACCTTAACATGATTAGACCTCCAGTTGTTTGAAAACCAAAAGCCCTTTAAAAGAATTGCATTTCAAAGAAATAAAGGTTTTAAACAAATGTGACAAAACATCTTCCCAATATAGTATACCAAAATCCTAGTTCATTCTAAGTTTCATTAGATTTTGAGTGAATTTGGACATTTTTACTATGGTGAAACTAATCAACCCCCTAGTGAATTAAGACTAGTTGTTACGAGACAATTCACTTGTTAGTTAATTCATTAGGCATCATGAAAATCGATTAAATTTAAATTATTTAATATATAATATTATTGATAATTTCATGATTTTCAACCTCTGAATTATTAACATGTGTCACTACCTAAGTTAGATTAAAAACCTAACCTAGGTACGTAGGCCACGTAATCAATCTAAGCACTTACTATAAAAAACTAGATAGGACAATATTCGGTCAACTTACCATTGTTGACCATGCACACAACACTTGTGAAGTTTGACCTTTGACCTTTAAAATGAAAGTAAACAACCCTACGATCAAGCCACCCCAATTGTTATGATAATATATTACATTGCATTATATTTATCATATACTTCATTTTAAACATTACAAAAACATAAACTTTGAAAATTCATATTTTATTGATATTTTGTCCAAAAGAAATTATTAAAGTTTAATTTAAAATTTCATTTTAGTTATTTTCTGTTACTTTTGCTTATTTTAGCCTATTTCACCTTAGGTTATTTTTGGTTATTATAAGGTTTTTTTGTTATTCTATGTTATTTTTGGCTATTGTAGGTTATTTCATTTTAGGCTACATGTAACTATTATAAGTTATTGATTATTTTAAGTTATATCATTTTAGGTTATTTTCGACTATGTGAGGCTATTATTGGTTACTTTTAGCTATTGAAAGCTATTTCACCTCATGTTATTATTGAATATTTTAGGCTATTATAGTCTATTTCACCTTAAGTTTTTTTTAATTTATTATAGATAATTTCACCCTAGATTATTTTTGGCAATCCTAAATAATTATAATATATGATTATTAGTGATTATTCTATTAATGGTTATTGGTTATTTTTTTATTGGGGCTATTGGTGGCTATTAATGGTTATTTTATCAATGGCTATTGATGGCTATTAGTGATTATTTTATTAACGGCTATTGGTTATTTTTTTATTGGGGCTATTGGTGGCTATTAATGGTTATTTTATCAATGGCTATTGATGGCTATTAGTGATTATTTTATTAATGGCTATTGGTTATTTTTTTATTGGGGCTATTAGTGGCTATTAGTGATTTTTTTTAAATGGCTATTGGTGGTTATTAATGGTTATTCTATTAGTGGTTATTGTTGGTTATTTTATGTTATATTACAACTATTGGTGATTATTCTATTATAAATTATTGTTGGATATTTTAAGTTATTATCATAGGCTATTATTGTTATTATAGGTTATTTTACCTCAGGTCATTATATTATATTTTAGATTATTTTAAGTTATTATAATTAGGATAAAATAACTTATAATAACATAAGGTATAAGTTATAATAACTAAAGTAACCTAAAATAATATAAATTATATCATAGAATAACATATATAGGGTATTTAAAACAACATAAAAATAAACCTATTTACCATAGTAAATTATAATAGTGAATTATGTCAACTAGTAGTGAAACACAATGTTTAAATAATGATATTATAGTGAAATAACTTTAACCAAGGTGAAATCAATAAAATGTAGTGAACTTATTTCACTTTTAAGGTCCCATAATGATTTAAGCTAATGAATTACACCCCACTTTTGTAGTAGTGATAGTCCACATAAAGGCCCATAACACATGCATAAGTTTCATCTTTCACGATGTTTTGCATTTAAAATTCCATGTACTTAGATTTTCCACTATTAATGAATTTATCTTTCTCCACATAACTTAATGCATTATTTCCCCAAATCGAATGAAAGCAAACTAGATTTAACATTCCTCTTGGCAACTTTAACCAACCCTTTGCATTAGCACTCTACAATTGAATTAGAAGGCTATTTTTCAAACTTGAAAAAAAATCGATAATGGAAATTTTATATTACATCACTAGCCATTTAGATGACTCAACAAAAAATCCAAAAATATGCATATCCATATGCCTTGCCAATGTTTCATGGTCATTTTTTAAAGAATTAACTACCTAAGATTTGAAATTTGGGATCCTTCGAAGTGATTAAGGAATGAAAATCAATATTGGGAAACCATGAAAGTTTTCATCAAGTCCACCAAGATATAATTGTTTTATTCCATGAACTTTTTGGACAAATATCCAAACCTTTTCAAAGGTTTCCTTCATTGTCAACAAGGAAAGAAATGCTAAAAAATATTGATTTTTATTGTCCTTCACACAATTGTCCGTTAAAAACAATAATTTCATGGGCAAAATTTGTTTTGCCCATGTTTTTCCCTCCTAAACGTTTAGTAGTAAATTTAAACAATAAATAACATAATTTTGAAAGTAAAAACTTGGAAAAAAATGGATTAAAAGGTCAGCTCCACTTTGCATGTTCAAAACATTGTCTATACAAATTTGTATAATGTTTTCCATTCCAATGCTTTCAATGTATCTAACCAATGCATTACATACATACTGGTTATCTTTATATGTTTCCTTCTTGTGTTAATGGCACCTACAAATACTTCGCCATTAAAATAAGCAAACATTACATTTAACAAATGGACATTATGCAACATTATTCCAACCATTAGAACAAATGGTCATTCTTGTTAAGAACACGAAGAACCACAAGAATAAAGGCTAAATTAAAAGTTTAAGTCTAACTTTCAAACAAGGAATAAAACAAGATTACATGATTTTTAATAAGAACACAAAAACTACGAACACGAGATGTGCAAGACAAACATGAAAACGGATATTTATTATGCTAACATATGTAAACATGAACATAAAAAGAACATGACAAGTCTATGGTGCAAGATCATGCTTAAAACCAGTGTCGCAACCTTAACCTTGGGCTTGCAACCAAGGCAAAGGCTTACAAAGGTGCGAGCCAAGAATGAGCCCAGGAATCACATTTCATGCTCCCAAGAGTGCAAGAGAGCGTGAGGGAATGAACCCCCACACTCCCAAATGAGCTCCCATTTTGGGAGACGGAGTCCCAATGGACTTCCAAATTTTCAAAAGGTGATTGCAGGGATCAAAACGCATTAAATTAAAATGTTATTTATATAATTGGAAAGCTCTTGGAACTTAAATGTCTAAAATGGTCTCGCATAACCCATTTGGGTTCTTAAAACATAAGTTATGATTAAAAAAAGGGTCGGGAGTTAAATTGACAATTTGATTTCTGACCACTAAAAATAAAAAATTGCCCTAATTTCCTTGTGTGCAAGTGATGTGACACATACCGTTGGAAAGATCTTGACGAAAGTTACAACTTTTCTTCATTTTGATCAGAGGTCTACAAAAGAAGTTATGGGCCTCCAAAGTTGTAAAAGTCCAAATTTCGAGAATTTTGGGACTCCAACTTGGGAGTCTTGAGACAAAATGACATTTGGGTGCTAAACACAAAAAATACTATAAGGGGGAAGGTGATGGCTTCCCCCAAGTCTAAGCCATGGTGAGTTTTGTGAGTCCATGGTTGCTCATGACTCATCCGTGCACCAAAAGTGTTCCAATTATGCACTAACCAACTTGTTATTTGGTTTGTGCAGGTTCGTGTGAGTAATTAATTTGTTTATCGTTCTTCCTAATCCCCATCCTAAAGCTCCAGCATGCCTCGCTACCCTCAAAGTGTTGCGAGCCAAAGAACGTGCCCAAACTCCTTATCCTTTCGTTGTTTTCACATTTAGACTCGTAGTTGAATCTACCAAAGAGTTTACGTGTGCGTCAACTAATGTTAAACAAACTAAAAGGAATGAGGGGTCCTATTTCTATTTATACCCCTTTGGGGACTTAATTCAAAGAAGTTTCCAAGGAGGCTTTTATGTGTGCAACGAATATAAAAAAAATTTGAAAACCTTTTTAATTAAAAGTCAATTACGAGTTAATTGAAAGTTAACTAAGATTTAACAAGGAGTTAATTATGGTTTAATTGAGAGTTAACTATGAGTTTAACTGGGATTTAACTGAAACTTAATTCAAAGTTGACTAGAAATTAATTGAAAGTTAATTTGGATTTAATTAGAACTTAATTAAAAGTTAACTAAAATTTAATTAAAAGTTAATTAAGAGTGAGATAAAACTAAACTAAGAGTTAGGTACAAGTTTAATACAAGTCATGGATGAACATTCAACATAATGAACCCCATGGCATTGACATTCATGACAATTCCATACTTGTGAATGGAATCTTGCATCTTTTCATAAATATGTTTAACACATCAACCTTCAATTGTTTTAACAAATCTTTGCGTAATACATAGTATGATAGGGTTTGTCACATGTTCAAGACTCAAAGGTTGCTTTCACAACTTCTATGAACATCTGGTGTCACATAACATTGAAAGGATTTCATTTCATAAAGAAAGTCGCCCATTTATTATCCAACTTTTGTTTTTTGGTTGAATTCAAATACTTTAATAATGAAACTTGTTAGAAGGTGCAAATGCCATTTTTCGTGGATTTATTGGGACCATTGTGTTATTTGTAGGTGGGGTGCAAGTTTAAGCCCTTTTCACTTGAGATTGAAATATATTCTCTTTCCATTGAAGGGTTTGGTGTTTGAATGGCCCATTAAAGATTGGTACAAACATGTCGTTTAATGGTTGAGGGGGTTTAAGATAATGCCTTCACTTGCGCCCATGTCTTTGAACACATCACACAAATATTTTTACAACTATCAAATATTCACACATTATTTGCCACATGTTTTAAATTAGGGAAATTTTAAAACAATGATCTTATATGTTGAAAAATTCATGCCATTAAATTCCAATTACTTGTGATGGTGCCACTTGGTGATACCAAAATCCACCACATGACACCATGAGGAATTTTGGGTGAAAATTCTTTTATTATTCAAACATTGATCTTGGCCATCCATTTTTAACATTCATTTTGAATGGACCTAAATTGTGATACGTGACACAATCAAAATTATTCACTTGGCATATTAATTGCATTTTGAAAAATAAATCAAATGAATATTTATTTGAGTAAGTATGTAGGTATGTACATATGCCTATGTAGGTAGGTAGGTGGGTAGGTAGGTATGATATACCTAAGCTACATACCTATTTATTTACCTTGGTAGGTAAGTAGAAGTGGGTTAGAAAGTAGCCATGTAACTCTTGTTATTTCATTTTATGTTTTATGATTTGGGTTATGTTTATTTGAGCTCATTCCAAATGAAACATGTTTTTTTATTGTGAAAACATTAAAAAAATAAAATTTATATAGTTTATAATGTGAGGTTGGAGGACAAAACATATGGGTAAATTTTTCCAATTGCACCTTAATTGCAAATTGAGTTACAACAAAAAGGATTTTCCCATATGTTTTGTGTTCATTTTTTAATTTTGTAGATTATATAATTTTTAAAAGTAAATAGGAAATTAATGAGCTAACTAATTAATTAATTAGCCACTAATTACTCACCTACCTACCCACTTACAAACCTACCTATAAATGTTAAATATTCTTTAATTATTTAATATATAATTCATTAAAATTTATTTTTAATGAAATTAATTAATTCAATATTATTTTAATTATAAATTTAAATGACTAAATCAATTGTTTAAAATAAAAATTGATTGATTAACCAATTTAAATAAAATTTTAATCAATCAATCAATCAATTAAAATATTAATTATTAATTATATTAAATTATAAAGTTATTCACTTATTTAGTTGTAAATCAGTTTTAATTAATCAATAATATTAAGTATATAGTTTAATTCATGAATAATTAATTAATTTTTATTTAATAGTTAATTAACTATCTTCAATTTAATAATTATTAACCATAACTCTTGATTAATAAATATGAATTATCAAACACTTCATTAAATATAATTTAATTGATATACTAATATATTTTATAATAAATTCTAAATAAATAAATTATAATAAATTATAAACTTATGGATTAAATTTTTTAATTTTAATTAATCATTGATAATAACTCAATAAATGAAGTTGTGAAATTTTAGTGAAGATTTTTATAAGCTATGTAACTATTTAATTACTAATTAACTTTATTCATTAGTTAGTTATAATTTATAGATTGATTAATAGCTTAAAATTAAAAAGTTATCAAATAAATTAGTAAATAAAATTTATTATATGTTAAAATATTTAATTTATTAAATAATTAATTAATAGATTGTGAATTATGTATTGATTATTTAGTATTAAAATATTAAATATAATTTATGTTTGATTAACTTACTTAACTTATTATTATTGCATAGATTTCATTATAATCAATTGATTATTATTATTAATTCATGAATAATTATTGATCAATTTTAGTTCATTAATTAATATTCCATATTTATATTATTAATCAATTAGTTGATAGTACTAATTTATCAATAATCAATATTGGTTTAATATGAAGATGATATAATCATAATAGGACTTTGGTACTATAATTTAATTGTACATTACAATAAACATGGTATATTTGTAAACAAACCACAATATATAATGAAGATGGAATTGTTTTAATGTAATATGTTCATAACATGAATTAATACATGTTTAATATATGTTGAATGTAGGTTAAATACATTTAAATATGTTAAATAGGTTTAATGTATGTTTAATATATTACATGTTAAATATACTCTTAATGTAGTCCAAAACACCTTAATGTCCATAAATTGTATATGCACAATAGAAGGAATAATCAAATTAACAATTGATTTTACAACTAAATGAACACAATGACCTATTTTTGGATGAAAAACCAAAAAAATAATCAATACAAAAAGATGCACAATTTATTAGTTGCACCATAATCTCAATAATAATAATGAAATAAAAAAGATGGATACTAATTGTAAAAATGATAAAACATAGTAACAAATGATATATAGTCACATGTAGTTGCAAATTAAATAGTTACATAATATAAGATTTCTAGTAATGATGTTGACACATGGCTTTTAGGTTAATAAGTAAGTAAGCCTAAGGTAGGTAAACATTATTACCTACATTTCCTAGGCTAAGTAGGTAGGTAGTTAAGCCTAAGCAAGTAGGTAGGTGATTTGGGATTATTGTATTTTATTTTGGGTTTAATCTTTAGGGCGAAACTTTTTTTTACTGGTTTAATCCAAATGTCACTTCTTTTTTAATACTCCTAATGTAGTTAGTTATACATTTTACTAATTTGAAAAGCAAGACAAACAATATGGGATAAAATCTTGCAACTATTGCAAGATAAGCTAGTGAATAAACATTTAAACTTTCAAAAAATTTAGATCCTAGTACATTGTCCTTTTGTTTTTCAAATGCAAAAAGTTTTTAAACCCTAATGATGCACCCACATCTATTTAGATTATTAAAAAAAGACACAAAATGAAGAAAACATGGTTGTCAAAAGTAAACAAGGTCAATGTTTGGTCACTTATTTAATTCACATTTTAAAATTCAACACATTTGTCTTATTCATGGTTTTTTGTGTTGTTTCTTCACCTTGGGAGTTAAAAGAATTAGTGTATATTTTAACTTGGTACACCCATATCACTTTAGTTTATTGAAAATTAATATATATAAAAAAGGAAAACATGAGGTTTAAAAAGAAATGGTCTTTTTTTCGAAAATACATTATGTGATGTTGACATGTTTCATGCTATAATGTTCCTTTTTTTTTGGAGTTGAAACATATCATGTAAAGATTACCTCAGTGTTCCCATGATGTTTTACATCACACAAAATAGACAAGAAACAATAAAGATCCAAAATTGTTTTATCATTAAAAAACAATGAATGATGGGTAGTTTTACCTTAACATAATCTATTTACTAGGTAATACCAACTATCATTAATAGCTGATAAGTAATAAGATTCAATATTAATCTAGAATATAAATATTAATGTATAATAATAATAGTAATAATAAACTTATTAATATACTAATAATTCATATATTTATATTATATTTTTGTAGTCATAGTTAATTATATAATGAACTAATAATAATAATAATAATTGTAATTAGTAATTGTAAAATAGTTGCAAAGAAGTTGATAATGAATGCTTCATTTATTCCAATTGTATTATAATTGTCATGTGTGATTATTGTGCAACTTGTTAACAAAGTCAAACATGGTTGACCAAAACCATATATATAGTACATACACTCATTTGTAAAAGGGTCCATCTTGGAACTAATATGCAATTACAATGGAACTCCATGAATGTTTTATGTGGCATTTTATTTTTAATTCCTTGTATTTTCCCTAGGATACTTGCAACAAAGTTGTAAATTAATTGTTTCAAAGTTTTAGCTGTAAGGAAGTGAGGTTTCTATGAACACAATTTTTTGTAGTGTTGCATGTCTTCTTTCTATTTATTTATGTTGGTGTTTAGCTTATGTTGTTGCTAGTTTTCAATTTGATTAATTACAAGCTAAATTTCACCTTGTTGTTTTCAAATTGGACTAACCTTTTCACATTTATTTTTTCTTTCACCTTGTTGTTTGCTATCACCACTTGTATGTTTCTATTTTCTATTGATTTTCGTCAATCCCTAGGAGTCATTTCACAATTCTTTGCTCATTTCTCTCACAATTTTTTGTTGTTGCCTTCATGGAATTTTCAACTTTAGATGTTAATGTTAATGTGCAAGATGAACCGAACCCTAATGACTTGTGTGATGTTCATGTGGGGTTGGCAACATATGGTAGGAGCAACAACACTATGAACTAAAGTGCAAAGCAAGAACACCTTTTACCAATCTAAATTTTTTGTCTTTTCAATGTGATATGAAGTATTTGTAGATTTGAAGTCCCCATGGACATTTGTAGCAATATGCTAGTTTTATCTTTTCAATGTGCATTGAAGCTTGAATCATTTGTAGTTTGTACTCTCTCTTAAACCCTAGACATTTGAAGCAATATGACCTTTTGGGTTTTGAATATGGGTTGAAGCATTTGCAATCACCCTAGACATTTGAAACAATTTATCATGGAATCTTTTCAATGTTTGTTGTTTCTTGTGAATTCATTAAAAGAAAGATATAAAAGTGGTTGTAATCGGGTTTTGGCAAGTATCTAGTGTGTAATGTAAATTTTAAATAATTAATCATGGTTGTGTTTATAATTAGTAGAATGTAGTTGTTTAAAGGTTCTTTGGCTAGGAATCACATCATCTATTTGCTAATTTTCTCTAAAAAACACTAACATAGAATATCATTTTCCAAAGCTACCAAACCCTTGCCCAACGAATTTTTAAAAATTGCAAAATATGTGATATTTGAACCTAGCTAGTTTTTTTATAATGAGATTCTTCAAAAAACCATATTCAACTTTTTTTTTGAAAATAAAAAAATCAAATAATTCTAATTCTAATTAAAACTGAAATAAAATATTACAAATATCATGGCATGGCCCTCATGTATTTTAACACATTTATCCATTATGACCATGACCTAAGCATTATGTGCCATATTAGAAAAAATTGCAAGTGTATTAAATAATAAATGAAAATACTAATTCCAATGATTGTAATTAAATTTTTTTATAGCGTGGAGCCATCATGAGGGATAATGCACAAGGTTCCTTTCAAAGGAAAACTTTATGTTAACAAGAGTGATAAGAAATTGTTGATTCCATGTGAGTTGAAAAGGATTTAGTTTAAATTTCTTTATTTCAAAGTATAGAATAATTTTCAATTCAATCATGAAGACTTTCGAAGCATGTTATAACTTATGATGTAATGAGGCCTATATAGTTGTTGGAGTTGTTCAAGTTTCATGTTTCAAAATGATGGTCGAATTGTACATTTGTCACATGATTGTATGATTCAAATTATGTGACTTTTTATTCATTGCATTAATTGCAAGGTCAATTAGATAATAACATTTGTTTCATATTTTACATGTCCCTTCATTTTTTATTTTGGAACATTCATTAAAAAGAAGAAAATGAATGTTGAAAATGGACATTCAATATTGGGAACTCAATAAATCAAAAGAAAACACACATTATAAAATGTAAGAAAAAAATGGTTAGATGTGCAATTTCACCTCATTTTAAAAAAGTCACAAGCTTTGAAGTTTGGTTTAAAGCACAAGGGATTCACATTAGCATGAGTCGACCCTTCCCATTCTTAAATGATTGTTCATGCTAACATGAGTTTTTTCATTCTTTTTTTTCAAATTTTCATTTAAAAAAATGAAAATCAATAAAATTTCCTTGTTGCATCAAACATATTATTAAAATTTGGGGCTTGATACACCATTGAAAGCACATGTCACTATTTGTAAGAGAAAGTGACCATAGGTGCAATTACACCTAATTTGGAGAAAGTTATGGGCTTTTTGAAATTTGGTCAAAATGCACAAAGGATTCATGTTGGCATGGGTCTTAATTTCCCATTGTTATTTAAGGAACTCATACCAATGTGATTCCCTTTTTATAGCTAAATGGGAATTTACAACGGTGTGATTCCCTTTATTTTTTATTGTAAGAACTTTTCATTTTTTTAACATTGAAATTTGAAAGAAAAAAAAATGTTATTGACATCATTTTTTTTAAACTAAGGAGGTTGATAGGCTTTGGTATATATTGTTGAAAGTTGTAAGAAAAACTAGTCATATTTTCAATTTCACTTCATTTTCAGAAAGTTAAAAGAAATTCAAGTTTTGTGGAAATGTGCTAATGAATCCCTTTATTTTTTATTTCAAAAAAATTATTTTAAAAGGAAAAAAATGCTAAAAACATCCCATTGCAAGAGATTGAGTTAGGTTAGGATGGTCAACTTTTTTATTTATTTAACATGAATTTTAAAACATGCAACTTTGACAAGAATACATTTGCATCATTTAGTGTGGAGAATTTTGTGTTCTCCAAATCATTTAATGATGCCTATACTTCCAATGTGAATAGGAAAAGAGAATGCAAAACATTATCACAAATATGTTAAGCACAACAAATGTGGCACCACAAGCTTCAAGGAAACATTTTTGTCACAATGTTTTACACTTGAAAATAATTGTCGTTGAATTTTGTGATATGTGCATCATGCACACCATTGTGAGCACTATTAATCACCATTTGAAGTTTCATGAACATGATGATGTATGTTTTGCTAAAAAAAATGCAATTACATGTATGGTTGGAATATATAATGATGTTGTCTAATAATAAAGCAACATAAATCATACATGCATCAATGCAAGTCACATAAGCCTTTTTTTAAAACTCATTTTTTAGATTCTAGAAGTCTCAATAAGGTTAGTTCAATTTATTTCAAAATTTTGGCTTGGTTAGCATTGATTTCTCAAAATTAATAATTAAAAAAATCTAATTATTGCCAAATCTGATCAAGTGCTATGGTTTCAAATTTTTTAAGGTGTACAAAAAATGTGTGACAATGTCACCATTTTTTATACTCCTTTAATAGTCTTGTTTCACCATGCATGTGCACACAAAGTGAATGTTATTGATGGTTTTAAATATGTGGTGGTCTAAAATATTGATCTATAAATTTTTTGACAAATTTTGACTCTTTGATAATGATTAGGATCAAAATGTAGGACTTTCATAAGGGTTGCCTCCTTTTTAACATGAATGGTACATGTTAAATTTTTTTGAACCTATGGCAATGGTTTGCATTGTTACTTGTGCCTACAAACATAAAAAGTTTTAGATTAGGCATATGTTTCAACATTCCCATTAAATGTTCATCATATTAAAATTTTTAGTTTAAACCAATTTAGATATGCATCCATTTTTATTTATTTTTTCATTAACCAAAATTGGTTGTCTATATTTGGGGGAAAAAATCCAATTTTGTAATCATTCGACCATGAATGAACCCATTCAATCACTACTCTTCATGAACAACCGCTTATCAACCATTTAATTGATTACCAATTATATGTGGCATATGATGAATGAAAAAAAAATTGAACTTTTTTAAAGCATAGAGGTTATTTATTATGTATGAATGATGAGATTGGTTGTAAAATGAATAATACAAATGCAATATTTTTTATCGATGAAAATCATTATGTGAAAATTTTATTATGTAAATTCAAATTAAAATTTGAATCCATATCCCATTTTCTACCTAAACCCCAATGAATGTTTGACTCTCAATTTACTTGGAAGCAATGAAAATTAAAACATTCTAAAGTTTTGAGGAAAAGGCAAAAAAAAAAGGGAAAAAGGAAGTGTTTTTGAAAAGCTAGATATGACTAAAAACTTGCACATTTGTATAACTAAGAACATCTTTCCACTAAGGTTCTTATGATAAAATCTATCATGACAACCTTTTTCCATTACATTTTCCCACCTAACTAAGATCATAGTCATTTCACAACTTTCATTGTTTCAAGTTGATCAAATGCAAGAGTTGTGAGAGTTATGAATCAAATTGAACATCCCCATAAGGTAACATTTGTCACCAATTTTCAATTGGAACCCATGTGTAACTAAAAGATATGTAGAAAGTAGTTAGACTATCAATCTATTAAGATGCATTAATTATTATTATTTAGCCCTTTGTATTTATGCAATGGAAAGCAAGTGTTGTAATAGGGTCCACATCAATGGGTTTCCATTAGATTACTATGATTAACATTATTGTGTGTAGATATGATCACAATAGATTAATGGAAAAAAATCCTAAAATTTTATCCTTTCAACTTGTCCATCAAGGACTTGCATGTTTAATCACTAACAATATGCATCATTGACCACTTGTCCATTGCTTGACTACTAGCAATATGTCAACTACTTATTCCTTGTGTTTTCTAATGATGATTAAAACAAATAACCATTTTCCTAACACATAATCCATCCAAGCGTATAATAAAGAAACCCATAAAATCATCCCACTTATGGGCCCTTCTTTCATCCCCTAACCCCTCTTTTAACCCTTACACATTGTTATTTGTAAAGTAATGAAATTTCCTTAAATTAAAGCATCAAATGTTAAAACTTAGGATTAGATGCACGTTGTTTGAGAATAATTATAGTAATAATACATGTTAGAGTAGTGAAAATGTAGTAGCATTAGTGCAAGCGCTTAAGAAAAAGGAAAGATGGGTGACGAAACTAGTTTTTGCACCAAAATTAATGCAAAATCTAGTTTTGCTCGTTAATTTTATTTGTGAAAAAAATCAGCCCCTATTATTAATTTCGTGCTCTATCAAGATCAAACTGGCTAAACACACCTCCTAACTGCGAGACTTTACGAATAACTTTAATATCTTATTGGTTTCAAATTTCCTTTGAGAACTTTCATTGCTTACACCACCTCCCAATGTTTGGTTGAAGAGGGAACTTCAAGTACATGATCATAATCACAATGAACCATCGTGCAAAAATCTTAAAAGGACTTTTCATAAACAAAATGAAATGCAACTTCAAAGGGAATCCATGTCCAAGCCATGAAAAGTTGTGCATCATCACATGTTTCAAATAGTCAAGCCACATAGAAGTCCATCAAAACGACCATGTTTTGAAACACATGACAAAAATAACTTCCCAACCTAAAATTTAATACCAAATGTAATTGCCGAGGTCAAAATCACACCACAATATTTCATCAAGTGTCCAAGAATCTTATGAATAATTTATGGGCTTCCATGCTCATAACTTTGTCTTCCACACTAGGAGGCACAAGACTAGAAAGTTCTTCCCAAGATGCACATTTTAAATTGTATCTTGTACAAGGATTTGAAGTTTTTAAAGAGAAGATGATAGTTGGATATTTGCATCAACTTTCATGCGTTCTAGTAACTTTGACAAGTTGTGGAAGAAAACTTGGTGCACAAAGTCATCAAACCAATGTCATCACACCACATTGCCAAGCAATCATTTGGAAGTATTCCAATCACAAATATGAATAAGATCTTTAAGCTAAGAGCAAAAAAATTGAGCAAAGATCAAGGAGATGGTTGGAAAGACTTGAAGCAATTGGAGAAAAATAATGTTTCATGCCCTTATTTGGAATTGTAACAATGTTTTGTAGGTTCTTATCCAAATACTAGAGATGGTTTGGTGCTCTTTGATGTATGGGTAAGTATTGAGGAGATGCATGTATTATTCTCTGGAGTGTTTCATTATTTTGCTAAGGTGTGAATGGCCTAACCTACTTGCATGAAGCCACTATCATAGGGCACAACATTTGCATGCTAGTAGGACTGAGGAATAGGGTGCTTAGGGTTTTATATTTGATAAGGAATAAGGTATTGTGACTCATATTAATAAGTTGTGGGGACCCCCCAAAGTCCAATTCTTTTATTTTTATAAATTTGCATCTTTGATTAACCCATCAAAAAATAATAATAATAAATAAAAATCAAGCTTTGGACAGTCCCAAAATAGGGATGTTTGTAATCTTGGCCTCCTTTGGGCTGGTCATATAGGTTACAAGAGTAGAACTCAGGGCCAAGGATATATTATGGGATGAAGTGAGGAGCTACTGGGAACATGTTGGGGAACACATTGGGAACTTGATGGGAAACAACAAAAGTCCAACACCCCCCACTAATCCCCAACAGATGCATGAGTGCCTCACCTCATTGCCTGCAAGAAAATTTTATGCTGAGTGGAAAGAAATTCATTTCTTGGACATTGAATTCATACCTTATGAATTGTCAAGTAGAAAAAAATTGCTTTCCTTGATTGTGATCCGCTGCCAATGATTTTGGCAAAATGGCCATGAATTGCAATGACGAGCTGGCTAATATATCGCAATTCTGTTGTTATATATAGAGAGAGCTTAAGATTGTGGTGGGTACATAGTGTGATTCATATTGATTTGTTCATGGGTATGCTCACAACTTTTTTCTTTTTTTAATTTAATTTTTAAAGGAGTCACATTGATTGGCCCAACCAACACCAATTTTTTTTTGGAACATCGAGGGCACTCACTCCCCAATAGAAGCATCTCTTTGGACCCTCAATGACAAAATAGAAACAAATGTGTTCCTGTATGTCCCACCTTTTCAGTTTATGTACAAGGGAGTCCAACTTGGGGCAAACCAAAATGAGATAGAACAGAGATGCTATTGGGAACGTGTTGGGGGAACAACTTGAGAACCTGGGGAACATGATGGGAACACATTGAGAGCAACAGCAACAAAAAAAACAAAAAACAAAAAACAAGAAAAAAATTTCCCTCATGAGAAAAGCTGGACCCCTCATGTGTGCATGCTGAGCCTTCTCATTGGCTGCATGAGATTTTTATTCCACAACTGTTTGTCGCCATTTTTGGCCTGGGGCACAAACTGTGGGACATGGTATTGAATCTCGATCCAAGCGTTGAGCTCACAGTATTCTGAGGGACTTATTCTAATTAGTTAGGGGTGCCTCACAAGTCCAACTTTTTTTTTGGGGGGGCAATGAGCCAATTTGATTGGCCCATCACCAAAAAAAATAATGTTGAAACTATGGAGACCCCCCAAAATAGTAGATTCTATGCAAAGATGGAATGCCTCGCCCTTTGGTCCACCTATATAGGTGAGAAGGGGAGGACTTTGCTCAAAACATATGGGATTGAACACAAGGTGCTATTGGGAACACTCTTGGGGAACACATTGAGAACCTCGGGAACATGTTGGGAACAAAGGAAAAATGAAAAAAAAAACCTCCCCTGCCCCAAACTTAAAAGAAAAAAACTGGGGGTACTTATTTGTCCCTCTTTGACTTCATGTAACTATATGAACATTGTGTCGTGTCCTCAAATCTCATGGGCAGCAATGTTTTTTTTTTTTTTTTTTTCCCTTCCATTTCTGCAAAGTAGCCAGTGGGGCCACAGCTGAAGGCAGGGTGGGTTTCTCTTTCAAGGATTTTGTGATACGGCCAAAGTGGTGGTCAGCCAGAAAATAATTTAGCCAAATCTGGCTATGTACTAGATATGAAAGTAGAAAAACATGGAAAATTTCTATATTCTTGGCTATCTACTATAACTTCTTATCATAAAAATCTGGCAATTTGAAAAAAAAAAATTCTTCAAAATATGGTGAATTTGGGTCTTTTTTTTCATGAAATATCCTTTGCATAGGTTGAAATCATATTTTTCAGGTCGAAAATTGGCAAAAACTGGCCAGGAAAAGAAACACTGGCTGAAGGGCATGGGATGCTGAACTGATTACAACTAAGATATGTTGGGAGTTTTGTTCAAACTCATTGGTTAATTTTTTATCTCATCATGGCTGCCACTTAAAACTTGAAAGTGAAATTTCTTTCCCCTCCTCCAACTTTAGAGGTGAAGAAATCTGGTTACATTTGAAATTCAGTTACAAGTTTTTGGCTAATCTTTTTTTTGCATTTGGAGTTTTTAAGGTGATATGTGAAATTATTTTGTCTAAATTTGGCACCTACTTGTTTCAAATTGTAGAGTTTAGAGCATGTGAGTAAATGCTATGAAATGCATTTTGCACACACAATGCAATTGCAAGCACATTTAAATTAAAAACCCAAACAACATATGAACATGCACTAGCAAACACAAGCAATTATGGGATAATTGAACCCCCTAAAATTGACCATTCCAACATAAGTGACCTATAAAATCAACCCAAGTTAACACACATTTACAACTTCAAAAACACATGCAAAGACAAAACATTGCATTATAAGCATTGGACTATGTAGATTGGGTAGAATGTGTCGACATCATGGAAAGAAAATTGTTTCGTTTATAAAACAACCATTGAATTTAACAAAGTTAAATTTAGAAGCCAACATTTCTTTGCCTTTGCAAAAATAGGCCCAACATTTGCACAAAACATACTGCTTAGTGATCATAACAATATTCATGTTGTGTTCTTCTTCATGATTCAATGCATATTGCATATGGGAAATTTTGCAAAATGATGAATTGTTGTGCAAACATGTACACAAATGAGTAATGGGCTTGTTGTGAATTTTCACTTCATAAAAGACAACATAGAAAAACACGTCACATCTTCCACATTGCCTTTATCTATACAATGGTCAATTAAACCAATTTCACATATTTAAAGGAAGTTGCAAACAAACGCTCAAGATGTTACCATTGTCACATTCTAATCAAAGGATTGATATCAAAAAGGTGGAGCCATGCATGTTGTTGCATTTGAGTTATCATCAACTTGAACATGCCCTATTGACTATCAAGGTCATTAACATTCAAGACCTTGGACACAAAGGTTTTCATTGCATCCACCAACTAAGTTTTGTTTGGAACATAATGATGTTTTAATCATCTAAAGGTTTTTTTTGAAAGACATCTCACAATTTAGTTGCAATACGTATTAAGGATACACAATCCCAAAAACATCCATGACACCATGGGTTGTAAACCTTGTTTTCAAATCTCAAATCAAAGTTTATGTAGCCTTCACCAAAGCATTCGCAAAATCATATAATTGCATTAAAAATAAAACTAGACTAAATAAATTGAGAAGCAAAAGTCATGAAAGCCTTGTTATAGTTTTCAAATCAAACATTTTGTAACCTTTATCTTACAAAACACATAATGACAACAATAAAATAATGCCAATGGAAAAGTTCCAAGGATTTATCTTTGCAATGGCTTTCCACTTATGATTCAACAACAACAAATACATCTTTACTAACAAAGGTAAGCATCATGGTCTCCAAATCTCGATGCATTGCCCATATATGTTGGCCATTTACTTCAAAGGCCAAATGTTAAACTCCAAAATTAAGATAAGTTATCTATCACATTTACATGCTTGCACTCAAATAACGACTTGATGGCCCATAAAATTAAAAGTATGTTCACAATACATGTTGTGTAAATCACTTGGCAAACCTTGATAACAACCATAAGATTGCACACAAACACATCCTTCATAGTTGCAAACTTAATGAAAACGTGCATAGATTCCAACAAAAGTAAAATACAAGCAATTAGTCCCAACATAATTTGGAGGTCACATAGTTGTCCATAGTTCATTTTTCACTTGTTAGTTTGTAGGGTTGTCTAACACCATCTTGACCAACAACATTTTGTATTTTACGATCATGCTTTTTGGTAGGGCTCAACATTAAGATCCATCTTGTTTTCAAATTTTGAAGAATCTTGTTCCCTTTTGTTTCCAAAATCTCAACAAATTTTATTCACTTTAAATGCATTTTAGGTGAATGTAGGGTTTGTAATTGTTTCTCAAGGCAAATGACCAAAAGTAAACTTCATAAGTTGTGCATTGCCAAATTGGTTTGTTGGGCCATACAATGGGCCCCTAACAAATTAAGTGCATAATTGTCATGAATTTGTTTTGTAACACCATTTCCCCCAAAACATATGATTTTTTAGGCAATTTGGTCTCATTGCAAACCAATCACTATCTATCAACAATGTTTCCATAATCACTTTAGTTAGGTTATCATTTATTGATCATGCAATCACTAATTGATCAAAATATATGATAATCAGAATCCTTACTTAGTTTTCCACCACATAAAAATGGACATGGAACATGATTCTTTTTCAATTATCAATATTTCATGTCAATTGAAGCAATGTAGGGTGTAGCTTGAAATATTGCATTATTTACCTTCATCATTGCTTGGTGCATGAATTTTAGTAAGGTCTAGCTTGAATTGTCATTCCAATGTTTTTTGTTGGTGTTTTGGCATTGCCAAGAATTCATACAACTACAATGATTCATATTCCAACATCACATGACCTTGTTGTAAAAAATGAAATATAATTGCAAATTGAATAACTTTCCTTGTTTTCTTTCCTACCCCCCCATGTGCTAATTGTGCACCAATAGTTTTTCAATTGTGGGAAATAAAAACTTTCTGGTTTTTAGCATCTTTACACACTTTGCAATAATACCAATCTTTTTTTTCAAATTAAACCTTATATTCTTGTCAACATTTTTACAACATACATGCTTACCCAAAAAAATCATATTTAAGAACAAGTAATTTGTCTTTTCTTTCTATTTCAATACAAATTTTACATTTGACAACGTGCAAACTTCCATCTTCCATATAAGCTATTCAAGTTCATGGCAATTTTACAAGTCATTTGTCTTGGAACTTTTTAGTGGCCTCATAGTTTCACTTCTTGACTTCTACCTTAGATGAGATGGGCAAATTTTCTTTAAGGGTGTGGGAATATTCACTCAAGGACCTAACATCTTCACTTTGATTTAGATTTGAAGGATCATAACTACAACAAAAACAAAAGAAGAAAAGATGGAACATGACCATGAAATGAATAAGCTACATTATAAGTGCGAATGACAAGAAGACCACCCATAATAAGGTTCCTAAGGGAAAAGAAATATTTGAACTTGTAAGTAGGTGGGAGTAGTAGTGGCATTGTGATAGGAAAAGGTTAAAATAATCAACATAACCTTTACTATACCCTATAATTTAACAAAACAAAAGTTTAATTCTACAATTTCAAGTTCAATGAGCGAATAACAATGGTCAAACAATTGTTGCTATTATACACATTCAGATTTCACATTAGAAAATAAATAACAAAGGAGGGAGGTTATAAAACAAGTTATTATGGAATTAGTTTCGTTGACAAAAAGGTCCAATTGCTATTCATGGATTTAAGGTATTTGGTTGTTAAAGCTCTCCGATCAAAATGGGGCAATATGTATGAACTCATAATCTTTTTTTTCTTGGCCCCTACTTAAGTCTTCTCCGGACTTTACCGAGCGCTCGATGTTTAGCGCTACTCTTAATTGTAGGCGCATTTGGGGGATTTATCGTAAATATTTTCAGACCTAAGAAAAAGATCGATCCTATTTGAGATTATATTAAATCAAAAGTGCATTGGATCAATAATGCTTAAATTGGATTTAACACAATCATTTTTGCAAAGGAATGTCACAAGTCTTTAAAATAATCAATTTCATGTGTGATCTTTGCCAAATAAGTTTTTTCTTTAATAAATTTCAAGAATTCAAAACCTATTTAATAATAAAAAAGTTCCTTTGTTTTCAAATCATAGAAAACAGTTACACATAATGCTAAATGTACATTTTCATTTTAAGCAAACATAAAAAATAATAGAAAATAACAATTTGACCACTTTCCAATGAAATAAATTTTTGTACCTAAAGTGAAAGGCCATTGTTGGTTTACAAGAAATAGTGTTTTGTTTTTAAATCATTTGATAATGTCACAAAAAAAACCATGACAAATGAAAACTATCAATGGTGCAACACATCATTAAAAAAAAACATTTCATGGAGGATTAAGTTTTTTCATTCAAATCTATCAATGTTATATGAACGATGTTTAATAGGAATCATAGAGGGCGACAAATAGAAGAAAGACATGATGGGCCTAACTAAGTTCTCATTGTTAGGTTCTTTTTCATTTTTGTGGATTTGTAAAATGATCATCACACAAACTCCCCAAACTTGTCAATCACTAATTTGTAATGTGACACACAAGATTCACCATCAAATTACACATCGTCAATCTACTAGGTACATGCATGGCCATAAGCAAAAAATGGTTATAACTTTACAAGCATCTTGTGCCTTGTGATTATGTAAGATCGCACTAATTGACATATTGCACGGTGCATACCAAAATCATTTACAATGTGGTTGCATATTTGAAGTTGTAATTTTATTTTATTTTTGAATATGAGAAAAATGTATTTTCCTCCATAGGCACATTCAATTGAATTCATGTAAAAAACACTAATGCATGGTGCACCCATCATGATGGAAGATCTTTACAATGCCCATCATCGACAATCGTTTTCATGGAACAACAAAGGAGACAATGTATAATGTTCAAATTGCAGAACATCTTGCAATTTTGTAACATCACACAAACTTCAAATCGACTTTTGTCTTGCATAGTGCACATAAAATTCATTCACAAGACCTGTCCAAATTTGATGATGCAAAACAAAAAATAAATAAATAAGGATAATAATGAGGAAAAAAGTTATTTTTTTCATTGTTGGGTTCAATTGCATTTATGTAAAAAACATCAATGCGAAACACACATGTTATTATGAAAGATCTTTGCAATGGCCATTGTTAACAATCTACATCATTTGAAAGTTGAAACCTACACAACAGCAAGCTTTGAAAACATAAGATGTTTAATTCATCATACAATTTTAATAAAATACTAATTATGCAATGTACAATCAATATGATATGTTATTTTTCTCTAGATTAAGGAGGCTACCCAATAAATAAATTATATTTTTTTATGATACAAAATTTTGCATTGAAAACCTTGGAAATTGTAACGAACAAGTAAAAATTGTTGCAAATGGAAGACCATCACAAGTAGGCAACATTATTCACAAGTAACATCTAGTTAGTGATGAATATAAACAACAAAGAAAGGAGGTTTACTGAACTCCTTGACACAAACAATGACAAATTATAATGAAAATTGCATTGATGTCTTCACAAGCAAGCTATTCGACAATTGAGTGTGGCATTCAAGCAAGATGTAACATCCTCCGTGTCGCTTCTTGGTAAGAAAGAAATTGGGCTTAGGGTTTATCTTGGTGAATCCATGCCATTAATGAACACCTTCTGGCCCATCCCATTAGCTCACTGTTACTTTGCATCGATTAAAAAAAAATTGCATCTTTTTTTCCCTTTGTATTGATAGCCATGGTTTTAAAAAAATAAAGAAATGGCGATAAATGACCAAGAAAAAAAACACTAATGGGCAGTCTTGTGAAGTTTATGAAAAAAATTTATCATTTGGTGAATTTCATTGTTTCTTTTATTGGCAAATTTTTGCTAAAATGTGATTTTGACCAATGCAAAGTATTTTTAATGGAAAAAATGGTCCAAATTTGCCAAGCTTCAAAAAGAAAAAAAATCAAATCACCATATTTCTACAATAAGTTCCAGTCTGTAGGCAAGAATATAGAAGGATCCTGGTTTTTCTCTACTTTCATATTTGGCATGTAGCCATAATTGGCTAAATTAGTTTCTGGATGTTCGCCATCTTGGTTACATCACAAAATCCTTGAAAAAAAACCCTAGTGCGTTTTCAACTTTCGTCCTCAATTTAGTAGGCCGGTACCGTCAGCGTACTATCCTTGACTGGACCAAAGCACATCCACTCAATTGAATGCCCAATGCCCAAATCCCCAAATGAATGAAAAAACTCAAATGGATGAGTCAACTTTACTAGTTTTTGGTCAATTGAAGGCCCCCCCCTGAGCCCTAACCAGGGTTAGCTGCTGGGTGCCATTTTTCTCTTCTTAGAAAGTTCTTGGAAAGAAGAACCCAGCCAGATCTTTAGTGTTTTGCTGACTATTGTTTGGAATGACCCCCAGGAAAGCCCAGTCCTCCACGCTCTTCCCCCTTTGAGGAGGATAATGACTAATTGGGATTAGGTGCCCCAGGTGCCAACACCCCACCAATGCACTATCCTTGGGCAACCAGGTACAACTCAGTGGATGAACGTATCATGTAATTTATCATTTAAACTCCTACTTCTTCCCTTCTGTACCTATACAGGTACCTATCATATAAGAGCATCTCCAGCGGTGCTTAGTATGTGACCCTGGATGCTCAATAATTCTCACATCCAAGTTTGAGTAACTTAACTCACTTTTTCTCAACCACACCCATGAAACTGAAACTGGGACTTGTAAAGAAAAACATCCGTAAAATCATCCCACTTCTCAGCCCTTCTTTCATCCCCTGACCCCTCTTTTTATCCTTATGCACTACTCAAGAAAAAGGAAAGATAGGGGATGAAACTAGTTTTTGCACCAAAATCATTGCAAAATCTTGCACTACTCAAGAAAGAAGGAAAGATAGGGGATGAAACTAGTTTTTGCACCAAAATCATTGCAAAATCCTGCACTACTCAAGAAAAAGGAAAGATACCGGATGAAACTAGTTTTTGCACCAAAATCAGTGCAAAATCTTGCACTACTCAAGAAAAAGGAAAGATATCGGATGAAACTAGTTTTTGCACCAAAATCATTGCAAAATCCTGCACTACTCAAGAAAAAGGAAACATACCGGATGAAACTAGTTTTTGCACCAAAATCAGTGCAAAATCCAGTTTCGCTCCCTGTGAATTGCATTTGTAAAAAAATCAGCCCCTGTTACTGATTTCGTGGCCTATCAGGACCAAAACTGGCTGAACTCACCCAGTAACTGCGGGACTGACTTTACGGATAACTTTAATAGGTGGGAGACTACTAATAGCAAACCAGTTGGACCAATCAAACTATCTATCCAATCAGAAACAGGGAGCAGTCAATAATTACGATTTGACTCGGTTTATTTGACTGTTCCAGGTCTCCTGCATGGCTATGAAAGCTAGCTGTGCAATTTTTTAAGGATTTTTCAGGTGACCTTGACTGGTTCTCATTTTGGTGTGTTCGTGACCAAGTGGGCCAGCTACTCTTTCTTACCAATTCACCTACCTTTCATCGTGGCAACTCCTCATAGTCGCACTCACAAAGCTTGTCCAACTGAAGAAATTCAAAGTTCACCCATGAAATAGTTTTGGCTACCAACTTTCCAGCCTGCTGACCCTTAAAAGTCCTCCCCTGCATTCATTCGGTTGAAATGAAATGCAGCACAGCTTACTAGCCTACCCGTCATAAAATATGTTCACAAGCAAGCAGTCACTACAAGTTGCTAACTAAACCCCTTTACTCGAGTAAAATTTTCAGTCACAAAAGTTACTCAAAATTCAATATCTCCCCCCACCTTAAATCTAAGGATATCAAATCCTTGTTCCTATTCCCTTAAAATATTCATTTTTTATTTTGTTGAATTTTCTTTGACAAAATTGTTCAACATTCAATAATTCTTGTGTCATAGGTTGAAACATTACCAAACCACCTTGATGCACCCTTATTCATCAAGAGATCTTGAAAAGTTGCAAGAGCATGGTAGGGACCCCTTCATTTGGGAGATCTCAACATGAGAAAAAAACAAGCAAACTATCTTACTTAATATATAGGTAGTGTGGCCTATGCTGCTAATCAAAATGTGAATATGACCTTGACAGTAGAACTCAATTGTGGAATTAAACAAATAAATTTAAATCAATTTTAAATGACAAAAATTACAAGTTCAAAATTCAATATCTCCCCCCAAGGAATTACAAAATCACCTTCAAGAAGTCCCACTTATCAAGGGCTCTGCAGTAGTATCAAGAGTTTACCCCAACTTCTAAAAAATATTTAATTTTAATTTTGTTAAATTTTCTTGTCAAAATTATGATATATTCAATAACTCCAATGTCCTACAACTTAGGAATGGTTGATCAAACAATGACCAAACCAATGGGGTTGATCAAAGATTCATGACATTCCATAAATAGTTCCCTTTATTGTGATGGAAAATAATATGCTAGATTTTACTTATTCAATGGTATTAAGGAGACCTTGGTTGTGAGGTAGAAAGGTATATGGTGATTGAGGTACAAACCTCACTACTATTGAAGGTAATGACATTGTAAGAACAATTGCAATAACCAAAGTGGTGAAGGTTGTACTCTATTACAATTTTTTATAGGGTGTCACGTATGAAAAAGAGGATATTTTGTTCACAACAAACCAGATTTGTTTTCCGTGGGGGAGTAGTTCTACCAACATACACCCAAAAACATGGAGAGTGGATGAGGTACTAGCTTTTGAATCTAGGCACAACCACTAGAAATTGTTGTGGACACTATTGCAAGCTGTTCAAGTGAGGAAGTTGAACATGGGTACCAAGTGACTACAATATCTCAAAATTGATGTAAACTCGTAGAAGTGACTATTATAGTTGAGGATTTATCATAGGAGTACAAGGATGTGTTTGCAGCTAGCATGGTTGAAAGTTTTTTTCAAGTTTTGGACATGGCAAGCAAATTAAATGTTTTTTGGCGATTCCAAAAATAATTCATTAGTGCCTAACAAGGATAGGTATTACAATGCCCTTTGAGGATGAATTTTCATTCCCATGCTACCCTCATGCTTGTGCTTTTTCAATTTTTATGTTATATTGTTGAACATGTCCATAATCTATGTAGTCAATTCTTTGCTTATTGATGCATGCCCTACCAAACAATACTATTAACACCATTCAAGCAATATTTTTAATTCTAGAAAATTCCTAATCATCTTTGTTTTTTTTT
>Ga0116229_10003584_pt1 | contig 25558 bp, 23 predicted proteins | sample S1TSphgellanicum_3_FD_87313 | JGI IMG/M metagenome (GOLD analysis project Ga0116229, IMG submission 87313) | Host-associated microbial communities from peat moss isolated from Minnesota, USA - S1T2_Fc - Sphagnum magellanicum MG | ecosystem: Host-associated > Plants > Peat moss > Unclassified... | reverse complement strand
TTTAAAATATGTTTTCTATGAGGTAGGCCAAAAATATAGAATTTTTTTTTTCTCCCTTTTTTATTTTATTATTTGGCCAAATTTGGCTTTCTTTTAAAGGATGATTTGCCCCTTTGGCTATTCCCCCCCCCCCCCCCCCCCCCAAACTTCTCTCCCTCCTGAATCCTTAGGGAGAGACCTAGGTAATGTTGCAGAGTACTTTATGGAGACCACCAAAATTCTATATATATTTTTAGGTAATGGACCTCTTTGATTGGCCCATCACCACCAAATTTTTAGGCTGTTTATTTGCCTGGACTTTGGTCCTTGCCCCCTTGTTTCTTTTTCTCTCCCTTTCTTGGGTGGCTTTCCTTTTATAAAGTTTGGCAAGGTTTCATCATCAATTACAAAGAGGAGAATTTTCCAGCAAAGGATTATGGGATAATGTATGGGGCTATTGTGAAAACATTGAGAACCTATAGGGAACTCATTGATAACATAATAAATAACCATTGAGAACTTGGTGAGAACATGATGGAATCATATGGAACAAAGTTGGGCACATCAAATTCCAAAAATGATCTCACCATCCTCAGCCCCCAATTGGGAAAAAAGAACTTGGCCTCATGTCATTGGTTGGGTGAGATTTCTATTCCAAATTTTGTTGGTCACCATTTTTGGCCTAGGCTAATGACAAGGGGCATGAATAGTGGGGGACGAAGTTTGTTGAGTGCTACATTTTAAGCATTGTTAACTCCTTATTTTAATTAGGATTCCATTTTTCCAAAAATATTAAATTGGGATTAGTTGCATTTTCCTGCAAATAATATAAGGAAACCCTAAATCTAAATAAACCAAAGATTATTGATTGGGTGCTCAAAAAGCACATGCAAATTGGATTTAATTTGGATGCCATTTGAAACATGGATGGATGGTAAAAGTGGAGTTCTACCTCAAAAGGAAAAGAAGCACAAGGTAATTGGTGGCATCACATTATTAAATGCATCACATCAATGACAAAGGACACAGAGATGAAATTTAAAAATACATCCAAAAAATGGATGAAAAATTCCAATAATGGAAAAGAAAATAACAATGAGGATGGGGTGATGTGGCCTTTGTGGAAAGCGCTCAAGGCCTTCTCCTCAACCAGCACCCATCAGCGCACCATCCACTGGATGCCCCTGTTATTACTCAGTTGTGGATGAACCTCAACTGAGTTAATATTTGGTTTCACCTAGGTAACAATTCTGTAGAAAATATGTCTCATATATGGGTAGACAAGTAAGAAAATAGGTAACTACTAAGTAAGTAGATGGTTTATACATATGTAAGGGCTGTTTTTATTACCTACCTACCGACAACCTGCTTGTGGGTTGTTAGCAGGTAGGTAGAAAAACAAAAGCAACTGAGCTAATCACCATGGTTAGCTAGAGAACTGGAACTCAACAGAAAACTGTTTTATGACCATTTACCGTTCATCCTTCACCTCCTTCAACATTGTTATTGACATTGGTCTTGTTGAACATTATTGTGATGTCCTTGTGATCCAGTTTAATTAGTTGAGGGCATTTGGAGTTCTTTTTTGCAATGAGCTTCTTTGATTGGCACATTACAAAAAAATAATTTTTTTTGGAGACTTCTCAATATGAAAGTGTTCAATCCAAACATAGAAACACAGAAGTCACAATATTTGTTCACCTATTAATCCCAAATTTTGTTCAGATATATAGGTTCCAAGAGGACAATGTTGGGCAAAGCATATGTGACAAAGTGAAATACTATTGGGAAAATATTGATGAACACATTGAGAACTTGATGAGAACACAATGGGAATAACTAAAATTCAAAAATCCAACACCACCCCCACTACCCCCCAAAAAATATATATTTTTGGCTCTTTTGGGTGCATGTTGCAATTCCTCATTTGCTAAGCACAATTTCTATTCCCGATTGTGTTCATCACCTATTTTGGCCTAAGCTAAGCGGCAAGAACATGAATTATAAGGACATACTACCGTAGTTCTAGTTCTTATTGGACAATTGCAAAAAATGCCATTAATCACACACAAATTTGATGTACTTATTTAATAGTTGCCTCGCAATATTAAACCAGAAGAATCAAGAAGAAGTCATATTTCACAGCCCTTTCCATAATCATCAATCACTTATAACAAAAGAAAGCACAAAGGTTTTTTCAAGCTCAAAAAGTTTAAGACTTAGAGCAACTCCAACCATATATGGCATTTGGCCCTACAACAATATTTTTCACATTCAAAATTACTTATTTAGTCTTTCCAAGATCCACCCATAAAGGTGAAATTGAAAGGTGAATTGTAAATAGTCAAAACTTCCTTACTACTTACAAATCATGCAAATCAAGAATATATTTGACCAATCAAGAACAAGTGTTAAATTGTGTTCTTACTTTTGCTATCCTTAGCATACAAAGCAATTTTTTTGAATCACAATCATTTAACTAAGCCTATCGAACAATTTTCAAATGATCTTCATCCAAAACATGTTGTGGAAAGTGTTGGTGAAGATGATTTTAAAATATAAACAAGCCCAAACGCTATTCACCCAGCAAATAAACATTATTTTTGCAAGAATTCTTTTAATTTTAAAAATGGAAAGCTCAATTTCAATAATGTGATACAAATTAATATCTTATTCATTTGGTAATGAAACTAGATATCAAACTTGGTAATCACCCAGATCACAATACACAATCTCGAAATGTTAGAGAAAATTCTAACAACTCTTTGACCAAAATAGAGGAAAATAAACCAAATGAAAAGACAAGAAGCACAAGTTAGAAGTACAACATGTAAATTCAAAGAAGAAAAAGCTAAAGACACATACAAAGATTTTTAAGAGAATGTTTTAGGCTCCAAGTTTTTCTTTCTCATGAAGCTTTAGGCTTCATCCTTGATATGGTTGGCTCATGCAAGGAAACCTCTTGACTTGGAAACTTCGAATATAACTAACATGGAGAAGATTGGATAGGATTCATTCCTTTCCAAAATATGTGTCAATCAACAAGAACCATACGAAGTGTCGAAACGATCCATGGGCTTGAAGGAAAAGATGAAAACAACATTAAAAAAAGGTGCTTATTTATGTGTCATTCTTTAATACATATAAAGAAATCAAAAGTAACGTTAGTCCTCAAGCTAAATGATCAAAGTAAGTTGAACAACTTGTGTTGTCTATGAATTTTGATCAAAGGTTGCATAATTTTTTACAAGAGCTTTTGCAAGAAATGACTATACATTTAACAAATAATTGCCCAAAGTGAGCAAACCAAGAAAATGTTTTCCATCAATTGTCCAAGGAAGTTGACAACAAAAAAAATTGTTTATTAAAATCCTTAAATAATAATTTAAAAAAATGATAAAAAGAGGAAGCACAAGTGAGAAAAAAATCAAGCACAAAACTCTTTTGTTGTGAGACAAAGTCTTGAAAATGTGTGCTCTCATAATCCTTCTACAAATCAAACTTGAAACATATAATTTCCTATCCATCATAATGACTACTTTTATTCCTCTCATTAGCCTTTTTGGAAGGACCATATATGGCTTCATGAGAGCTCCAGACAAGTATTTTTCTTTTACCTTTGTGATGATTGTTATGGTCTTGCTGAGGCTCTGAAGTCACACTTCTGGTCTCAAATTAACTTGAAATTGGAATCTGCTGCAGCTGAAGTTTGAATTGGTGGGTAGACCCACAAGGTTGGAACTCCCCAAGAGACTGCAAAAACAAAAGAAACTTGTTACAAAAGCGTCCAGTGGAGGCATTTGTGGAACATGTTTTCATCAGTTGATTCCATCATGATCCAACTACCAACTAAGATCCAAAAGATCCCTTTCAAACTGCAGTCAATGATCTAAAGCAGGTTCAAATCTCTACAAAAAATAGCACTTGAAGCAACCCATTTCTTTCCTGAAAGTTGTCAAATTGATCTTAGTGGCAACAGAAGTCTCCCACTTGGTATTCCTGCAAACAACCATTCAAACTTCATTGAGAAATGGCCCAATAAATCAGAACCTCATTATCAAACTTCCAACATCAGCAGCATCATCTGTCAAACACATCTGAATTGGTAATCAGGTTAAGACAAGGTAGACAGTGTGCAAGTCATGCAAAACCAACTTATAATCATTCTTTCCCATTGTGTCAAACTCTGCCAGGTACTAAAGTGTCATCCTGTCTGTATGTACCTGAAGGAAATAAGAATTCCTGAAAACCCAAAGAGCATTCCCGAGCATTTGCCATATCTGAGTAGAAAACATTTGCAGAAATTATTTGGAATAGGATTAAAGAGAAGGCAAGAGGACAGTATCTGTGATGACTGCAATTTAGAGAGCCAACTGAATGGTGGAAAGAAGAAGCTATCTGACCTACTGAGTTAGTATCAGGAGTTGGGTATCTGCATTTTGATGGAGCTTACCTGGTATAGCAATTTGCAGCTCTTAGAGATATTTGATATGCACAACATTGTGCTGAGAGAGTTTTCATGGTGATGATAAATAGCAGCCAATCAATTTCCAAATGCACAAATCTGTGCTGAGACACTAACTTGCAAGAGTCCAGAGACAAAGACACAGATCTCATGTCCTCCCAACAAGAAAAAGACCTCCTAAACCCTAAGCCCTAAACGAGCATCTTACAATGTGCAAAGCAGAGGTGATCACCTCCTCACAGCTCTTCTCATTAAAAGCTCAATGTGATTGATATCCAATGTCTCTCAACCAAGGATTCCTTCACATTTTCTTTGACCTTGTTGAACCAATTCTTTGTCTCTTGTAATAATTTTCCTCTCTTTCTTCTCTCTGTGTGCAGTTGGGCAAACAACCGTTCAACAACCTCTTGTTCATCTCCAGCACATCTTTTGCACCTCTCAAAAACTCTGTTGCAGAGATTGAGTTTGAAAATACTTCTTCTTGTGCATCATCTTTGAACCACCTGGGCGTTAGGGTTTAACAACCTCTTGTTCATCTTCAGCATGTCTTTTGCACAACCCACACTTCTCATAAACTCTGTTGCAGAGATCGAGTTTGAAAAAACTTCTTCTTCTTGCACCGTCTTTGAAACATGTGGGAGCTCGGGTTTGTAAGGCGGGAAACAGTTGGCTGCTGTTGGACGCTTGCCATAGCAGCAGCCGCCTACTGGATTCAAACATGCAATAGAAAGCCTGCCGTTTTTGAAATGCTAGACAGCGAGAGAAGACGGATGGTCGTTTCTTCTCCAGAAGAGACAAGAGACGCACCGCAACAAGCGGACAACAGACGGAAGTCTTGAATGCCGACAGAAGCAAAAAATAGAACGCGCGGTGAGGAAGTCTTGGTCAAGAACAACAATCGCCGAGCCCAATCAGTCTCCCGCCACCGCCCTTGCTTCACGGAGCAATTGCTTGTACTAGACAACGCTTGTAAAGATTCTTCCCCACACCTTGCATCATTCAAGCCTGCAATTACTCCACATCCAGTTCCTCCTCATCTCCCTGCAGATTTCTCTCCAACCGTCGTCGCCGCCTCCTTTCCGGAGCTCTCGAAGAAACCTCCAAAAGAAACCTCCTCGGCGATGGAAATGGTCCTCATTCCAAACCAGCACTCACGGGCTTCTTAGCTTAGCTTAGCTTGCCATTGCAATTGCAACAACTGCTGTTTGTGAGAAGCTGCTGCCCCAGTTGGCTCTTTTCTCGCTGAAGATCTAGTCGAAAGAGAGAGTATCGAACTGCAAGAAGATGCAGGAAGGAAGCTCTGATGATTCTCCTGATCTAAGCTGTGGCTTGACCGCTGTTGCGATTGCGTTCAACTGGGAGAAAGAGCCTGGAATGCCTGCAATAGTGGAGGAGGAGGCAGCGGCTGCAACTGCTGCTGAGGAACAGCCTCTTACACCTCCTCCTGGCTATCGTCAAGCTCGTAGTTGCGTAACCGAGCCTGGACAGTTCGCATTCTCCGGCTTTGAACCCGAGGAGAATGCGCGAAAGAAGACTGGGGGAACACAGCTTCTTGCAGAGAAGATCCGCAAGAAGCTGGTGAAGAAGATGCGACGGAAGTCGTCGCATTCTACTGCCGCCGCGAATTGTTTCTCCCTGGATGCTTTCAGAGGAAGATTGTACTTGTCTGATGATTCAGAAGAGAGGAGCGGATCTCCTCCTGTCAGCATCGCTGCTCTTGATGAGCAACAGCCAGATACGCCATGCTCTTCAAACTCTTCTCTCGGCTCTTCTTCTTCCGCATCAGTTTCCTCTGCATCTCCTTCTTCTACTTCTAAGGCCACAAGGATGAGGCGCAGCAGCCGAAGTGCAGCTGCTCCTTCGCCATCCCATCCTCAGCAACCGAGTTCTCAGCTCATGGCAAACTTGCTTCTCTCTCTCTCCCCTTTACAAGACCACGACGATGACGTTACAGAAGACGGCGATGCTGCTTCTGAAGACGGCGACAAGCTGAGCGGCCCCCGGGAGTCCGCATGGCATCAACCTGAAGAAGAAGATGATGATGATGATGACGATGACTCAGGCTATCGAGATCGTTTGCGTCAAGAATGGCAACTGGTACTACGGTATGCAGGACCACAACCACGAGCGAGGTCTTCTTCTTCTTCTCTCCTGTCCTCAATCTCTAGGCAGGCTTCAAAATTCAGCTTAACGCAATACAGACTTTCGAGCTCACGATCAGTCTGGGAACAGCAACCACCTCGAACCAGTTTGTGCATCTCCAGAGCAGAAACTCGTTGATCTCAGGACTGACATAGGAATCAGATGTAGATGAGAATCCAATGCGGAAGAAGCTCAGCAGCGTCTGCAAACCCTGACCCGGAAGGGTTCCAACTTCCATCCTCACTTCTTTAAAGATGGGTATGTTGTGCTTCTTTCTCATCACGTTCATGTGAGAAAACCCACAAATTCGTATCTGTACCTTTGTGGGTAGATAGATGCCGAGAGCTTCGGTAGTATTTGTCACGATGGCCAGGAGAATAGAAGAGCAAAACACATCTCTTATCATCAAGAGCAGCAAAGAACAACGTGAAAACAGGCAGTATGCCAAGATTGAGTGCAGCAAACCTCATAGTCTAATTCATTTGTGCTGCACAAAACATCTTTCGTCTTTGGCAAAAGCAGCAATTCTGTGGTCCTGACTTCTAAGGTTTATTCTTTGTTGTTAGGGTTTGATGAATCTTGTCTTCTTCATCTTGTTAGCAATGGAGGCTGGTTGCGGGCAGCTTCAGCACTGCAATCTGTGTCATCTTCCAAAAGCTGCTTACACCTCCTCAACACTTTGAATCATAGAGCCAAAGCAGAGATGTACATGTTTTCCTCGCTTTCTCAGAGTGAGCTCTCAATTCTTTCAGCATTGATTGTCACAGAGATCTAGGAAAGATGTGGGAGACAAACAAAAACACACTCTTTCAATTCTCAATCTATTTCCATCCCTTGCAAACAACACATTGAAATGTTTACTCTTTCATATCTCCAACTGACTTACTTGCCCATGAAAGTGTGGAAGACCTTTGCCATTCCCAACTACTGAGCCTACCACTTCAAAAATAATCCATTGTCAAATATTTAATTAATTTTCAGAAACTCAATTTTCAATACCCATTTTTATGTTATTTTTGAATTCATTAAAAGTTGAGATATTAATTAACAAATTGATATACGTGAGTATTAATTAATTAGAAGAAACTAGCGTTGATTGCACTTTCATGAAGTCAGTTCAAGGGGAATTAATTAGTCTATTTTTTAAATATTGAAAGAGTCATTATTATTGTGTCTTTCGGCTCCCAGAGAATTGGAGAAATGTTTTTGCTTAAAATTTTAATAATTGAAATTGAAATTAATTTTTAAATATAAAATTTGTGGCGAATTTTTTTGCAACTTGGTGATTTTTTTCAGAAAGTCAAAGAAAAATAGGCAAATATTTTTATTTTTAGGGATTTTTCGCCAATTTTCAAAATAAAAATAATTAAATTAGCCACATCCGAATGATATACTACGCACACAAGTGTACATTTGAGAATCATCCTGGTAAGAGCAAATGCCCCAGTCAAAGTAAAATGGGTTGCACAACTTTCACATACGGTAGCCTAGGGTCAGTTTCCACATTGAGAAAACGAATAATTATTATTATTTTAAAAATGAATTCGTTTTAAAAAATTTTAAATATATAATTTCCCATCATCTACTATAATATTGTGATATGAGTAGTGAAATTATTCAGAGTGTAACTACAATAATCATGATGATTTTCAACATGTCGAACTTCATATTTTCACAAAAATTCATTTCACTATTTTGAGAATTATATAATGATGAAACTGACCTTAGGGTAAGGTAGAGTGAAAATTGGCTTAGACAAGTATATATGTACATGTTTCATAGTGGTAATATGTTTCATATCTGTACATATATTTGATTAGCTAGTCATAATGATTAGCCCCCAAGTGATAGCATTCACATAGTCTCTCACCTTGTAACGTCCAATCTTGCATGTTTGTTATGTTAGAGCATCCCTCCACCAGTGCTTAGTATAAAATATTTCTCACATCCAAGTTTGGTTATTTATGCTTTGCAACTTCGCCCATAAAACTGAAACTGGGACTGCAAATATGTGGGTGCTACTAGGAAATAGCAAACCACATGGACCAATCATTATGTTTGGCCAATCAAAAACAGGGACGACCAGTCAGATCATATTTATTACACTCTTCTCTAGCAGGTGCACAGCTATGCTGCGCCATTCACCAGCCTCAGGAGTAAACTGAGCACAATTGCAAAAGCAAAACTATTTTCCCAAGCTAAACCGGCATGTTATGACTTTTCTTCATCTGATGTTAATCTTCAGGGTCACATGCTGAGCACTGGTGGGGATGCTCTAATGTGATACATATTAATCGGTTAAGGCCCGAGGGTGCCTTTCAAGTGCAATTTTTTTTAATGGTGCCAATGGACCTGCACTAAGGTCCTTTGATACCCGTGCATTGACCAGACCATATACCACCTATCATGTACCAAACCAAAATTGGTAGGTACCTACCTAAATTCCCAAAGTATTTTCTCATTTGGTGCATTGGTTCTCATGTAGAGGCCAAATAAGGGGTTGTGTGTGGACCTGCTCTCAAGGCCTGTTGTGGTATTTTATTTTTGCGGGGGTCAATTTCTTGATGTAGCCAAAGTGGTGATCATCCACATGAAGATTCAGCTAAATTTGGCTACAAGCTCAACATGAAAGTAAAAAAATTGGAACATCCTTTTATATTTTTGGCTACCTACTTTGGAACACTGTATACATATCTGGAAAATTTTCTTAAATTCTGGCCATTGAAAACCTCAAAAAGCACTTGATTTTAGCACTTTTAATTTTTAATAGCACCTTTTTGGCTATATACAAACAGGCTGGGACTCATTTGATACCAGTGCATAGACCCAGGCAAACACTGGTGAGTAGGTAAGTAGGTAGGTACGTAGTACAAACACTGGTGGGTAGGTACCTAGTACAAATACTGGTAAGTAGGTAGCTAGTAGGTACCCACCTGGTTCTCATTGGTATGGAGAAAAAGTGTACTTACAAATGTGCCTATTTTTCCTTCTTTCCCTTTCCTTGAGCATCTTTCCTTTCTCGTGCGTTAGAATGAGACTTTGGAGAACGAACACCGGCGTAACGTAGCGATGGCGGAAGAAGCTGCTCAGCCCATTTCTTCCTTCAGAGTACGCTTCTCTTCTGCCTTTGGTGTTTTCCTCAAATGAGTCCGGAGGTTGCCGACATCGCCGCTGGTCGTATGCTCAACTTTGGACTCTTCTTTTCTCATATGCAACCAAGCTTAGAATTTTCCACCTTTCGCTTTTTCTTTTCGCTTTTCTCCCTCTCCCCCTTTGTCATTCCAAGAGATGCTTGGGGAATTTGGGACGTTTTACCTTCTTTTTTTTTTCTTCCATTTGGATTGACAAAGATTATTGTGCACTGTCCTATTATTGAATCTGTCTTGTACCCAATTCCTTCTTTTGTTGATTCTCTCAGCTGTAGATTTTTTTTACGTTCTGGATTTTTGTTTTTTCTCTGTGGAGGTGCAGAAGAGTCTCCAAAGTTTTAGGGCTTGAAGAATTTCACAAGTTTCTTACTGTGAACTGTTCTATTGTTGAATCTGTCTCGTGCCCAATTCCTGCTTTTATTGATTCTCTCAGCTGCAGATATTTCACCTTCTGGATTTTTTTGTTTTGTGGAGGTGGGATAAGAGTCCCCAAAGTTTTAGGGTTTGAGGAATTTCACAAGTTTCTTACTGGGTTTTGATAGTTTTCTTGAACTTCAGGAATTGCAGTAGCTGAACAAATGTCGAGAGATAGTCACAGTGGGGGAAAAAAGGAGTGTCATGGCTGCTGAAAAGAGATCACTTCATCCCCAGATACTAAATTTATGCAGCAAGGCCTCCTCCTGAAACAACCCTCAGAGGTGTTCCAATGGTAGCTCCTGGCAGAAAGTCCCCTACACAAGATCATTTGAAGATCAGTCTGCAGGCATGCATGGTAACATCCTTGAGTGGTGTATGACTGATCCCTTATTGTGATGGTGTGACGGACAATACAAGGCTTATTGAGGACCAGAGGATGAGGGGTATCAAGGTGGAGAGAGAAGGAGAACCCATCTATCAGGAGAACCAAGGAGACCGGGATGTAGCAGCAGGAGGTAAAAGCCTGGGAAATTCCCGGGTTGGTTTACGATCAGGGCCTGCCAATGTTGGCCGGTTGCGGTGTGGAAGATTTGTTCACTGGGCAGTAATTGCCATAATCCTCACCGAGTGTGTATATATCATACAGCTTGATGTTTTGAATGCATCCCTGAAGTCTGTTTACTCTTCATATTCAAAGTCCATGGTTTTTCATCGTAAACAACAGCCTCAGGAGCTTGAAGGGCCTCAAGGGCTTGGAGGGCTTGAAGCACGGAAAGAGCTTGTTGGGGGCGTTGAAGGCCAGAGAGAGCTTGCTGGAGAGCTTGAAGGTCGGAAAGAGCTTGCTGGGGGGCTTGAAGTGCAGAAAGGGCTTGCTGGGGGGATTGAAGGGCAGAAAGGGCTTGTTGTAGGGTTTGAAGGGCAGAAAGGGCCTGGTGGACTTGAAGGTCATAAAGAGTTTCTTGGAGGGCATCAAAGTAGCTGTAGTGAGGAGTGGCTAGAAAATGCTGACAGAGTTAAATACACCCGAGACTTTGTGAAGCAGCCAGTGCTTATTGTGTATGATGAAACCAAGGCAAACTCCTCTTCTCTTTCACCCTCTCAAATGGGTTCCATTCATAGTCTAGAAGTTGGGTTGTCTTATATGGTTTGAATGTTGCAATTTGACACTGTACCCAAAACTTGTATACTCACCAAACACTGCATATCACACATCTTGAAATTGCATGCTTCTTGACAACCCTATAAGTAGTGTGCATCTACAATCAATAAATTGAACCTCAATGCAGCTGTGTTTCTCTCTAAGGAAACAAATGACATCATGCATCCTTCTCGCATTTAATTTCTGCAAATTGATGGCAACCTAGCCAAACATACTAGGGTTGTACGGAATGGAACAATAGTGCATGCATACTCATGGGGATTGGATGAACAGGAATGGAGCACATGTGCAGTCCCATGTGTATACCGCAGGAATGACAATGGTCCAGCAGATGGAGCATTTGGAGTTCTTGAAGGTGTTCCCCAAATCCACCGCTCCATGGAATCGTCAGCCTACTTTCCTGACAACGACCTTCAAAATGCACATAGGTGTGTTCTGCTTTCAGCTTGGCTAATTCTTTTTTAGAACAAAAGTTTGTGATCACAGGGTTATGAAGTTGTCATTTAAATGTATTAGGTTGCTTCAATTTTTCAGTTAGTAAGGCTCCAGGTGAATTTATTTATTTATTTTTTTTTTTGGTTTACAGGTTTGGGATTACAGTGGTGATGACAACAAGTTTATCATCAGATGTTCCAGTGGGCTACTTTTCCTGGTTTGAGTATCCAATCATGGATCCCCCAGAGCCAAAGACCAAATCTGCTCTTGCAGCAGCATTCATTTCTAATTGTGGGGCTCATAATGAGCGTCTGAGATTCTTGGAACTGTTACAGCAGGAGGGCATCAAAGTTGACTCTTATGGGGCCTGCAATCAAAATGTTGTTGGAGGCCGTGGTACATGCACTTTCAGTTGACATGTGTTCTTTCTTTCCTCTTATTTTGTCTGTATGTGAAAATTTCCATGGTGAAAGTTGAACAGCAGGTCTTCACCTTGACAGAACCTGGACCTATATTTTGCATCCTGTATAAAAAGTGGCAATTGAAGGAGGAATGCTTTCTCCGCATTGGGTATTTAACTGGTGTATCTGACTGCAGGTGTAGACAAGGTGGAGGCATTGCGGAAGTACAAGTTTAGTCTTTCGTTCGAGAACTCAAATGTTGAGGATTATGTTACAGAGAAGTTCTTTCAAGCACTTGTTGCAGGTACTGCTTACTGCTTTCTCCACAGCTCAGAACATATTAGATGGCATGTTACATGGTTACACGTTGTTGAGTCATGTTTTACCAGCTTCTTGCAGTGGTTTTCTAGGTTGATCACTGGACTTGAAAACATGATAGTCAAAACCCAACGAACTGTGCAGGAAACTCTCTGAAGAGCTGATAATGGGCTTTCTAGAATTTTCCTTCCTATATTTTTTCAACTCGAACTTCTCGAGAAAAGGACCTTCAGTGAGGGTTATTTGTTTAGGCTCTCTCATGAATTTAAAGGGCACCCATCCTGAATATTCATTTTGGATTACCAGTTATTGTGCGAAACTGTTGCCTAAGCAATGTGAAACTGCAGCCATGAAACTTGATGTTGTGATTTGTGATGGCAGGTTCCATCCCAGTTGTGGTTGGGCCACCTAATATCCAGGATTTTGCACCTGCACCCAATTCATATCTGTACATCAAGCATGCTGATGACGTCAAAGGTGTTGCTGCAAAAATGAAATTTTTGGCAGAAAATGTGACTGCGTACAATGATACCATCCGGTAAGCCCCCTTTCTTAGATGGCACGTAGGGTATGGACACCTACATGGGACAAACTAGTTTTGACCAAAGCACTGGAAGTGTAAGGGAATCAGGTGTCACCTGACTAATGTAGCACCAACATTTGTGCATTGTACAATATTGTTAGATATCAGTTTCGGGTTTAGTGATCTGGTAACTTGTATGCTATTAGATTTGCTGCATGCAATCCATGTTGAACTTTGGCTTTTGGGATCTGGTTACAGTTTGATTCTACTTGAAATGGTCATTGTGTGGTGGGATGTCTGTATGGTATGTCTGGTATGGTGATATGTAAAGTGGTTCTTGATGAGCAGGTGGAAATATGAGGGTCCTTCGGATTCATTTTTGGCCTTAGTAGACATGGCAGTGGTGCACTCCTCATGCCGTCTTTGCATCCATCTTGCCACCAAGATCCGCATGAAAGAGGATGCTGCTGTGGCTTCCCGACGCCCTTGTAAATGTACTAGCAAATCAGGCACTTTACATCATTTATATGTGCGTGAGCGGGGACGATTTGAGCCTGAATCGATTTTCCTTAAGTAAGAAATTTCTGATCATTCTGTATCCTACATTGAATTCTGATTCAGATGCAACAGGGAAGCTTGTGAACTTCCCTTTATCAAGGGACACTTATAAGTGGCTCTCCAAGTGGTCAATATCATACATGTTGCTGTTAAAGGTCCTTGAACATGTGTATGGTTAATCACTGTCATTTCTCAAACCACACCAATTTTGAATTCTCATACTTGAAATTCCTTTGCTTTCTGGCAGAGAATCAAGTCTTACAGTGAAGAAGTTAAAGGAGGCAGTTTTGCGCAAATTCACTGCCATAAAGCATGAGCCTATCTGGAAGAAGGAGCGGCCTGAGATGATCAAAGGGGACCCAAACCTCCGAATATACCGCATCTATCCAGTTGGCCTCACACAAAGGGAGGCTCTCTACTCATGGAGTTTCAAAGACGATAGTGAGTTCAAAGAGATGGTACTGAAGAACCCTTGCTCTAACTTTGAAGTCATTTTTGTTTGAGCTCTTATTTTATGTAAATTAAGTTAGGTTCCTTATAACCTATTATGAGTATACAAATGAGGGCCATTGGGTGTTGGATAGAAGCTGCTTTTTGGACTTCCTTTCTTGGGGACTTCACAGCAGTGGTGCCAGTGAGTTGAGCCAGTTGTTGTTTGGGCACTGATTCATCTGGTTATTACAATTGGCCTGAAGAAACATGAGTATGTTTTGTTCTTCAAGACTCTTTTTGTTTGTGTAGCTTAGCTTGTGGGTCAGTAAGTAGATGACAGGTTTTTGTGCCTAATTTGATGGAAAAAGCTTACCATGGAATTTGACCAGTATATTGCTAACCCTGTACGCCACCCAAAGCTGTGGACATGTTTCCAAATTTTTTGGAGCATGCTCGATTTTAGAGTTAAAGGATTTGTCAAAATCTGGTTTCCAGTCTCTTTGGGAGGCAACAGGATCCTGAAATACATCTGCAAGAGGAACTTTCAGTACATATCTTGTTTCTGGCTTTCTTGGGTCAAAATGAACTGTTGAACTGAATCAAAATGAGCTTGTCAAGGTTACTCGGGCTTTGAAAAAAGTTGTCAAAACTCACATTGCTTTGACATGATGATGGCCTTACTGTCAAAGCTTTTACATTGAACAAGTGGACATCAACTAGGGCTGTCCAATGGAGAATCAGCAGGCTCAATTTTGTGCTGTATAATAAGTCACAGAACTTCCGCAACAAACATCAATTGATACAGAGCCAGGTTTTTTTGGAAAATCACAGTGTTGACAATTATTTCTTCCTCTGAACCCTCAAAATCTTTCTTTGAAACATCTTGTGTCTTGTGGCACAACAGAAAAACCATTAGGATTCAGAGAGCAAAATAACTTAAGAGGAGACAAGGTGCAAAAATGATACAGAATTCTTCACGTTGGATGGATTGTGTGAAAGCAACATGGAGTGTGCAAAAACAACACAATGTTACAAATGATAGTCTTTTGGTAAGAAGATGGACAGACAATTTGTCTTCTTTCAACAATTCCCTTGCACTTACTGCATCAAAAAATTGCTGGCAAAATGTGTGTAGTGAAATCTGCAATGATATTGTGCACAAGTTCATCTTCCTTGACTCGCAATCCAAAAGTTGAGACAGTTATATTGCCTGTTTTCCCATGACTCAAATTGCTCATTTTGCAATTTCTCTCCAAGCTTTTGCTGCTGACCTTGCAGATTGGAGATGGAGCTCCCTTGCCAGCACATGCATCAGGAATGCAACTACTTGAACCTTGAGCCTTGAGGCTCCTAACCATGGATGAAAGCTGTGGATAAAAAATTGTCTTTTCCTGGCTCCTCTCACAGTTTCCAGACAAGGTTCTGATCTCAATTCTGTCCTACCCAAAAACCTGCCTGAGTGTACACTGACTCTCATAAAATACTTCCATCTCCTCATCACACTCTTGATCTTGATCTTGATCATAAAATTTTGTCTGTTACAATCAGATCAGCATCTTATGACTCCCCTAATGATGAGAAAATTTGTAATTTCTTATTCACCTTTCTCGCCAATTGGTAATCCACAACCCATGTATCTTGTGACACCATTTCACACATCTCCCATATGATTTGAAGATGTAATGTATGATGTAAGGAAGCACGTTCTTATCTGAATTGTAGGAGAAATTGTAGTCTGTAAGAATAAGAAGATTGACATGAGATGGACACAAAGAGAGGCATCACAAAGTCACAGAGAAAAAGCATCATTTTGTTGCCTTACAAAGAGACCCATATTTTTGTAGAGCTTGCTGTTCCATTCATTGATTTGAAAAGGAGCATTCTTATGTATGTTGCACAACATTAGTCACAGATAGAAATTGATGTTTCATTCACTTTGTCATGTGCTAGATACCCAACACTATCAAAACACATAGTCAGACACACAAAAATATACACCCTAAAAGCGTGTTTTTCATTATGTGTTTTGCACTTGGATTCCTGCAACAGTTGCCCATGAGTTCGTCTTGTAACACCAAAGATGAAACTCCAAATACACTCTTTGGTGATACAACATAAAACCCCCCAAAGCTAAAATGCCATTCACACTTAACTAGGTTCCAACAATAAATAATTACAAGAAAAAACTAATATTCTGCAATCAATACCTAACAATTTTCATTTTCATCTCCTGCATAAACTTGTTGATTGCACATTGCTTTTGACCAAACCATCCAAAACCAGCAGAATTAAAGACTCCTGATTTGAACATCATTGCATTGGGTTGACATGCATCGACCACAAATGAAGCAACCTCGCCTGAGATTTGCATCTCACATGAGAGTACATTCCAGATGAGAGTTAAACCATCAATGCATAGTAAGACCAATGGACTCCCAGGACGTCCTTTTTTCAGTTCACCTTCCAAAGACAGTCATGCTAAACCTCTAATCAAATGTCACACAACTGTACAACTATAGTCTATCACCACTCAAAGGAAGTACAAAAGCCCCTACAACTGAAAGCCATGTCCATCTCAAACATTTGGCATAACATAGAATATTGGGTGTGAAGGAAATATCTTCAAATAGGTATTTTCATTACAACTACGACTGCCCATCTTAAATCCATGATTAAACATGGACTGTTGAGAGGGTACAAACCATGTTACACATGTGAAGTGACAAACTATCTGTGGGCGAGGACAAGGCTCACTGCATAAACCTCAAAGCTCTAATTGTCCACTTTGCAAAAGTGGAATCAACAACCAAACACTGTAACTTGGACAAAAAACCATCTTGAACTAAGTACAAAATATTTTCAACTGAAACTATGGGGAATTTTCTAAATAAAAGCACAAAATTAAAAGCGCTCAATTTATAACCTATCATCTTCACATGTGGTATAACCTAGATCCTGGGATGAGAGAGCCAACAAACACCCTTCAAATGTCACCACCATCCACCATGAACTATGCCACCCAATATATGCCACATGGCAATGTTGAGTACTGAAGCATACTTCACAAAAACAAAGTATCTGAAGGCGACAAACTCTCCCCGCCTAAAATTTATCATGTGGGAAGTCTTGGCAGAACAGTGTGTACCTTTTGCTGCAGACTTGGGTTTTTGACAAAGAAAAGTGAAGATCCTGGATGATATCGTACACTCAGAGGAGCCAATTTGTAAACCCAATTTGCTGCTAACAAGTCTTAACTCAAAGGTGTACATATGAATGGCCACACTCTAGGTGAGTGATCTGGGGAACCTGCAAGCATACTTCAACATGCTTGCACGATATGTGCATACGTCAACATTGTGTAGATGCACTAGTTTATGGACTTGTGGATTGGTGGTGGGCGATCAAGGTTACACTGGCAATGTGGACTTCCTAGTTTTCAATTTACATTCCAAATCCCTGACAGCCTAAAATCCCCCCCTACAAAAAAGCCTCAATTTGTCACTTGCTATATGGGTTAATTGCTACATCCAAGCCCCATAGAATTTTCTTCACACTTTGTAGCAGCTGCATGATGTGGGTTCCCCCTCAAGTGAGCCCAGACCGTGAGAATGGGGAGCGCAATGACTGTGGAACCCAAAAACGGGAGCAATCTCTCTTTCAGGGGAAAAAATTTGCAAATGGAGACCAATTTTTTTGGGGGCAAAAGCTGTCTTTTTTACTTCGCTCTCTTGTTGAAATATGAACCTAGTTTGGTTGAGAACCTTCCCTTCTTGGCCTTTTCTTCAGGTGGGACTTTTGATTGTAAGATGTCTGCAAGTAATTCAGATGTCCTCTCCTCTGGAACTGGAAGGGTGGCAGCAACATGATGAGCATCACCAAATAATGGATGTAATGGACTGCTATTTTGTGAGGTTACAGGTGTTGGGCTGTTCATGTACGCATGCCCATCTCCAAGAACATGTAGAGGGCTTGCGATGTATCCCCCATCGGCTCCACCAGGATGATGTGCATGAGTTCTACGCTCTCCTCGCCCACGTCGAAGCATCTCTTCAATGGCAGATTTTGCAGCCTCTGCATTCTCAACTTTTTGAGTTGCTTGTTTCAGTGCCGCCCGCATCACCTCTGCTTCATTTTGAGCCCCATCTAATTTCCGTTGCAGCTCTAGTTCACTTGCTTTTGCTGCATCCACCTGCTCAACTCAAGTGATAAAATCATCTTCAAAAGGATCCACACTTACATAACTTAAGTCAACCTGAATAGGAATTGAGAGATGATTGGTTTAGGGTTTAGGGTCTAAACCCTAAACCCTAAACCCAAAGAGTGCAGTTGTAACCTTCCAAGAGTTGCTAAAAGAGTGTCAAATCATTATCTTCTTCATCACAAATAGCAGTGATGAGCTGCCATGACTACTACCCACTGACTTCATCAGCTCCCAACGGTTGGTGTAGGGTTTAAGGTATATAAAGAATCCAACCAGAATCTGGGCAAATCACACTATGAACAGATCACACTACTACTTTGAGCTGGTTTTTGTGTTTCAGAGGTTATAAGAAGAGAAGGACCCACCTTAGCCAGAGCTGCAACCACTCGCTTATTTGCCAACTCGTCAGCTTCGTGCACTTGCCTAGTCAGTGCCTCATACTCCTCCCGGGGCAGTGTTATTTCTGGTCCTTGTCCGTTGCCCTCTGCATCAATGTCCATGTTGTTTTCTCTCCGTACTTTCACCTGAAAATCTTGAATTGAAGAGAATTTTACATCAGTGGTGTTCTCAAGTTCATCAGCTTGTGTCCCTCCTTGTTGCTGAGACAAAAGGGGATACTAGTCTGGAAGAATGCCAAAGGTTTGTATTTCTACATAAGAATAGCTTCTCCCCTGGTTGTCAGGGTTGGGGAAAAAAACAAAAAACAAAAAACTGGGTTGGGAACAGAGTGGAAGTTCATCAATGAAGTATGGGTGTTGAGTAGAGTTTTGCAGAATGCAAGTGTGTGTTTGCCTGTGAGAGTGCATGAGCTTCAGATGCTTTGACAGCCTCCAATTCCATGATCACTGCTTGCAGTTGGCTTTGTAAGGTATCTGTGTGCGCTTGGGCTTCTTCCAGTTTGTGTCTTGATGTCTCAGCTTCTTCTGCTGCCTTCTTTGCCACTGCCTTTGCCTCATCCACTTCCAGTGTCACCTTCCAGTGCACTCACATACTCAGATCAGCTATCTATACAGAAGGTAGACTGCAGTGGAGAGCTTAGAGAAATAAATAAATAAATAAATGTGAGTCATTCTCTCAACTCACCTGATTCAAGGCATCATTCAAGCGTGCTACAGACTCCTTTGCCTTGGCCTCTGCAGTTGTGGCAGCTTCCAAGAGATTGTTAACTCGAGAGAGCTCCAACTGCATCTCTGCAGAAACATCAGCCACAGCTGCCTCACCCTCCTCCTTCACAGCTGCAAGTTCGGTCCTTGTATTATTCAACTCTGCCTTGAGAGATGCCAGAGACGCAGACATTGTTTGCTCTTGCTCTATCGCCTTCTTCAATTTCACATTCGATTCCTCCAACTGCATTGCAAAGGACCTCGCCTTTCCAACAACCCAAAACCAGTTTCAATAATTTCTTGTTGCCCTTGTACAAAATCAGCAAAAATCTCAAAAGGGCAACAACAGGTATTGCAGAAACTTGATATAAACTTGAGTACCTTTTCAGCAATCTTTGTGGTATCCTCTAGGTCTAGCTTCAATCCTTGTAGTTTCAAGCTGTAGTCTGCAACAGCAGCTTTGAATCTCTGTTCAGAATCTTTTGTGGCAGCTAATTCTGCTTTGAGCTCCTCCAGTTCTTTGTTTGTTAGAATCATGGCTTCACCTGATTTCTCTTGAGTTTCCTTTGCAGCAGAAAACTCTGCCTTCAATGTCTCAAGCTCTGCAGTTGTTGCAGCCAATGCTCCTGTTGCTGTCTCTTCTGCTTCCTTTGCTGCTAGCAGCTTTGATTTCGCCTCCTCAAGGTCCAAAGCTGTCACTGCCACAACCCCTCTGTGCTTTTCTTCCGCTTCCTTGATTAGCCTCAGCTCTGCATTCAGCTCTTCAAGCTCAGCAGTTTTTGAGGCTACGGTTACCCTCAAGCTTGCTTCCTCATCTTTGCAGAATGCAAGCTCAGCCTTTGTTGCCTCTAGCTGGGCGATACTCTCTGCAAGATTGGCTTCAGCTTCCTTTAATACATTGAGCTCTGTCCTCACCTGTTCAAGCTCAGCTTCGGCTGCTGAATGATTCAAAGCTGCTTCCCTCAATATCACAAGCTCTGTCTCTGCCATGGCTCGTGCAGCACTCATCTTTTCCAAAGTCTCATTCGTCGCTATTAGCTCCTTGAGAAGTTCATCAGATTGCTGTTCTCCACGCAGTTCATCTTGCAATCTGTTTATCTCCTGTTTTGCATTTTCAAGGTCTATGGCATGGCTGCTGTTTTGCTCTGAAATTGTTTGCAACTCAGCTTGCAAACTACTGATTTGTTCTTTAACACTTGCAAGTTCTGCAATAGAGGTTCCATGTTGCCCTAAAGCATCGTTCAGCTGACCCAGCAACTCACCCATATCATTTTGTGCTGTTGTCAATTCAGCCTGCAAACTGCTGATTTCTTCTCGAGCACTTGCAAGCTCTGCAACAGAGGCTCCATGTTGCTCTGAAGCCTCCTTTAGCTGAGTCTGCAACACTGTAACCTCTTTTCTTGCATTTTCAAGATCTACGAGAGTGCTTCCCTGTTGCACCAGCTCAGCCTCGAGTCTACTAATCTCCTGCTTTGCACTATCAAGTCCAGCAGCAGAGCTTCCATGTTGCTCTGATAAAGAAGCCAGCTCCACTTGCAGTCTTGCAACTTCAGCTCTTGCAGTCTCCAGGTCCGTGGTTAAGCTCCCATGTTGAGCTGAAGAAGATGTCAGTTGAGCTCGCAGCTCCACAATCTGTTTTTGAGCATTCTCAATCTCTGATGCACAAGCTGCATGCTCAGCTTGCAATCCTCTTTCAAGTTCAGCATCATGTTGTTGAGTCTGGAATGCCATAGCTTCATCTCGTTCAGCTGCATCTGGCTTAGTCTGCATGCCTACATGACTGTCCTCCTGCACCTCAGGAGCTACATTTCCAGTTCCCATATTGCCCAATGAACCATTTGCCAAAACTGCATCAAGCTGGGTCTGCCAGTCTAAAGTGTCACCCCACGTCTGTGACAAGTTGTGAGGAGCAGCTTCAATGGCAGCAGTTGTGGCGTCATCCACCATAGCTCCATGTTCTAGTTGAGGCTTGTCATCTAATAGACTTCTCGTCTCCACTAGTTCTTTCAAAGCTTCAGCTTTTGCATTTTCGGCAACAGCTAGAGCTGTTTTCAACTTCAGTAGCTCTTCATGTGCCAGTTGCAATTCACCCTCCAATGTGGCGATTTTCTGTCATCACACCCAGAAAAGGCTTTTGATGATTCACAGCAAAAATGCATTCTCCAACAAAAAATTCTGAGGTGTTATTTTTCCACCTCACCTTTCAATTTTCTGAATATTTTTAACAAAGTGGCACCACCAGTATGGTCACAATTAGCAGTACATTATGTTCATGACCACCAAATTACACATCATAATTGTCACTCAAAAGAAATTCTGGCCTTCACCCCAGGCTTCTTAGGGTCAACTGCTCCTTCAAATACATGTGACCAGCACATAAAAACCTGACCTAAATTTTTTCTTTGCATTTGCAGGTACTCTACGAAGCATAATCGTCCTCCTCATCTCCTCTGAGGCACCTTACAAGCTATAAGCTGCCTCCAGGGTAAGAGATCCAAATTCTGGACTTGGTAACCATCGAGATGCCAGTTGTTACCAGGAATAGTTGAGGCGCAGAGGATGCACCCAGACTATTTCCAGTAACCAATGCCCTCTTGCCAGTTACCAGACATAACCAGCAACCTTTACAACCATAATTTGTGGATCAATTTTTGTGCAGACACTGCCTGAAATACAGGCACTTTTCATCATCTATTGTCCATATACAGCCTGAAATATGGGCAGCTCTAATGTGCAATATAACTGTGGCATGAAGGTCCAATCAGGATGAGACATGACAGTGGATCCACCCCTAGAATTGGTTATGTCAGGTTTTTTATATGTTGTAAGGAGGACAGGTCACATGGGGGTTATATTGTTCTCAGGCTTGGGAACTTGGCCTACCGCTCTTCTTGCCATGTCCTCAAAGAACATAACCCCATCTGGACCTGCCCTTCCCCTACACATAGAACATTTTCAGGACTAGCAAATTATCTAGAACAGTTCCTAATGGTGTGGGAGAATCTATCCTGAGTGCCAATTACATCAGATAATGGCTATTGGTCAAACTTGGCTCACAGCCAGCCACATCTCAGCCATGTCCTCGCAATGGTCATTGACCTAATACATTGTATCCCGATGATGTGTTATAGCAGCAATACCTCTGCATTTTGGGGGAAGAGATGTGGAGCTTGATGGCCAACATAGCCATGGTTGTTGGCAGAGAATGTGGGTGGGTGGTGATGATGAGAGTGGCTTGCATGTGCAGGGCTGCCAGATGACTTGATAGGAATGCGATCTCCAAACATACTCACTGCCGCCTTCACTGATGCAAATGGAGCTGAATTGTCAATCTCAGCTTTCTGCTCTGCCATTGCTGCTGTGGCTTTGCTTGCTGGCTTTGCTGGTTCTGCTCTTGGCCTGCACACACCTGACAGACCATTAACCCTGTTGACCACAAAGAAAGAGATCCAGCATCTTACAACTATGACTTTTTTTCTGGCAATCTGAACAATAAAATGTTTCTGGCAATTTGCAGCCAAGCCTGAAGAATTGAATATAATACCTCAAAAACCACTGGTGGTTGATTTTCCAATGGAGATATCAAGTTTTAGGGTTTAGTGACTCCACAGAGAAAGGGTTTCTGTATCTGCATCCTCCTATTGCTGGTGCTTCAAGAGTGATGGCCGATTGCAATTATAGGCATATACATGTATGTACAATTCTAGTCACAAATTGTGTGCCCTCCTCTGGGAGCTAGAAGTACAAATTTCTCACCTGTGAATATTGCTGTAAATTGAAGTGAAGAAACTGTAATGGGTGACTGCAACAAGGAGTATCCAGAATCCAATTCCTCTGTCTTTTTTTTCCCTGCCCTGCGTTTTCAATTTCTAGGGCAATTACAAATATTCTGGAATAGGTTGCAGGAGCAGGAGCAGCATCATGAACTTAGGGTTTAGGAACTTACTTGAAGAAGCTGCTTATAGAAAGGCTTGATACAGACACTAGACCCAACAGCGTGCACCTTCGTTGCTAGTAATTGCAGCTTCTTGACGAAAACGCTGAAACTACAAAACAGAGCCTCCTCGCGACCCTTTCAAATCTTCTTCAACCATACAGATTCAGAGATGGTCTACACAAGTGCACGAGCTTGGAGAAGAGCCAGAGGGAAGTTGGAGGGGAAAGAAAACGGGGGGGAAAAACCCCAAAAAAAAAAGAATCAAGGGATTTAAGGGATTTACAGTGAAGCTCAATATCTCTCCACCCACAAAACCACTTCTCTGCTGAGTTTGATCAGCAACCCAACTCACAAAAACGCCACATAATACACACCAGCTAATCATCCCCAAAAACCCAAAGATGTAACCTGCTGCATCAGCATGATATGGTCCCAGATCAAAACACAAGACTCACATCAAATTCTACCAACCAACCAGCTAGCTAGCTAGCTAGCTGTTGGCCTCAAAATAGACATGTACAGAAAATACACTAAAAATGATATTGAGGCGAGAAATTCACAGCGAGAAAAATATTGAGCAACAAAAACCCTTGCTACTCAAGTAGTACTCGCAAACAAAAAATCTGCTACTAAAAGAGAAATGAAAAAACAAACACACCCATACACACACACACACACACACAAACACACTTAACTAGAAGAGATGATGATAGCTAGCTACACTATATCTATACCCCAAAAGAAAAAAAAGAAAAAACCACCCCAGTGAGATCTTCCACAACCAGATGTGTTATGGCAGATTAGAAAGTCTGAGGAAACATCAAGCCCAGATGATGATGATGAGGATGGTGGTGGTGGTGATGGTGATGAGGCTGATGAGTGTGTGTGCTTGCTTGCTTGCGTGATGCAATTCCACAACAAAAGGAAAGACAAGGCAAAAAAAGAACAACAAACAAAAAAAACCCAACAACAAACAAGACTCAAAAAGGCAAGAGTGCTTGCTTGATTGTTTGTTTGGTTTGCTTGCTTTTTGGATTTTCAGAAAATTTTGCAGCTAGAAAACAGAGAAGGAAGGGCTGTTTTCATTAATTATTATTATTAACTCTCTTGTCAGATCTACTAAGGACTTTCTCTTGTTATTATTTAGTCCCATTCAGGTTTTGCAGGTTTGTGTTTTAAATAGGTATATATATCATCCCCTCCTTTACTACCTACTAGGGCTAGGGCTAGGCTCTGACAAAGTGCTTATTTCCTATAGGTACTCTATGGTCTAGATACTAGGTAACTCATTGGGCCCATGTCTTTTAGGCAAGGACCATGGGTCTATAATACTTTCACACTATAAAACTAGCTTGCTTGTAGCTTGCCCCCTTCAAAGTTCATAATGTGGGGAAATAGGGTCTTCATCATCTTCAAGCACACTTATTATGGATATAAAAGACCTACTAACTTTTATTTTTATTTTTATTTTTGTTAGGGGAATTTTCACATTTTTTTTGGAGATGCTTCAAAAATATGATTTCCACACATACATATTACAAACTTCAAAGGATCTTTGAGGGGAAACAATGGCCCCAATTTATCAAACTAAATACATGAAGTTTGCCCCGAAGTTCTAGTAAGTAGCCAAAATAAAAAAGGAATTTTTTTTTAAAAATCATATTTGGTCCATAGCCAAATTTGGTTGAATCTTCTGGTGGGAAATCACCAATTTGCTTACATTACAAAAATAATAATTAAAAAAATAAAAATTAATTTTAAGAAAACCATGCTCGGAAGTAGCTTAAAATATTAAGTACTTTTGAGCTTTAAAGATCTAGAAGTAAGAGAGGGGAGTCAAATGACATTCTTTAACATCAAACATCTACTTACCCATTATTAAAAGATCTCATTTTATTTTCCTCCTAATGCAATGTATTATTGGTTTAGTTACATTTTTCAAATTGGTATGCTATGTTTAATGGAATAGAAATTTGATATGCAGGTATTAAAGTAAATGAGGCAATCTGAATTATGAACTGTAATTATTTATGTTTAGTATTAAATAATATTAATAGAAATATCAATTCCATGGAGCAAGCATGGACTTCCTCGTGTAAATTTTGGCACCTTTATTGGAAAGTAGAAGAAGAGACTTTCACATTATTTTTGGGGGCAAAATTTGAGCTTGAATTTGGCACCAATGTGTGAAGAAGAAAGACCTGGCTATATATATATACTCTCTAACCATGGTGGCCAGTTTCATCATTTCTCATGATTTTGTTTGCATCTGACATATTTCAGGCCATAAATTTCAAAGGCAGTTCTCAAGAAGGGCCTATTAGTCCAGGCCAAAAATA
>Ga0116229_10003581_pt1 | contig 25566 bp, 17 predicted proteins | sample S1TSphgellanicum_3_FD_87313 | JGI IMG/M metagenome (GOLD analysis project Ga0116229, IMG submission 87313) | Host-associated microbial communities from peat moss isolated from Minnesota, USA - S1T2_Fc - Sphagnum magellanicum MG | ecosystem: Host-associated > Plants > Peat moss > Unclassified... | reverse complement strand
CTTACAGATCTGACATTCTCTAAGCAGGGTAGAAGAAGGCGATGGGACAGAGTTCGGCACACCTCCCTTAAAAAAATTGATCAAAGTATTATTCAAAGCGGCAACTTGATGTTCCATGGATGCCTCAACTGCTTCCTCTTCTTGCTCCTCTCTAAGGGGCTCGAATGGAGTCTCCCCAAGTTCGCCCAGCACTCGTTCGAGCTCGGTAGCTGCACTCAGCAGCTCCTCAACGTCAGCAAAAGTTCTCACAACACATAACTTTCGAATTTCCGGCTTGAGTCTGGCCAGAAATCTCCTTCACTGTTCGGCATCAGGGATTCTGCCTCTTTGGAACAACCTATCCATACGCTCGAAGTACCTCTGAACCCTCTCCCTGGGCTCCTGCTTGATGGCATCGAGTTTTACTTTGATGTCATCCGCGTCCACACCTCCGTACTTCTGCAAGATGAGTGTCCTCAGTTCGATCCAATCGGCTGGGGCTGGTTGCAACCTCCGGTACCACTCCTTGGCCCTGCCTCTCAGGTTGAGCTTTGCGATCTTAAAAAGTTTATCTGCATTGAGGTCCCATACCTCAGCAGCCATACTGAGCCTTTTCTGCCTAGTCATTGACGTCTTCATGATCGCGTCCCCAGAACAGTTCGTCCATACCTTGTGGACTAGTCATTCTGCAAATGCGAAATGAGGACAGAGAAAATTGCAAAGCAGTTCACAGACACAAAGTCCTTAGACAAAAATGTACAAACTCAACAATTGCTTTATTTGCTGCAGCTCAACTCTGATCACAAAAACACAGACGTTGTACTACACACTGAACTCTGATTGAGCTCCTTCATACAGAGGTCTCAGAGGTTCAAAGTTTGATGGGAGGGCAGAGAAACGTTGCTCATCCGTCGACTGCTGTTGAAATCGCCATTGTCCTTCTCGTCCTAACCACACCCTCCAGCTAATCAGGCGGGATCTGGATCCGTTATGCTCCACCCGAAGCAGACGATCTCCCTCCTGAAACAAGTCTTCTACTCCAGGTATGTACAGCCTCACAAAATGGTTCGACGACACTTCCGATCTAAGAATCCATATGTCCCCTAGCCTTGGGACATTGCATTGCCTTTCTGCAAGTTCAGGAGCGACCCTACGCAAGGTAGGAGGTGAAGTAGAAGCTATCCTGAAGTTCTGAGGTCCATGCCCACCCCCTTGCTCCATCTGTCACTCTCACCCAAACCCGTGCACTGGTGTAGAATCCATTGTGGGACACTTCCACAGCGATGTCCCCTACCCGAGCTTGGTCAAGATTTATACCTACAATTCTAACTATACCAAAACCCGGAAATTGTAAGATCACGGCTCCCCTTTGTGGCCCGTTTTGAATGGTCCAGAAATCGAACCTGCGCACCAAGTTCAGTTCACGATTTTCCTATGTCAAGAGCTCCTCAGGAATCTCTTTTCCATTAGACGAAAAATTTATTCTCACGTCTCATATTACCTCGATTATCACAAGCTCTATATTGGCCACAACTACGCAACCTAGCTTTGATACCAAAAAAGAGGGATCCAGAGAAACAGAGAAGACACAACAATAACCAAACCTCTCCCGATGCTGCCTCTCTCTGACAGAGCGAGCACAATGCAATCTCACAACTATGCAACACACAACTCAAGCGAAATAGATCTCAGAGATAAAACTCCATAGCTCTTATTACACATAATGTCTCGTACAGAACCAACTCTTCTGCCTCCCAAAATTGCTATGTCGATTGCCTTCCTCCTAAATTCCCACTAAGCTTTCTTAGATCAAGGAGCCAGAGATGTCTCTGGTTACTAATCGCAGCGGAAAAAGAGAGCAACCCCCCATGAGAGTTCTCTAAGCTCCAAGCTGTTCTACCCAAAAACCCACCGATCTACCTCCTACTGACCATCCTTTTCTCTACATCCTTGGATCTAGCTTCCTGCACAAGCCTCCTCCTACTCGCTTTACTCCCCAACAGCCTTCCTTCCATCCCTAATCAATGTGGCGCCGCTCCTCTTCATCAAACGTGCCGTCATCTTCCTGTCCTCCCATCCCACACAGACAGACCACCTTCTCCCATGCACCCCATGCATATCTAGTTTCCCTCTCACACTAATGAAGAAGAAATCCGCTGCCACTCATCAATAGAGGCGGCCAAATTACCCTGATCAAGGTTTTTTGTGTTCACACAAACTGCACTGTCATGGAGTCATAGTCCTGCCACCCGTTGTTCGGCTACAACACAACTACCACAATTTTAAGAAATTAAAAATAAATCCATATTGTCAATTTGTGATTCCCCTAAAACATATCCACATTTTTTCAAAAATTAAAAAACTTTTTGGCAAAATTCTCCTAGTTATACAACATTGGAATGTGAGCCCTCACCAAGGTCTTTTAGCATAAATATTGGGAGGTCAATATTCATAAAACCATTTTTCAACTACAAGTTTTTTACATTGTTGATGAAAACTAATGAATTCCTTAACCATCTTGGTGGTATAGTCTAACAATCCATGAATGGCCAACAAAACAAGATTGAAAAAAAGACCTTCCAATGAACCAACATAAAAATCAAACTTCTCATTTATTGAATCTTTGGTAACAAAAATGACTATTAGTGGCTTGAAAATCAAATTCCTTGCATCACCAAATCCACAAAGCATTCATTTTAATTCTAATATTGTTTCCAACCTTGAAAATAATGATATTAGGATGTAATGTGAGTGTGCAATATGATAGGTCATACCTCACAATTAATTTGATCTACATCAGCCATCCAAACAAAAGAAGGAAACAACTTCCCTTTTTCAAATACATTCATGTAATTGACTACATTCAAGCTGAAAGGATCAAATGAATGTGCAATGAATGTTTGGTTTTTCATGTTTTAATGTTACAAATTGTACAATGTTGTAAACTTCTTTAACATGTTTTCATAATAATGTTTCAAATATATTATGAAAACATGTGAAATGATTTGGAATGAATTTAATGAGGAAAGAATATTCAAAAATATTCCTAAAACAATACAACCAATGTTTTTTCTTAATGGACTTTTAAATGATTCCTAAATGAAATATTTTTGTGAAGATTCTTTGAACACATCTTTACATAATGATATAATGTAACATCTTTTTGGGTCATAAATAATTTAAAAAAACTTTCCAATTTACAAATGAAATATTTCTAAAAAATATTTTAAGAATATTTTGGAATGGGCAATCACCTAAGCAACCATTAAAGGTGCATCATTGACTTCTATTAGCTTTAATCCACCCAATTATCTTTTCCATAAACATATGGCTTAAAAAGTAATAACTCATTTTAATCCTCCATGTCATGCAAATTGGTTCAAAAAACTTGACAATCTCAATGTCCTCCATGTCATTTAAAACACTAAGAGAAAAAATAAAATGATGACTACCATATCTAGAGAGCCTTTAATGTTATCACCTAATGTGAAATATTTTACACATAGATTCTTGAGTGAAAGAGGTGTATGGAAAGATGACCAAGCCAATAAATAATGTTTTATTAAGTAATTGCATAGTGTTGAACCAACATATTCGTTAGCATGCAAATTTATGAATGCAATTTAAAAAATGAACACCTAACTTAATCATTGTAATTGTCATATTAAGATATATGCATTGGTGTCATGTGAAAATTCCTTTTTTGGGTCAATCAAACTTTAGATCCAAACTTGGGCAACACCTACTTAGTCTTCTTATATGAGTTCATTCTAGCCTTGTTATCTTTTCATTTCTTGTGTGCTTTTGGTTGAAATTTTTATCAAACATTTTGGAATGTGTAGACTTTCAATCCAACAATTGAATTTTGTAATTCTAGTAGCTTGAATCAAATTTGTAATTAAAACTTTGAATGGAGGTAAAATAGTTGTAGAAAGGGCTTAAAAGCTCTTAGTGCTTAAGCCTAAACTCTAATCCACATCGGAGCTTTATAAATGGTCTCTTATGTGAAATGGTAGTGTGAAATAAGAGTCCCAAAATGCAAATTCTCCTGTGTAAGGGAGTGTGGATGATGTTTGAGATTGGTTTGTAAGCATCCTCGACTTGATGTGACCAAATCTAATGGACAAGATGCATGTGAGTGTGAAGTGGGATCTTAACTTTGAGGTCAAAAAAGTGCAGTAAAAATTCAAACTTGGGGATGTTCTTATGATGTGTAGGGAGTTTTGATAAAGGGAGCAAAGAAAAACCACTGATGATTGCAGACTTGAAAACACAAGTTCATGATGAGATGCCATAGTACCTTGGCAGCCTGTCACTAATTGTATTATTTGTAAAAAAATGTTGAATTATTTTGAAAAAAAAATTCTTCAAAGAAAGAAAATTTTGTGAAAAAAGTATTTTCAAATATTTTCAAATATTAGGGAATACTTAAAAAATTTTGGCATGAAATTTTCAAAATCAATTAATTTACTTGACATGCATGTGTTGAAGCTGCCCCCTGTACTACAATAGCAAGGAAGGGAAAACAATAAAAGTTCAGGAAGGAGAGAGCGCGGAGCTTGTGTATGTGTGTGCGGGGGGTGGGGGGGGGGAAATACATTACAAACAAAAGTGTCTTCCATGCATCAAGCTCACCATTATGGTGGTCACTTGTCACCGCCCTTTTGGTTTTCAAACTACCGTTCACACATGTGATGCTGAATATTAACATTAATGTGCAGAACAGCAGATTACATCATTTTCTTGACCATATTATATGACATAATGTTCAGGCAATGATCATACAAGTGTAAATAATAGTGATTAAAAAATGTTTGTTGAATACGATTTTCTAAGAAATGGTTGAATCTGCCATCCCTGACCTCGATGTCATGGAATGACCTGGCCCATCCATGCCCGTTATGTTGGGTGCCTTCCATGACTTTGCCCTAAAGGCTTGCTGGGCACCATACCCAACAGAATGGCGAGGGGCTTGACCATTCCATAGTATATAATACTATTTCAGTATATTATCTGGTTGTCACTCTGCCTCTTTGGTTTTGAAACCCGTTGGCACATGTGATGCCAAACACGAACATTATTTTGTGTTGTTTGTGGGTTTGCTTCATTATAATTGTTTGTTTCCATGCTTGATTAGGGTAGACGTTTGAAACCTTGTGATGCCAACCAAACTCGAACATTATTTTGTGTTGTTTGTGGGTTTGCTTCATTCTTGTTTGTTTCTATGGTTGATTAGGGTAGACTTTTGAAACCTCTTTCTCCAATTGGGGTCCAGCAGCACAATGAATTGAATTGTCTTCTGTGTTGCAGCAAACTAAAGACAGTTTTGTCAACATCTCTTGTCAGATTACAGCTGGTTTGTAGAGTGAACCCCCCCTCTCCCCCCCCCCCCCCCCCCCTCCCCAAAGACCCCAAACTTCAGGAGGAAAAAAAAAAAAGAAAAACAAATAGCCCCATGAGGGGGAGAGATTACCATTTCAAAATTGCAAATAGTGTTAGGGTTTAGGGTGTAGGGTTTAGCCCTGATGACTTGAGGAAATTACCATTTCAAATTTCCAAATTGTGTTTAGGGTGTAGGGTTTAGCCCTGATGAGTTGAACAGATTACCATTTCAAAATTACAAATAGTGTTTTAGGGTTTACTAGGGTGTAGGGTTCAGCCCTGATGAGTTGAAGAGATTACCATTTCAAAATTACAAATAGTGTTTAGGGTTTACTAGGGTGTAGGGTTCAGCCCTGATGAGTTGAAGAGATTACCAATTCAAAATTACAAATATTGTTTAGGGTTTAGCCCTGATGAGTTGAAGAGATTAACATTTTAAAATTACAAATAGTGTTTAAGGTTTAGGGTGTAGGGTTTAGTCTTGATGAGTTGAAGAGATCATGATTTCAAATTTACAAATAAGGTTTAGGGTTTAGGGTTTAGCCCTGATGCGTTGAAGAGATTAGCATTTCAAATTTACAAATAATGTTTAGGGTTTAGGGTTTAGCCCTGATGCGTTGAAGAGATCACCATTTCAAATTTACAAATAATGTTTAGGGTTTAGGGTTTAGCCCTGATGCGTTGAAGAGATTAGCATTTCAAAATTCCAAATAGGAGCATTGGGCATGGGCCTTGTTTTGCACTAGATAACTGGTTGGGTACTACTAATTCTCGGCTTCAGGCAAGCCCTAGGGTGAACCTGTTAGGGCTAGCTGATGGCCATGAATTTGCAATACTTTTTTGTTGCAATACTTGGGTGTGTTACAACTGGCTCAAATGTAGGTGCTTTTTTTTATCACATGATGTAGCCTACAAACTATAAACTGAAATGCTGGTTGTTTGCTGTGTCTGCTACTTGTAGAGCAGACTTTCTTCAGCTTTGTACTTGATGTGGGAATTCTTAGTGCAATAGTTTGCACATGGGAACAGCAAATCCCCGCCTAATGTGTGCTGTAAGTTAGCAGGCATGCAAACACAGCTGTTACAAAGAATAAATGTGTTATGGACTCTGGAGACTAATGCCCCAGACAAAGGCATCAAGCAGTTGAACCTGAACAATGGCCTGTACCTAGTGCACTCCATTAGCCTATAATATTACCTAAATGCTTTCATATGGATTTGCATAATGATAGTTGGATTTTGCAGAATGGTCATGTGGATTTTGCAGAATGTCATGTGGGTACTATAGGTCTTGGCAACTACCCAATTTCGGTCCTGTGACCTCATAGAACCCCTCCATTCTGTCGGTCAGATTTAACCAGCATCCACCAGTGCACCATGAAGGATGGATGATTGTACATGGTGTAGAACGAGTTTTCAGTTGGGTTCCCAGTTCCCTAGCTAACCATGGTGGATGATTGTACATGGTCAAGAACAAGATTTCGGTTGGGTTCCCAGTTCCCTAGCTAACCATGGTGGATGATTGTACGTGGTCAAGAACAAGTTTTCAGTTGGGTTCCTAGTTCCCTAGCTAACCATGTTGGTTAGTTCAGTTGCTTCTCTTCCTAACTACCTAGTAACAACTTACAAGCTTGTTGACTAGTATGGAGGAAGTAAGAGCAGCCTATATGTACCTATGTGTAAACAATCTAGTTACTTAGTAGTCACCTAGTGTTCTACCTATCTATCTAGATATCAGACTTACGGGTTACCAAAGGTGAAACCAGATATTAACTCAGTTGAAGTTCATCCCGAATTATGCCATAAAGTCATTTTGTAAACATCTTTCCAAAATTTGTTCAGATCAACACTGTTAATGGTCTGAAACAAAACTCCTTCCAGACTTTTGCACTAGAGAAATTTGCAATCCATTAATGTGTAGGGTGAGGGGCTTCACAAGTTTCAGCCCTTGTGAAGAGTCCCTGTGAGAGGGCTGCAAGCCCCTGTAGCCACTAAAGGTGTGACTTACCCTTCATAAAGAATTTTGAACAAAGATGGGTGCCTAGCCCACTCTGCCACACTTGGAGTGTGTTATACTCTTGTGAATGCGGGTTGATAGTTCATAGATCTTCAGGCTGATTTATGGGAGTACTCCCACTCCAAGTGCAAAGGAATTTTTAAAAAAAAATTCTTCATGAAAGGGCTTAAACCCTGCATAGGACAATGACACAAATGAATTTAGCTACAAACATCAAACAGAATAAAAAAGGCAAACCCAAAAGGCCAAAAGGAATTTGAGATGATCACACAAAAGACCAAAGGAATTTTGATGGTGATCATCCAAAATTGAAACACAAGTTTTTGGCTGGTTCAATTGAATTCATGAGAAGTGTGATATTAATGCAAGATATGAAAATAGAGAGAGAGAGAGAGAGAAAAGGGTCAAAGTTTAACAAGCTAGTGTGACTTTGGTGGGGTTTAGGGATTGCAAATGCCCTGAACCTCCTGCAATGTCAGCCTGCTTATAATTAGGATGAATATGGTATATAAAATGGCCTTCTGGTGGATGGAACCCACAACCAATTTGCAAAATGGCCAATGTCTGAAATAGTTGGGCTATAAATCCCATTTTGGGTTAAAAGAAATTGTTTTTGGGGCTAAGTGTAAATTAATGATAGAAGCATTGTGTTTCTGAGTTTTTACTGCTTAGTATCGATTTTTTTGGTACCCAGCTCCAAAAGAAATAAAAGTCGCCTACCACGTTTCCTGACTTTAGATCCCAGCAATTACGCGCTTTGATCATCTGCCCAAAGATGTGGTTTTCTGAGATGGAATTGGCCCATTGTTCCGTCTTTTAATTTGCCACCTTGTCCTATCCACTTGTAAGATTGTTGAGTTGGAGAAGAGGATGGATGGAAAGTGGCTTTATGGAAATCAAGAGTTAGTGTGGTCATTCACATCAGGCCATGTGAGAAAAACCCGAAAGTTTAGAGCGAACTCAAAAGTGGGGGGCCCTTGGCATATAATGATATTCCTTTTGTGAGTCGTCTCCTATATACCACACCTCCTTCCAACCCCCAAATCCCTGAACTCCTCCTTTCCTTCCTTCAACCCCCAAAATTCCCGTATACCTATCAGAGATTGATTGTCGTTTTCTTTATATTTGAAAGAACCAAAAGTATGCTTGTTGCAAAATGGCCCCCCAAGCCCAGTCCCTCCCACACGAAAGTTGCGTGCACTTGTGGCATACAATTTGCTAAAAGGCCAAAGGTTCGATCAACTCCTCTGGGCCCCAAGAACCCCCCCCCCCCAACTCTTGATTCCACTTGATTGGCCTTTTTGGAGAGTGAAAGGTTTAAAATTTTTGAAAAAATGACAAAAAAAAATCTTCGTTCCAAACTCCACCAAAGAAGTTTTTAAAACCTTACTATACCTTCGAGTAACACTTCTTGGGTTGCAGAAACTCAGGTTTCCAACCGTTAGACCACAAAAGTCATTTTTTTCCCCCCTGCCCTGCCCTGCCCTGCCCCGCCCTGCCCTGCCAGAAGAAGACAGAAAGTGAAAAAAAAAACGTTCGTTTGTAACGGTAATAAGTAAGCAATTAGTAATTTCCCCTGGCAGCGGACAGAACGCGCTCTGCTGCTGCAAAAGTTTGTACATTTTCGGAATTTTTCTCATTCATGTTTTTCTCCGCCCGCTTTCTCTCATATGGTTTTCTCCGCCCGCTTTGCTTTGAAGCGACTGCGTTGGAGATTACTGTTTGCAAGCTTCTCTTGTTTCCTTCTCCGCCATCGCCCCTTTTGCACTACTACTTACGTACTCTCTCTCTCTCTCTCTCAGAGAGAATCCTTCCTTCCTTCTCTCCTTCCACTCTCTTCGAAGCATGCTTACACTCCATTGCCTTCTTCCCTCTTCTTCTGCTCCTTTGAGAGGGCACTGATATAATAATTTTCTTCAAGAACCAAAACCCAATTTTTGAAACTTTTAGAATTATTATTATTTCTTGATAAAGCTACCTATTTTGAAAAAGGATTATTTTGGGCGTTAGCTTTCTCGGTGCAGCTCATTCTTCTGCTCCTTAAGACGGAGACGGAGGAGCTTTATTAAATCCTAATCGGATATCTTCCCTTTTTCTTTTATGGAGCTCTTTGGCTTATCATCATCAGTTGCAGTTTTCCTCCTCCTCCTCCTCCCTCCAGTCTCGACCGTCTCGCACGCATTTTCACAACATTGAATCGAATGGGTATGTATTATCATTCATATTCTTCATTGTTTCTATTGTTGTTGGTTCTTTACAAGCTCCTTCGGTTGTTGTTGTTGTTGTTGTTGTTTTTTTTTCCCCCCCCTTTTGTGCGGAGATAGTTATTTAGTATTATCAGCCACGGAATCTTTGCTTTGTGTGCTTTTTCTTGGTTGCAATGTGGGTCTTTGTTTCATGTTGTAACGTATCTCAACGTTCTTCTCGTTGTTGTTGTTGGAAGGTTTCTCTTTTTGGCTCATGAATATTCTCCATTGTTCCTATTCTTCTTCACAATCTCCTTTCTTTTCCCTTCTTTTCTCATTGCGGAGGTAGTAAGTATTATCAGCTATGGAATCTTGCGTTGCGTGCTTTTTCTTGCTTGCAATCGTATCTTCCTTCCTTTAATGTTGTAATGTAGCTCAGTGTTTTTTTGTGTTTCTTCTTGTCGTTGCAAGCTTTCTTTCTTTCTTTTTTTTGTGTGTGGAGGTTTTCGGAGGTCTAAATTTAGTCTTTCTTGAGCTTGTAAGTCCTTCTTTTCTGTGTGTTTCAAGAGTCGAGTTTTGTTTTTGTTTTTCCCCGAGCTTCTTCTTCTTCTTCTTCTTCTTCTTCTGTGTTTTTGTGTGTTTGTTACTCGTTCGCGACTTCCTTGTGCTGGAAGGTTTACCGTGCAACTATTTTGTTCGGCAACTTTTGAGGGAGCGGCCAGCAGAGAGTTGTATAAACTGTTGCAGCTGTTCTTCTGTTGCTGGACGACATTGTGTATACTGTTGCTATTTGCTTCTTCCGGCTCGTAATAATGATCGACCGTTTCCTTTGCTTCTGTTCATGTTACTATGCAAGGAAGATTTGTTTTGTTTCCCCTGCATTCATTTCTGTATCTCCTTTGCTCTTCTTGTGGATACCTCTGGTGGCTCAGGTTTATACTATGTGATTTAGTTTCTTGCTCCTTTGCTTTACAATGCACAAGCTCATCATGAGAGAAGTTCACACATGCAGTCTATAGCTGTTTCCTGGAGTGAGAGCTATCGACATGCTTTTGACACGCTATTGACATGCTCTTGACGCTTTCTTCTTCTTCCTCTCGCTCAATAACTTGTTCTTGTTCCTGATATTTGGAAACTAAGTGGATAACAGAGCTCGTTTGGAACTTCTATTTCTCATGTGTCCTCAGTGTTCTTTTGGCAATGCAGAATGACACAGATACCTAGAGTCAGCTCCCTCCCTCTGATCTGGGCAGTTTAGTGTAGAGCAACTTTGGGTTCTGAAGAAATCTCGGTGGTCAAGAAGGGATCACCACCACCTGGCCAGAACCAAAAGGAGAAAGGGAAAGGAATCCAGTAGTGTACTAAAAACAATGCAATCATTGTGAAGAAGAGAGGCCTATTGAGCCAAACTGATCAAGCCACCAGGGGAAACCAAACAAGGTTTGAGGTGAAGTAACTAGATTAAGCTGCAGCAGCAATGGGGTCACCAGCTTCGTCCCTGTCAATTACAGGGGCAAGGAGTTTCCGCAATTTCATGAAATCGGGCCTGGGAAGTCCACAGCAGGAGAAATCCAACTCCCCATCATCCACAGGCCAAAGAACTTCAAGTGGGAGATACATCTCATTGTCTCGGGATGAGTCTGAGATGGCAGGGGAAGTGAGTTCAGAGTTCATGTACACCGTGCACATTCCTGCCACTCCAGACCACCAGCAGATGTCTGGGACCTCTATGGTTCGACCCATGGACCCCAGCATTGCTGGCAAAGCAGAGCAACAGTTTGTCTCCAGTACAATCTTCACTGGTGGCTTCAACTCTGTTACAAGAGGTCATGTTATGGAGAAGGTGATGGAGACAGAGGCTGCTCATCCCCAGTTAGCTTGTGCAAAAGGTCTCACATGCTCAGTTGAAGGATGTGATGCAAAAGCTATGAGGGATGAGAGAGGGGATGACATGGTTCCCTGTGTGTGCAATTTCAAAATCTGTCGGGATTGCTACATGGATGCTTTGAATGGCAATGGGAAATGCCCAGGTTGTAAGGAGGAATATCAGATGCCGGATGATAATAGCCCTAGGGATGCTCAGTTTCGAGCATTGCCACCTCCAGGAGGTGATCCCAAGATGGAGAGACGGCTCTCTCTTCTCAAGAGCAACAAACCTGGTTTGCTTATGAACCATACTTCTGAATTTGACCATTCTCGCTGGCTGTATGAGACTAAGGGAACATATGGGTATGGCAATGCTGTATGGCCCAAAGATGATGGCTATGCAGGAGGCAAGAACACAGGCTTAGGAGCACCACCAAATTTCCTTGACAAAGCACGCCGTCCTCTCTCACGAAAGTCTAACATCTCTGCTGGCATTATCAGTCCCTACAGGTATCCATGAACTCTCTCCTATTGTATAGTGATTCATAAGTTAGAGCCAGAGCCTGCACTTAGTGATGCACAGAACTGCTTTGTTGTGTGATCTTTAGTATACTCCACTGTGTGTGGAAAGATACAGATCACTCATAACATCATGAGCAATGAACATTTGTAACAGTGGCGAAGACAGGTCACCTAAAGTGGACAAATTGATCTTCCCTTCAGAATTGCACAGTGGCATTTCTGTTTGTGTGAAACAAACTTATGTGAAGGCAAATGATGTTCTGAGAATGTGCTTTGAGCAATGAACCAGTATTGAGTAGAAGCTGATTTTCTCTTAACTAACTGACAAATTGGCCTCAAAAATGCTGGTGTGCAGGCTCTTGGTCTTGATAAGAATGGTTGTGTTGGGCTTTTTCCTTGCATGGCGAGTGCGACATCCAAACTCAGATGCAATGTGGCTATGGGGGATGTCAGTTGTCTGTGAGCTCTGGTTTGCATTCTCCTGGATTCTTGACCAGCTCCCAAAATTGTGCCCTGTTAACCGCATGACTGACCTCCAAGTTTTGAAAGACAAATTTGAGGCACCAAGCCCCTTGAACCCAAGTGGGAGATCTGATCTACCGGGTATTGATGTATTTGTATCAACTGCAGACCCTGAAAAAGAACCTCCATTGACTACAAGCAATACAATTCTCTCAATCCTTGCAGCTGAGTACCCGCTTGAGAAACTCTCATGCTATCTGTCAGATGATGGTGGATCACTCCTGACCTTTGAGGCATTGGCTGAGACAGCAAGTTTTGCAAGAGTGTGGGTACCTTTCTGTCGCAAACACAAAATTGAGCCTCGTAACCCTGAAACATACTTCTTGCTCAAAGGAGATCCAACCAAGAACAAGTTGCTTCCTGATTTTGTGAAGGATCGTCGCCGAGTGAAGCGTGAATATGATGAATTCAAGGTTCGCATCAATGGTCTCCCTGATGCGATTCGTCGCCGGTCTGATGCCCATAATGCACATGAGGAGATCCGTGCCAAACGCAGACAGATTGAGACTGGTGCAGATCAGTCAGAACCTCTTAATGTGCCCAAGGCTACTTGGATGGCTGATGGAACCCACTGGCCAGGAACATGGATTAATTCTGGCAAAGAGCATGGGCGTGGTGATCATGCAGGCATCATTCAGGTTTGATTTTCTGTCAATGGGGTTTGCAGAATCTGTATAACTCTCCCAAGTAGCAATGGTACTTTGAATCCATAATTTGTGACACTTGCAGATGTGAAGTGCAAAACAATGTTCTATTACAATTTGTGTTTTTCCTCTATCCAAATCTAATGGATCAGTTGATGGGTATAGATGGAGACACTTATTCAAGTCTTAGTGGAATGCAAGTTTTGTTATCTTTTGAGGCAGAGGCGGTTTGAGCTTGGCAAAATTTGTTTGTACTAGGAAATCCATGTAATCATTTTCTGACTTGGCAGTTTTCTCTCCAGGATTAGTATATTGCTCCAGTGACCATTTTTGTCTTGATGATTTTGCAGGTGATGCTGGCTCCCCCTACTAGTGAGCCCCTAATGGGAAGTGCTGATGATGACAATCTGATAGACACAAGTGACATTGACATTCGATTGCCCATGTTAGTTTATGTGTCCCGGGAGAAGCGTCCAGGTTATGACCATAACAAGAAAGCAGGAGCCATGAATGCCCTAGTTCGCACCAGTGCAATCATGTCCAATGGGCCCTTCATTCTTAATCTGGATTGTGACCACTACTTCTTCAATTCCCTTGCGTTAAGAGAGGCCATGTGTTTCTTCCTGGACCGAGGAGGTGATCGCATTTGCTATGTTCAGTTTCCTCAGCGGTTTGAGGGTGTTGATCCCAATGACCGATATGCAAACCACAACACAGTCTTTTTTGATGTGAATATGAGGGCTCTGGATGGACTGCAAGGACCTATGTATGTTGGTACTGGATGTGTGTTCCGAAGAATTGCATTATATGGGTTTGATCCACCCAGGCACACAGACCATCCAGGATGCTGGGGTACCCTCTGCTGTGGAGTGAAGAAGAAAAGCAAGCCACCACCTAAGCGAGAAACGGAGGTTGAAACTCTTAATGGAGTGACTAGTGATGAAGATGATGATGTTGAAGCTGTAATGCTGCCAAAGCGGTATGGTGATTCAATGTCATTCTCTGCTTCTATTCCAGTTGCTCAGTTCCAAGGCCGCCCCCTGGCTGATCAAGGTGTTCAGAATGGACGGCCTCCAGGGGCTCTTACGGTGCCTCGAGAGCCACTTGATGCCAGTACTGTGGCAGAGGCCATCAATGTTATCTCTTGCTTCTATGAGGATAAAACTGAGTGGGGGGGCCGAGTGGGATGGATTTATGGTTCTGTCACGGAGGATGTTGTGACAGGATTCCGAATGCACAACCGTGGTTGGCGATCTATCTACTGTGTAACCAAACGTGATGCCTTCCGAGGAACTGCCCCAATCAATCTCACTGATCGGCTGCACCAGGTGACTTTCTTGGTTCTCTTGTAGGTCACAAGTTCAACCCCTTAACTGTTAGTACCTTCTATGTCTATCAAAATGACCTTCCTTCAGAAAGTAGCCCTAAGGGTAAATTGACACATAGATAAGATTTGGTTGGCAGAACATTCTCTTTTCCCCTTCAGTTGGTGTCAGACTGTCACCAAATCTTTTACTATTAATACTTGTTAATCCTTATTCAGCAAACTTCTTAGGTGACTGTCTTTGAGAAGTTGACAGTGAGTAGACATGAAATATGAGAGAGTAACTTATGCAATTTAGTTTTATGTCACCAGCATTTGTCAACTACAAAAAAAAGTATTTGGATTGCAGGGAGACTGCTGCTCTAAGATCTCCTTACCAGTCATGACACTCCATCTCACTGGATCTGCTTATTGACTGTGTCATACCCAGGTACTGCGGTGGGCAACAGGGTCAGTGGAGATCTTCTTCTCTCGCAATAATGCTCTGTTTGCAAGCTCACGTATGAAATTTCTTCAGCGTATTGCATACCTCAATGTCGGCATCTACCCATTTACATCGATCTTCCTTATAGTCTATTGCTTCCTGCCAGCCCTCTCTCTCTTCACTGGTCAGTTCATTGTCCAGTCATTGAACATTGCCTTCCTTGTCTACCTCCTGATCATTACCGTGACTCTCTGCATGCTTGCGTTACTGGAGGTAAAGTGGTCAGGTATTACATTGGAAGAATGGTGGAGGAATGAGCAGTTTTGGGTTATTGGTGGCACTAGTGCCCATTTAGCTGCGGTTTTCCAGGGCCTTCTCAAGGTCATGGCTGGAGTTGACATCTCATTCACATTGACTTCAAAATCTGGCGCAGAAGAAGAGGGTGATGAGTTTGCTGACCTTTATGTTGTAAAATGGTCTGCTCTCATGATACCACCAATTACTATCATGCTCACCAACATTATTGCCATAGCTGTTGGGACTTCACGACAAATCTACAGTGAGATCCCTCAATGGAGTAAACTTCTGGGTGGTGTGTTTTTCAGTTTTTGGGTACTCGCCCATCTTTATCCATTTGCTAAAGGGCTTATGGGGAAGACAGGCCGGACACCAACAATAATCTATGTGTGGTCAGGCCTTCTTGCAGTGATTATCTCTCTTTTGTGGGTTTATATCAGCCCATCATCAAACAATGTTGCCAATGCAGGTGGCTTCCAGTTTCCTTGAGAATTGGAGGTTGATGTCTTAGCCCATCTCTCATGGACTTGCTTCAATGAAGAACTTCCTATCAGAAAGCGCCCTGGTGAGCTGGTAGCATGGTTCCTCTGTATCTTAGATTCTTTGTCACTCAAGCTAGTTGAGGGAATGAGTTAGGAACATGACATCCCAGAAGAGGGGGAAGACTTCAAAGCATGAGATGACAGTCTGGTTATGGGATCATGGTTGAAGCTGGTGCAATGGATGGAGAGTGTGGGTCATTGCAGCTCCAAATGTACATTAACTGGGTTTGAAGTCGAGGCTTTGAGAAGAAGAAACTAGGCTGTTTTGGAGTGCACACACCTCTGACAGCATCACTCCCACATTTGGAGGGAATGCTTGGACCTGTACATCTGCCAGAACACCCTTCCATACATAATTGCATGCAGAGAAAAATCTTTTCTCCACACAGGTGAAAGTTCTTGGTCTCCCAAGAGACTTTATTCCCACCCATCACTGGAGCCACGGATGTCAATGTTCAGAACTGTCTTCGCCATTGATTAACAGGAATGAAGGACCTGACAAATATAGATATTATTGTTCTGAACTGTCACATGATCCATACTGAAGTGGCTCTTGGGGGACCCATGGAAATAGATGGCAATCTGGACATATGTGCTGATACAAGAACCATACCTGTAGTTGCAAGTTGGAATGGGTCACAGTAGAACACACCACTGCACTCTACTGTGAAACATGGACCTGCCTTCCAACTGAGTTAAGAATGAGAACTTCTTGTCTCTTAATTGCACAAATGGGTCACATGGAAGAACATGACTGCACTGTACTGCCTGCTTTGCAACTAGATTATTCTTTCTTACTAGCATATAGAATCTGGTTAGGAGCACAAGAGTACACAAAATGACACTAATTGCAAGACAAAATCATGGGAGGGACCACTTAGAAAATAGACAAGCCCTAGCTAGTGTGTTGTGAGAGAATTTACCCGGAGCTGTGTACATGAGTTGTTGCCTTACACATGGGGAATGATGATTATACCTCTCCTTGGAATTCCAAGAAGTGTGTAAGTCTGGTCTGCTTTTGTCTTTTCTCATTCTAATTTGTTTCATTACTTTCTGCAACTGTATGTGTGCTGTCAACTTGGCTGGGATGATAACTTTTTTGAAACACACCTGTTCTGTGTGGGAGGGTTTAGGGTTTAGGGCATTGTGATATTGTGCTGATGAGGCTGGTGTAAGCTGGAGTATCACATTGAATCTAGTGCATTTTCATGTACTGATTATTGGTATTCTCTTCGGAGACATCTGATAAAATTGGAACGATACAGAGAAGATTAGCATGGCCCCTGCACAAGGATGACACGCACAAATCAAGAAATGGTCCAAATTTTGCCCACTTAATGACGCTAAATTGTAAGTAAGTAAGTAAGTAAGTAAGATTGCTCTCTTTTGTAATGCTAAGAGAATTGAGCATGACAACATGCTTTTCAAATGCCTCTTGGAAATCATTTCCAATGAGAAATAGTGAGGAAATTATGAATTGTGAAGATGCAGTGGTGGCACACAAAACTTGATTCAGACACCACAATCAATAAAGTAGAAAACAATACAACTAAATCATTATTAGATAGGATCCAAGTTGACACAAACAAATTGCAAAGAGAAGTGACAAGGAAAATAGACACTGTGAAAACACAATGTCACATACAAAGATTGAACTGAATTCAGACACTAAAATAAAAGTGCAAAAGGATACAACTGAAATCAATGGAATAGTGCCCCCATCTTTCCAAAGATGCACATCAGTAAAGTACAACTTATAAACACAAATCAGATACAAAGATTGAATTCTGATTCAGACACCATTAGAACAAAACAAGTCAACTAACCAAAATTAGATGGAATCCAAATTGACACAAGAACTTTGAAAGACAAAATAGTGGACTTTGAAAGACAAAAATAGGAATTGTGAAAACTCAATGTCATATACAAAAAACTGAACACAATTCAGACACCAGAATTAAGTACAAAGCAATACAACTAATCACAAACAGAACACAAGTTGAAACACCACTTGTTTGATGTGCACTCAAGAAGGGCAGGGCATGCAAACTGATAATTAAGACACAGTTAACAAGCGTGCCTATCCAACAACACTAGTGCATCATGTGATCCAAATCATTGTCACACCACCAATCCAGGAATTAAAAAATGGGAATTTTCTTGAAAGACTTCATTTTAAGTGTTACATCTTTGTGCATGTTGTGATGAGTACTACTCTGACAAGTACCTGTTATGCAACCGGGGTATCAAAGCATGCACCAAATGTGTGTCCAAACCCAAATAATGATGCAGAATAAAAGACAGATGTCTGTCCAAAACTGAGTATTCAAACCAGTACCAAACATCTGTCACAAACAAGCAGTATCTCAATATTTGGAGATCACTTTCTTATTCTGTCAACAGACAGATTTTAAGACAGAAAAATGAAGACCTTTCCAATTTGGGCATTCCAACTACAAAGGCAATCAGGCAAAAGAACAGAAGCCTGGTCAATTCCTATAAACACAAAGGAAATGCCCAAAGATCTTACTTAGTTTGCTGGTTCATCAAACTACACTCCGAGCTAATTTTTTCCCCACCAAATTGGTTGTGAAATGCTTTCAGGCAACCTTTGTCTGTGGCATTGTATCAATGCTCCCATTGCAATGATGTATCTCAGAGGTTGTCTTATCTTGACTTTCCGCACAGGGTTTTTGTTCAGAACCTATTTGATCAATGTGATGCAAATGGTGATGATGATGATGATGGTGATGGTGGTTTGACCGGCTATGGGGCTTGTCTTTCTCCTTCTTGTGTTTCCTGCTTTGACCTCTACTTTTATCAGAGCTGTCAAAGCTTTCACTACTGCTGATGTCCTCCTCCTTGCACCAGGTGGAGAGCTTCAAGGGCCACTGATGATCCTCTTTGGCATCAGATGCTGAACCTGATACATGAACCAAAAAAAAGCATGTCAGGAAAACATGGTATGCATATACAGTTTCAAGGCTCAGAATCAACCTTCTTATTCCAATCAATGGAATAACAGCCTCGATGAGATTACATATCTAACATTTATGTTGGTGGTCAGGTTCAGGGGTTGGACTTCCAAAAGTTGGCTTCTAATGCTGAAAACTAAGATTTTATGAGCAATAATTGCCTGGCAGAAGGATATGAAAGCTAAATCTCAAGCTAGTCTATATGTTCTAGTATAGAGGTCTTCTCTGGCTTCTTAAGAAGCACTGGTTTCACAAGTCCAATGGACCAAAGTACTACAACCCAACAGTATCGAATCCTATAAAAATGTAGACTTCCAATTCACTCTGAATTGACCTTAAGAGTATAGTAGGTAGGTGTGCACAGACAGTAAGGGCATGTAAAGAGGGTTTGTCACTTCTTGCTGCCAGAATGCAACAAAGTGGTCTGCTAAAGATGTGGGATGAAAAAATGTACCAGTAGAGACAAGGCTGTGTCTTGCCCACTAGGGGACATCCTGTAAACAAGTGAAGGGGCATGAACTTAAACCCTAATCTCATTTGATATTTAACAGATGGATAAAAATGGTGGCACTGTGAATGAAGAAAAACAAACCTGAATGGTCTTTATGATGCTTGTGACCTCCCTTTCGATGTGAGGGTCTTCTCCTATCCTCATCAGAGCCACTTTCCTCACTATCTTCACTTGAAGAGTCAAAATCATGACGATTGTGCTTCTTGGAGTGTTTACTGTTACTGTGTTTGTGCTTCCGGTGTTTCTTCCTCCTCTTCCTCTCCTCGCTGTCATCACCGCCTGCAGCTGATTCCAAGTTCTGCTCTTTCCTAGACCTTTTGTGAGCTTTCAACTCATCACACTCCTTGCTTTTGGAGTTAGCTTTTGCTTTGGCTGCCATTTCCAGCCGCTGCTCCCATTTCAAGGGCGCCTCCTTCTTCTCCAGCACCTTCTGCTTCTTTGCCTCGACCAGCTTGAGAAACTGCTTTTGAACGTCCATAGGTCTGACAATATAGCATGCCATCCTGAGTGAACCAGTGCTATACCTGTAGCATCGGTTGAAGGTGCCGGAGAGTGCATCTCACAAAGGAAAAAAACCATGTTAGCAGGTTGCCCTCACGCAGACCATACTGCAGAAAATCTTGAATTAAATCCCCATACAAGAGAAACCAACAAGTACAAAATCTAACACATTCTAGAGTGGCCATGCTCTTCTAGGTTAAGGAAGTCATCAAATGGAGGCACAAATTGTGACCAAGCTGAGCCACAAATGCCCTAAATGAAAATTGATCACCATCTGCCATCCCACGACTTCAATGACTGCAAGAACCCTTTACCAAACAGGAAACCAAAAATAAAGACATAATAGGATCTCAATCCTCACAGCTCGAGTATTGAAGGATTTCTCAGACGAGAAGGACCTCTGACATTGAAAAAACTTGTATGCAGAACATGCCATACAATTGGTCAAAAGTCACTCTACCTTAGAATTGTCAAAAACCATTAAAACCCTAATACACTTCAACAAAGCATCCCAATCAAAAAACAGACCAGGGGGAAGGAAAGGATTTGAGCCAAGTCTGCACTAAGCTGTAAATGCCCTAAATGAAAATTCATCATCATCTGCCATCCAAGCACTCCCATGACTGCAAGAACCCTTTACCAAACGGGAAACCAAAAAGAAAGCTGCATAGAGATCTCAATCCTCGCAGCTCAAATATCAAAGGATTTCTCAAAGGAGAAGGTCCTCCAACATTGAAAAGGCTTTTGTGCGGATTGTGGCATACAGTTGGACAGAAATACACTAGCTTAGAATCATCGAAGAGCAGTAAACCCTAATCACATCAACAAAGCATCCCAAACAAAAAACCGACTGGGGGGGAAAAAACAATTTGAGCCGAGTCGACAGGTGTAGTGTCCTTACCTTATACAACTCAGAAGAAAGAGTCAAATTCCACTCTCGACAGTTAAGAAACCCTCCAAAAGCTTCACCGCGACGACGAAACAACACGTCCTGTCCTTGTCTTCTTCGCCTCCAGAAATGAAGAAAACTCTTAACCGGGGAAGGAAGAACGCACACGCACACGCACGCACACAAAAGAGAAGCCTCCAAAGAAGAAAATAAAAGAAAAAAGATGGTGAAGGCTGGCAAGAAAACACCACCTCCTCTCCTAGTCTTCTTCACCTTCAGAAATGGAGAAAATGGAGAAAACAAGTAACGGGGGAAGGAAAAACACGCACACAAGCCTGAAAACAGAACAATAAAAGAAAAGACGGCAGGCAAGCAAACACCACGTCCTCTCCTTGTCTTCTTCACCTTCAGAAATGAAGAAAACTCGAAACCGAGGAAGGAGGAAAAAAAAACACACACACACACACACACACACACAAAGAGAAGCTACCAAAGCAGGAAAAAAGAAAAGAAAAAGGTGCAGACAAGCAAGAAAACACCACCTCCTCTCCTTGTCTTCTTCACCTTCAGAAATGCAGAAATCTCGAAACCGGGGAAGGAGAAAAAGAACACACACAAACACAAAAAGAGAATCCTCCGAAGCGAAAAACAATGTTTAAAAAAAACGATGAAGGCAGTCAAGCAAACAACGAGAGACTGCAAAAGGATTCGTAAGCAAGGACGGTGAGAAGATTCAAGAACGTGCAAACAGTAGCGGCAGACAGAACAAGAGGCAGACGTGCGCCGCAAGGCAACGCAGCGCAACGCATGGAAGAAGACGAAGCGGGGAGGGGAAAGGAACACGGGCAGAAGTAGCGGGCAGATCTACTGATAGGTACCTCATCGCAGACCTATCGCTCCCCTAGCTTCTCCACATGGCGTTCACTCATTCGCTACCTCTTCTGCTTCTATACTCTTCTTCTCATATTTCCTTTGAACTTTCCGTTGGGGCTCAGTGCCTCCACGTGGCTTCTAACGATTCGCTGGAAATTCTTCTAAAATATTACTACCATAGTACCTAGGCTGGTTAGGCACAAATTAATTATTTTTTGGAATTGCCAAAAAAAAAAATTGAAAAAAATTTGCCTCCTATGCCAAAAATCTGAATGAAGCTCTCAAGCAAAATAGCTTCATTGTTTAGTATAATGCCAAATTATTAATTATTAATACTTTTTACACACCCAAAATGTGCATAATCACATATCGAAAATTGAGTTTCAAAATTTAAATACAAAAATAAATGAAGCTCGTGATGAGCTTATGGTTGTTGAATGTAACAACAAGCACTTGAAACAAAACTCATTGTTTCTTCTCCTTCTTGACATTCGAAGGTGATTGTCTAGCCCATGCATTCTAGAGTGCTTCAATGGTTTGTGCTAGCTAAAAAAAACCCATCAAAATCACCTAGTGTCAACAAGAGAAATATGCTTTGAAAAAAAGCTTTTATTTTGTGAAGAAATCAACATTGAAAATCATCTAGCATATGAAAGTTGATCCATGATTATTTTCATTTTTCATCTCTTTTTCACTCGTAAGCACATGTATACACGTGCAAAATAAAAAACATTGCAACGTTTCAAAGCTCAAAACACATTGTAAACCATGTTATGTCTTCTTTGAATGCAACCACACATTATTCAATGGTCTTTTGCAAGAAATGCAAATGCAAAGAAGGGGGGAACTACATTGTAGTGAAAAAGCTCAGCAATCCATGGAAAAAAAAATCAACCTACTTTCTTTTTTTTTAATGTTTCCCATTTCCAAATTCTTCACATTAATGCACAAAAATACAACAAGATTTCATGCAAGATTTGCAACAAGATTTCATAGCTACATCCAATTTAAAACAAGGAGGACATTCACCCACCTTGAACCTAGTATGGTGTTCGTGAGATCTTTGGCATAATTGTGGAGAATTGTCCAACATAAGGTCTTACTTTGCATGTTTCTTTAGAAGTTCTTGAATTGAGGAAATACCCGACAATTTGTTTGTAAAGGTTGTTTATTGTGGGAGTTTTATTGGACCTATGAAGATTGGTTTAAAATTAGGTGGGCAAGTAATTGTAATGCCACAAAAGTTAAATTTATGGATTCAAGGAGGCTATAGAAGGTTATATTGCTAAAATACCATACACATTAATTTCAGAGTTATCTATGGCTCTTTCAAAACTTGAAGGTATGCATGCTATTGATTTCCATGCCACCTATTTGTGCAAGCTTCATTTGTGAAATTTCTATTTGTGCATTCAAACTAACTAGATGGCTACAATATGGTCAATGCAAGAAGATTGTTGTTGAAGCATGCATTCCATGTGGCACCAACTATGTAATGGAGTTAACACATGAATTTTTTAGCATGCTCAATTCAATGGAATCATTCTATTGTTGATAATTTTGGATTGTTTCGAAAGAAAAATTTGCAGTAACATTAGAAAGATGATGCATCAAAATTGTGTGAAAGTTTTGAACATCATAAAAATTAGACACATGAGATTCCATCTTTGAGGTTTTAATGTTGTTTTAAGCAATTTTTCTTTTTTTGCCTCATGTTTGTCTTGCAAAGGAGTAGGTTATAATTACATTACAAGTAACTTGTTTTTGATGGTTTATATGCATAATTTGTCTCATTGTTTTGGATGACTTATTTTTTCCTTGATAATAATGTACAAATGAATTGTCAAATATGTTGCAATTTTGGTCATTATGTTGGTGTTTTCCTGTTATTGCACATGTTCACTTGAAGGGTGCAAAGGTTAACCATTTATGTTCATATGTTGAAGATGATTAATTCAGGATTAATTTGGGTGCTAGTTAGCATCGTGATTGAATATTCTCAACCCTATTTGAAATGCAATACTAAACTCAGGATGTAAGTGTTTGTGTAATGGTTTGTTTGAAATTTAAGGTGAACTTCTTTGTACCTACTATTAAAAATTGACAAAATCAATGGTGGATAATGGCAATTTGTCTTTGTTACTTATAGCAAAGGTGGTGGTTTGACACTTCATGAATGACAATTTCACAAGAAAGTTTAGTAATATTACAATATGGAAATTAAGAAAGGTTGATAAAAAAATCCTTATTGTTTAGCATACACATTAAAATTTGAAATGTTTTTAAAATTTGTAAAAAAAACATATTGGAAATATTTTGTGATAATTGATTTTTTTGTAGAATGAAATAAAACCTAAAATTACGACAATGGTTGCAAAGTAATAACTACAATGGCAAATTTTGCCGCCAATTGAACACCCATTATATTATTCAAACTTCCTCTTCAACAAATTAATTTCATTAAATTGGTTTCATCTTGTAAATTTAATTACTACATAATATAATTTTAAAGCAAAACCAAGAAAATGAATTGAGTAATAAATTGATTCACCTTTGGTCATAGAAATGAAGTTCAATTAAAAATTGGGTACATCTAGGTATAGTTCTAAACTTTTGGTAAAAACCATTATCATAATACATTAGGCAACCAAAAACTCCATTTGTTAATTAAGATACAACAATGTGTTTCATGTGAGTATTCTTGACATGACACCCAAATGATTTCAAAGGAAGTATAAACCTATTTTGGGTGGTTCTCATAAGAATATTCAGTTATCTAGTTGGTTTTCAATCTAATTCTCATAATGAGATTCAATTAATCTCATACTTGGGATAAATGTATTTAGAACCAGACCAAAGGTTCTTATCCAAATGAGAACCAACTCTTGAAAACCAAATCGATTTTAAGAAAACCAAAATATGAAAAACCAAATAGGGTTAATGGCAAACCCCAAACTTGATTTTCAAGCTTGATATCCACAAATCTAGGATGTAAAATAACGGGGGTTTTTTCAAATTTATGAAGTACTTGTGTTAATGAGAATCCCTAGATAGATTTAACATTTTATAACCAAATGTTCTAGTGGACAATAAAAGATGATGAAACCTTGCAAAACTTTAGTAAAACACCTACCAAAGGGAAAGAAGAATTCTTATAGATTCTTGCTTATAACTGGCAACCTTGGCAAAACTTATGTTGAAATTTTAAATATGTCAAAATTTTATTTTTCTTTCAGAAATATCAAATTCTTTTGGATTTTTTCAAATATATATTTTATGCAAAATTTACAGCCTATTTTGGCATTTTCATTGATTTATTTATTTATTTATTTATTTATTTAAGGTTTTAAAATATCCCCTAACTTAAGATACAAAAAGAAAAAAATGAAAATTCAATAACTAGGTTGTGAGAATTGAATGTGAAAACTGATTATTATTGCATTTGTGAAAAAAAACATGTTTGATAACTAACTTATTTATTTATTTTTTAAAAATTGGTACTCAACTAGGTTTTCAATAGATTAAAAAAAAACTAAATCAATTCTCACAAACCTATGTCAAAATAAGAAACACACTGCTCTCATAAAAATGTGAGAATACCAATGAATTTTTTTGAAACAATATTACTTAGTAAGAAGATTGTTTATCTATGAATTTCAATAGCAAGTGTTGTGAATTTTTTGTTGTTTGGTGCCAAAGTGGAAGAAATTATGTTATGATGCCATGGATGCAAGTCTAATTTGGCATGCCATGAACACCATCAATAACCTTTTGCCACAAGTGGGTTTGAACTTGGTCATAGTTGAAACCTATTTAAACTTTTGACTACCTCTATTGATGGATCCTTAAACAAACAATTTACTTTTGGGCAAATTACCATTGTCATTAGAATTTTTTTTTAATTTTTTTCCGATTCATTTTGTTGCTAGTACAAATTCTTTTGTACAAAGGATCATTAACACTAATATATCCAATGACACCAAAAAGGTTTTATTTTACAAAATTAGACATTGACATGTTAGATTTACACAACTTTTTTAGGCATGGAAAGACAAATTCTAACAAATTATTACTATCATTAGTAAAACTTTCAAATGTCTTCAAGAAAATTG
>Ga0116229_10003579_pt1 | contig 25576 bp, 22 predicted proteins | sample S1TSphgellanicum_3_FD_87313 | JGI IMG/M metagenome (GOLD analysis project Ga0116229, IMG submission 87313) | Host-associated microbial communities from peat moss isolated from Minnesota, USA - S1T2_Fc - Sphagnum magellanicum MG | ecosystem: Host-associated > Plants > Peat moss > Unclassified... | reverse complement strand
TTCTTGAACGGCCGCGCGGGTCGCCGAGAGGGCATCTTCGATGCGGTGCTTCTTCTCTTTGAGTTCGGTTTCGGTGGCCGCACCGACTTGGATCACGGCGACGCCGCCCGAGAGCTTCGCAAGGCGCTCTTGCAGCTTCTCGCGGTCGAAGTCGGAATCGGTCTCTTCGATCTGGCGCTTGATCATTTCGATCCGGCCCTTGATCGCATCGGCCTTGCCGCGACCGTCGACGATCGTGGTCTCTTCCTTCGTGATCTTCACGGTCTTCGCTTGACCCAGGAGGTCCGGCGTGACCTTGTCGAGCTTGAGCCCGAGCTCTTCCGAGACGACCGTCGCACCGGTAAGCGTGGCGATGTCCTTGAGCATTTCCTTGCGGCGGTCACCGAAGCCCGGCGCCTTGACGGCAACGGTCGTGAACGTCCCGCGGAGTTTGTTGACGACGAGCGTCGCGAGGGCTTCGCCTTCGACGTCTTCGGCGATGATCAGGAGCGGCTTCTGAACCTGAACGATCTTCTCGAGCAGCGGGAGGATGTCGGCGATCGCCGAGATCTTGCGCTCCGTCACGAGGATGTACGGATCGTTGAGGGTCGCTTCCATGCGCTCGGAGTCGGTGACCATGTACGGCGAGATGTAGCCCTTGTCGAAGAGCATCCCGTCTTTGGTCTCGACGTCGGTCTTCATCGACTTCGATTCTTCGACCGTGATGACGCCGTCTTTGCCGACCGCGCTCATCGCCTCGGAGATCAGGTGGCCGATCTCTTTGTCGTTGGCCGAAATCGACGCGACTTGCGCGATCTTCTCTTGGGTGTCGACGATCTGGACGAACTTCTGCATCTCGGCAACGGCCGTTTCAACGGCTTTCTCGATGCCGCGCTTGATCAGCAGCGGGTTCGAGCCGGCGGTCACGTTGCGCAGACCTTCGCGGATGATGGCTTGCGCGAGGACCGTCGCGGTCGTCGTGCCGTCACCGGCGATGTCGTTGGTCTTCGAGGCGACTTCCTTCACGAGCTGTGCGCCCATGTTTTCGAAGGTGTCGGGGAGTTCGATTTCTTTTGCGATGGTCACGCCGTCGTTGGTGATCGTCGGCGAACCGAATTTTTTGTCGAGGACGACGTTACGGCCCTTCGGTCCGAGGGTCACCTTGACCGCGTCGGCAAGGATGTTGGCACCGCGCTCGAGCGCGCGACGCGCCTGTTCGTCGAATACGAGTTGTTTAGCAGCCATGTTGTTTCTTAAACTCCAACCGGAACTTTGCTCACGATTGCGAGCACGTCTTTTTCCGAGATAATAAGGACTTCTTTGCCTTCGACTTTGACTTCGCTACCCGAGTACTTCGAGTAGATGATGGTGTCGCCGGCTTTGACTTCCATGGCAACTTTGGTGCCATTGTCGAGCGTGCGGCCGGTACCGACTGCGAGGACCTTGCCCTCTTGCGGCTTTTCTTTTGCCGTGTCGGGCAAGAAAACGCCGCCGGCGCTCTTCTCAGCCTGCTCCACGTGCTCGACGACCACACGATCGCCCAGTGGCTTCAGATTCACGAACGGATTCCTCCAAATTGATAAATTGGCAGTGCTGGCACGAGACTGCCAGCACCGACTAGGTTAGCAGAGTCCTTACGCGAGTGCAAGCCTTCGCGACGCGATTTTCGGCAGCCACGGCCCGGCGACGGGGGCCTGGATGAGAAGGCGAGGGGTCTCCCCGAAGGGCGCCGGGATATGACCTGGGCTCTTTCCCGGCGCCAAACCGTCGCGGCGCTCGTCGCCGGGCTCGCCGGTGCCGTTCTGATCCATGCTTGCTTGCTGTTCGTCGGTCCGGCGCTCTCGCCGGGACTGGCGCTGCGGCCGGCGGCACTCTATACGTTCATCGCCGCAGCCCTGATCGGGCGCGCCGCCGCGGCGGCCGGCCCGAATGCCGTCTGGCTGGGGGTCGGGCTGCATCTAGCGGTATCGCTGGCCTGGGCGTTCGGCTACGTGTATGCCTCGCGCTCGATGGGGCAACTGCTGCGGCGGCCGCTGATCTCGGGGCTCGGGTTTGGCCTCGTGATCTACTTCGTGATGCTCGTCGTGCTGCTCGCGGCCAACCTCTATACGAAGCCGACCCCGGGCGACGTCGGGATCGGGCTCTTGGCGAATTGCGTGTTTTTCGGGCTGCCGGTAGCGTTGATCGCCGCGGCGATGGCGAAGGGTCGCTGATGTTCGCCCGGCTCGACATCGATACCGACGCGATCCTCGCCAATCTAGCGACGATCGAGCAACTCGTCGCGCCGGCACGCGTCGCGGCCGTCGTGAAAGCGAACGCATACGGTCACGGACGGCAAGAAGTCGGGCTTGCGATCGAGCATCGCGTGAGCCGGCTCTGCGTCTACGCGCTCGAGGAAGCGGTCGCGCTGCGCGATGCCGGCGTCGCTGGGCGCATCCAGGTCCTCGGCCCGGTCGCCCCCGGCGACTTGCCGGTCGCGTACGCGATTAACGCAGAAATCACGCTGTGGGACGACGATTCGTACGCGCGCGCGGTCGCACAGGCGACGACGCAAGCGCGCACCCCGTTCCCGGTCCACGTGAAGATCGACACCGGCGTCACGCGGTTGGGGTTCCCCGCCGAGCGCGCGCGCGCAGCGATCGAGCGGGTTCTCGCGATGCCGGCGCTACGCGTGGCGGGACTGATGTCGCACCTTGCCGCGGCGGAAGAACTCGATTCCACGTTCACGACCGAACAGCTGGCGCGTTTTCACGGCGCGGTCGACGGCCTCGATCCGGCAATCGAACGCCACATCGCCGCCTCGGCCGCCGCGATGCTGTGGCCGCAGACGCGGCTCGATCTCGTGCGCGCGGGCATTGCGATCTACGGCTTGTGGCCGTCGGAGCCGACCCGCCGGATCATGGAAGAACGTGGCGTGCAGCTCGTTCCGGCGCTCAGCTGGCGCACCGAACTCTGCGCGCTGCACGACGTTCCGGCCGAAACATCGGTCGGCTACGGCTGCACGTATCGCACGATGCGCCGTTCGCGCATCGGCGTGCTGCCGATCGGGTACAACGAAGGGTTGCCGCGCGCGCGCTCCAACCGCGGCGACGTGCTCGTCGGCGGCAAACGCGTCCCGCTCGTCGGCCGCGTCTGCATGAATATGGCGTTCGTCGATGTCACCGATGTCCCGGATGCGCACGTTGGCTCGACCGTCACGCTCATCGGCAGCGACGGCCCCGAGCGAATCTCGGCAGAAGCCTTTGCCGACTGGTGCGATACGATCAATTACGAGCTCGTCGCCCGGCTACCGGCGGCAATTCCGCGGCGCTTCGCCGTCCTGCCGGCGCGCGGCGCCATTTGAGATTCACCTAGCGTAGCGCCGCCAGCGATCGAGCGAGATCGATGGTACCTTCGTAGAGCGCGCGACCAACGATGGCGGCATCGACGTTCGGCGGCGCGCCCTCGCGGAGCGCGATCAAATCGTCGAGTGTCTTGGCACCGCCGCTTGCGGTGATGCGAATCCGGGCAAGCGATGCCACGTGCGATAGCGCAACGACGTCATATCCCGTCCCCATCCCATCCCGCGCGATCTCCGTGTAGACGATGCGCTCGATACCCCAGTCCGCAACCGTGCGAACGAGATCGTCGCGCGATACGCCGCCGTCGGCAAGCCAGCCGCGGGTCGCGACGCGATCGCCGCGCGCGTCGATCCCCGCGACGATGCGCGCGCCGAATTCGCGCGCAAGCGCGCGTGCGACATCCGGCGATTCTACGAGCAACGTCCCGACGACAACGCGCGAAGCGCCCGCGTCGAGCCGCACGCGAACGTCATCGGCCGTGCGAATGCCGCCGCCGGTTTGCACCGGCACGCCGGCCGCCGCACAAATCGCGCGCAGCGCGGCAAGATTTTCACCGGTGCCGAACGCACCGTCTAAATCCACGACATGCAATTCCGTCGCGCCATCGGCGACGAACGATTTCGCGCGCGCGACCGGATCGTCGTCGTAGGCGCGCTCCTTCGTTGGATCGCCGCGCTCGAGGCGCACGCAGCGGCCGCCGCGCAAATCGATTGCGGGGACGATCGTGAGCGAGCGCATCAGGCCGCGGCGATCTTCAGGAAATTGTCGAGCAGCCGGCCACCCGTCCGCGCGCTCTTCTCGGGATGGAATTGCGTCGCCATCACGTTCTCGCGCGCGACGATCGCGGCGAAGCGTTCGCCGTATTCCGCACTCGCGATCGTATCGTCGCTCTGTTCCACGCGATACGAATGCAAGAAATACGCATACGACCCGGCGTCGATGCCCTCGACGAACGGGTGCCGGCGTTCGATCGTCAGATCGTTCCAGCCCATATGTGGCACGCGCGGCGCATGCGCGAACCGGCGCACGCGGCCCGGCAAGATCCCGAGGCCCGGATGATCGCCGTACTCATCGCTCTCATCGAAGAGAATCTGCATCCCGACGCAGATTCCGAGGAACGGCTTCCCGGACGCCGCGAGCGAGCGCACCGCAGCATCGAGGCCGCGTTCCGCGAGCATCTCCATCGTCGCGCCGAAGGCGCCGTCGCCCGGGAGAATCGCCGCGTCGGCGCGCGCCACGACGGCGGGATCGCTGGTGAGTTCCGCGCGCGCTTCGCGCCGCGTGAGGGCCGAGAGCAGCGAGCCGATGTTACCGCCGCCGTAATCGACGACGACCAAGCGCGGGGAAGCCATGCCGGAGCCTTCTGCGGCGTCACGAAAAATGCCCGGATGCGCCATCTTCTGATTCCGCGAATCGATGCCGCTCTCGCGGCCCTCGCTCTCCTGGCCGTCTCGGTCCCGGCGAGCGCCGCCGACGCGCCGCTCGGACTCACCGTGCCGCCCGGCTTCGCGATCGAAAAGATCGCCACGGTTCCCCACGCGCGCGAGCTCGCGGTGACGCCGAACGGCGATCTGCTGGTCGGCACGGAGACCGACACCGTCTCGATCGTGCCCGACGCGCAGGGCGCGCCCGGCACGCCGCGCGTCTTCGCACAGGTCGACGATCGGCCCGTCGCGAGCGTCTGGCTCGACGGCGACACGCTCTATCTCGGCGCACAGTTCGGCGTGTACCGGCTCGCGTATCACACCGGCGATCGCGAGGCGCGCGAGACGCCGCAGAAGATCGCGAGCGTGCGCACGAGCGGCGAATCGCGCGATCACGTCACGACGACCGTCGCGGTGACGAACGGCATGCTCTATGCCAGCGTCGGTTCCTCATGCAACGCGTGTGTTCCCGATCTCGACCCGACGCGCGCGACCATTCAAATGATGCACCTCGACGGCAGCGACATGACGCCGAAGGTCGTGCGCGTGCGCAACGCAATCGCGCTCGGCGTGAACCCGGCCACGAAGACGCTCTGGGCCGGCGTCGCCGGGCAAGACGAACTTCCACACGGCCATCCCTACGAGAACTTCGATGCGATCTCGCTGCGGCCGGGCGTCGTCGACTATCACTGGCCGTACTGCTACGAAGACCGCAAGCCGGCGCGGCCCGGCGCCGATTGTCACGACGCACCGGTGGCACGCGTCGTGCTGCCGGCCTACGAAACGCCGATCGGGGCGACGTTTTATCCGCTGGAGGCGCGCGGCCGGTACGCCTTTCCCGCCGAGTATCGCGGCGGCGCGTTCATCGCGCTGCACGGGTCATGGCACACGCCGCTCGTGCCGCCGCGGGTGGCATTCGTGCCGATGACCGGCGACGAGCCGCGGACGCCGGTCGACTGGAGCGACCCGTCGAAACAGTGGCGAGAGTTCGCCGGCGGCTTCCAGAAGGCGGACGACACGCGGGTCGCCCGCCCGACGGGCGTCGCGGTCGGCACCGACGGCAGCCTGTTCGTCTCGGACGATCAGTCCGGCGCCATTTTCCGCATTCGCCCCGTCAAAGGATAACCGCATGGACACGCTGCTCCGCACCCTCGGACACTACATCGACGGCCGCCTCACCGGCGACGACGCCGCCCGCTACGGCGACGTCGCGAATCCCGCCCGCGGCGAGATCGCCGCGCGCGTCGCGTTCGCCGAGCGGGCCGACGTCGATGCGGCCGTCACGGCGGCGCGGCGTGCCTTCCCGGCCTGGTCCGAACGCGCGGCCCACAAGCGCGTCCAGGTGCTTTACGCCTTCCGCGAACGGCTGATCGCCGAGCTGGACCGCCTCGCGGCGATGATCACGAGCGAGCACGGCAAGACCTTCGATGACGCGCGCGGCGAAGTGCAGCGCGGTCTCGAGGTCGTCGAGTTCGCCTGCGGCATCCCGCATCTGATGCGCGGCGACTTCACCGAGAACGTCGGCGGCGGGATCGATACCTATTCGCTGCGTCAACCGCTGGGCGTGTGCGTCGGAATCACGCCGTTCAACTTCCCGGCGATGGTGCCGATGTGGATGTTCCCGGTCGCGATCGCGTGCGGCAACACATTCGTGCTCAAGCCGAGCGAGAAAGATCCGTCGCTCGCGCTCGAGATCGCGCAGTTGCTCGCCGAGTGCGGTTTGCCGGCAGGCGTGTTCAACGTCGTCAACGGCGACAAGGTCGCGGTTGATGCGCTGCTCGCGCATCCGGAGGTCGATGCGATCAGCTTCGTCGGCTCGACGCCGATCGCGGAGTACGTCTACCGCACCGGCACCGCGCACGGGAAGCGCGTGCAGGCGCTGGGCGGCGCGAAGAACCACCTCGTCGTGATGCCGGACGCCGATATCGACGTCGCCGCCGATGCGCTGATGGGATCGGCCTACGGCTCGGCCGGCGAACGCTGCATGGCGATCTCGATCGCGGTCGCCGTTGGTGAGGGTACGGCCGAACGGCTGCGCGCGGCGCTGCAAACGCGCATCGAGAAGCTCGCCGTCGGTGACGGCATGCAGCCCGGCATCGAGATGGGGCCGCTGGTCACCGGCGCGCATCGCGACAAGGTTCGCGACTACGTGGACGTGGGCGAACGCGAAGGCGCGACGGTCGTCGTCGACGGACGCCGCGCGGCACTCCCCGAGCGCGGCTACTTCTTCGGTGCAACGCTGCTCGACAACGTCACCGCCGAGATGCGCGTTTACAAAGAAGAGATCTTCGGCCCGGTGCTCGGGATCGTGCGCGTCGCCTCGCTCGACGAAGCCCTGGAGCTCGTCAACGCGCACGAATTCGGCAACGGTGTAGCAATCTTTACACGGGACGGGAAAGCGGCCCGAACCTTCAATCATGCCGTGCGCGCCGGGATGGTCGGAATCAACGTTCCGATCCCGGTGCCTCTCGCGTTCCATTCGTTCGGCGGCTGGAAACGCTCGCTCTTCGGCGACCACGCGGTTCACGGGATGGAAGGGGTGAGATTTTACACTCGCTTGAAAACAACGACCGCACGGTGGCCATCCACGGGTGAGGGCCCGGCGTTTACAATGCCGACACTCGGCTAGTGATTGAGGAGAAACCCGTTGCACGAATTGAAAGTCGCGCTCGCACGCTTTCAGAAGCGGCGTTTGATCGTGCTCGCGGTTTCGGTGCTCAGCCTGATGGGCTACCTCGTGACCTTCGGCGTCTATACGCCGAAACTCGCCGAGGTACAGATCGCTGTCGTCCTCGTGTATGTCGTGATCACGATCGTTATCCTGATGCGCCTCGTGACGGCATGGCTCGGGCCGGCCGGTCCCGTTCTCGACGGAGCACCGGCAACGGCCGCCGTGATGCGTCGCTTGCGCACGTTTCCGCGCATGATCACGATCTTCATGGATCTCGCGTATCTGGGCGGAGCGATCGTCTCGACGACGGTCGCGAATGCAATCGCGGGCGTCGATCTGATGCAAAATGTCGTCATCGTGCTGCTCGCGGCGGCCGTCGGCGGCGGCATGTCGTCGATTCTGATGTGGCTCGCTGCCGAACTGACGTCGGCCGAGATCGAAGCCAAGATCACGATCCATGACTCCGGCGAACTGGACGCACAAGCCCATTGGCGGGGCGGTATTGCGCGCCGCATCGCGTTCGTCTTAGGCGGCCTCTTCTTTCTGATGCTCATGGTGATGGGCACCGGCACGATCGAAGGCTCGCAAACGAGCGCGCACGCTTGGCAAGTCGTGATTGTCAGCACCATGATCGGCTTGCTCTTCGTCACGGTCGCAGCTCGCTTTCTGGCCTCGAGCGTGGCGCGGCCGCTCACGTCGCTGAGCGACGTTCTCGAACGTATGCGCGGCGGCGATCTTAGTGCGATCGATGATGCACGCATATTGCCACGAATGCCGCACGAGGCGGGAACGCTCATTACGACCTTCGTCGAGGCGAACGCGAATTTGCGTTCGGTCGCCGCCGCCAGTTCCCGCATCGCGGACGGCGATCTCTCCGTCGAGATCGTCAGCGCGTCGAAGGGCGACGTGCTCGGCGCCGCGTTCGCGCGGCTGGTGGACACGGTACGCCGGACGCTCGGCAACGCACGGTCGACGGCGGGCACGGTCGAATCGTCGGCGCAGCGACTCGCCTCGGCCACGAATCGGCTCGAAGCAATCGCGGCCGGGATGAGCGAGGCGACGCAGACGGCGGGGATATCGATGAACGGTCTCGACACGACGATGCGCGGCGTCGGCGATCATGCGAACGCACTCGGCGCGGCCGTCCTCGAAACGCGCTCGATCGCAAACGAACTCAGCGCAGCGATGCGCTCCAACCTGGGCGCGATCGACGAACTGCGCCGCACGTTCGAGGAACGCAACCGCGAGATGGCCCGTTCGCTCGAAATGATGAACGAATCGACCCGCAAGACCGCCGCGATCGCCGATGCGGTCGCGGAGGCGGGGGCAACGTCGCGCGACGCCGCCAACGTCATGCACGAGCTCGTCGAGACGATTCGCACGCTCGACGGCGTCTCGGGAAAGATCGGCGCGATCACCGAGACGATCAACGAGATCTCTGAACAGACGAACTTGCTCGCGCTCAACGCCGCGATCGAGGCGGCCCGCGCCGGCGAGCACGGTCGCGGCTTCGCCGTCGTCGCCGACGAAGTCCGCAAGCTTGCCGAGCGTTCCAACCTCGCAACACGCGAGATCGCGCAACTCGTCGGCAACGTCCAGAACGAGACGACGCGCGCGGTGAGCGTCACCCAGCGCGGCAACGTCGCCGTCGAGCACGGACGCGAGCGCGCCGAATCCGCCACCGAGGCGCTGCGCGCGATGATGGACGACTTCGCCGGCGCGAGTTCGGCGACATCATCGTGGCGGGATGCGATTGCGTTGCAAGCCGAACGGCTCGACACGCTCGTGAACGGCTCCTCGGAGATCTCCGTCCTCGTGGACCGGAACGACGCGATCGTCGGCGGCCTCGATCGGACCGCAACGGAGCTTACGACATCGGCCAAGGCCGGCTCGGCCGCCGTCGCCGCCGCGGTGAACAGCGTCAACCGGCTCGGTGAACTCGGCAGCGACGTTGCGGGCAGCGCGGGCGAGATCGCTCAGATGGCAACCGGGTTGCACGCGCAAGCCGAGGGACTGGCCGCGTCCGTGACGCTCGGCGAAAACCGCGATCACATCCCCGCCGTCAACGCGAAATCGGACTCACTCCAGCTCTCGTCCTGAGGCTGCCCGCCACCGCTGACCTGGGCTACTCGAGGAGGCCCTTCGTCGAGAGAACCTGATCGCTGCCGGTTAGCGTTTTTGCTTGCGCGAATGCTTTGGCGAAGGCTTTGAAAGCCGCTTCGCAGAGATGGTGCGCGACGTCGCCGTTCATCTGCATGAGATGGAGGTTGAATCGCCCGCTATCGACGACGGAACGGAAGAAGTGGCCGATGAGTTCGGTCTTGAGTTGGCCGAGGCTCTCCACCGCGAACGCGATCTGAAAATTGAGAAACGGGCGGCCGGAGAGGTCCACCGCACAGGCGACGAGCGCATCGTCCAAGGGAACCATCGTCGAACCGAAGCGGGCGATGCCGCGCTTCTCGCCGAGCGCATCGTAGATCGCGCGGCCGAGCGCGATGCCGACGTCCTCGACCACGTGGTGGTGATCCATGCCGTCCCCGCGCGCGGTGATCGTCAAACCGCATCCGCTATGTTTGGCGAACGCGTCGAGCATATGGTTGAGAAAATCGACGTCCGTGTCGATCGCGATCGGGCCGCCGTCGAGCGCGAGACGCAGATCGATCTGCGTCTCCTTGGTGGTACGTTCGATCACCGCGCGCCGGTCGATCAGTTGAGCGTCCCGTTCTTCGCGCCGTTCGTGCCCGAGCCGGTGCCATTGCCCGAGCCGCTACCGTAGCGCTGGTTGATCGGCTCGAACGGATGGACCTCGGGGCCGACGTACGTGGCCTGCGGGCGAATCAGACGGCCGTTCGCGAGCTGTTCGAGCGTGTGCGCGCACCAGCCGATCATCCGGCCGCAGGCGAACATACAGGTGAACTCGTCGGTCGGGATGCCCAAACTCGACAGCGTCGGCGCCGTGTAGAACTCGACGTTCGCGTAGATCCGCTTGCCGGGCTTCACTTCTTGCAAGACCTTGTTCGACGCGTCTTCGAGCGCGCGCGCGATCAGATACCACTTCGCATGCGACTTCTCGGTGAGGTTCTTCGCCATCACCTCGAGATGCTCGGCGCGCGGATCGCGGATCTTGTATTCGCGGTGGCCCATGCCCATGATCTTCTCACCGCGCCCGAGCAGCGCGCGCACGTACGGCTCGGCTTTCTCGGGCAGCCCGATCTCTTCGAGCATCGTCATGACCTTGCTCGGAGCGCCGCCGTGCAGGTCGCCCGCGAGCGTCGCGACGGCGCTGGTCATCGCGCCATAGATGTCTTCGTGCGTCGAGGCGGTCACGCGAGCCGCGAAGGTCGACGCGTTGTACGAATGGTCGGCAAGCAGGACGAAATACGTGTCGAGGGCGTGCTCGGCTTCCGAGATCGGTTTCTCGCCGCTGCGCATCCAGAGAAAGTTGGCCGCATGACGGAGCTTCGGATCCGGCGAGATCGGCTCGAGTCCGCGGCGTATGCGATCCCAGGCCGCAACGATCGACGGCGTCTTCGCGACCAGGTTGATCGCGGCATCGGCGTCGGAGACATGCGAGCCGTCGGCCGCGTGCGGGACGAAGTGCGCGAGCGCCGAGATGCACGTGCGCAGCACGTCCATCGGCCAGGCATCCTTCGGGATCGCGTGCATCATCGCGATGAGCGCCGACGGCAGCGCGCGCTCGGCGGCCATCTTCGCGTTGAGATCGTGCAGCTCGGAATGCGTCGGCAGGTGGCCGTAAAGCAGCAAATGCACGACCTCTTCGAAGGTCGCATTGACGGCCAGATCGTGGATGTCGTACCCACGGTACGTCAGCCGCCCGATCTGCCCTTCGACATTACTGAGAACGGTCTCGCCGACGACGACGCCCTCGAGACCACGATCGACAACCGTTCCTGACATAGCCCGGGAGGATTCGCTCGGGCGACTCCCCCCTCCCACTAGCGCCCCTGATCGAGCCGGACGATGAGCTTTCCGAGGTGCCCGCCCGTCGTGAAGAGCGAGATCAGCGCGGCCGGCGCGCGGGAAAGCCCGTCGACGAACGTCTCCTCCGCGACGATCTCACCGCGCCCGACCGCCGGGGCCACATCGCGCAGAAATTCGCCCATCCGCGCGGCATGGTCGGTCACGATAAACCCTTGCAACAACAGCCGCTTCGAGACCGCCAGCACGATATTGCGCGGCCCCGGGATCGGGACATTGTAATTCGCGATCATCCCGCACAGCGCGAACCGGGCGAAGTCGTTCGCGCTCGTCAAGGCGGCCTCGAGTTGCTCGCCGCCGACGTTGTCGAAATAGACCTCGATCCCCGCCGGCGCGGCCTCGCGCAATTGCCGCGAGACCTGCCCGTCCTCGGGCACGAACGCAACGTCGACGCCGAGTCGATCGTGCAGCACCGCGGCGCTCGCCTGCGAGCGCGTGGTGCCGATGACCCGCGCGCCGGCGCGCTTGGCAAGCTGGACTGCCGTCGTGCCGACCGCTCCCGCAGCGGAGGAAATGAAGACGGTGTCGCCCGCTTTGCAGCCGGCGATCGCGAAGAGCCCAACCCACGCGGTGAAGCCCGGCATGCCGAGCACGCCGAGATACGCGCTCGCCGGTGCAAGCGCCGTATCGATCGCGCGAAACGCCTTCGCCGGAGCGACCGCATACTCGCGAAAGCCGAAATCGTGCGCAACCGTCGTTCCCGTCGTAAGCGCGGCGCCGTTCGACGCTTCCACGACGCCGATCGCGCCACCGGTCATCGGCGCATCGAGCGCAAACGGCGGAACGTACGATTTTACGTCGTTCATGCGCGAGCGCATATACGGATCGACCGAGAGCAGCGTATTGCGCACGAGCACTTCGCCGGGTCCGGGTTCCGGCACGTCGACGTCGACCAAGCGAAAATTGCTCTCGTCGGGCACGCCGGCCGGGCGCGCCGCGAGCTGGATCTCCCGCCCCTGCATCGTGTTAGACGAGCGTCGCGCGGCCGGCGGCGTAGCCGATCAGTCGGTCGATCAGCGCTTCGTACGAGATGCCCGCGTTCGCGGCTTCATCCGGGATGAGCGAGAGCGGCGTGAGGCCGGGCAGTGCGTTGATTTCTAAAATGTACGGACGTCCTTCGCGGGTGACGATGAAATCGGTTCGCGAGTAATCGCGTAGGCCGAGCAAGCGGTGAACCGAAAGCGCCAGCATTTTCAGTCGTGCGCTCAGATCGCGGTCGATCGGCGCCGGAACCAGATGCCGCGAGCCGCCCGGCTTGTATTTTGCGTCGTACGAATAGAAGTCGTCCGCCGCGAGGATTTCGATTACCGGTAACGCTTCTTCGCCCAACACGCCGCACGAAAACTCACGGCCCGGAACGTACTCTTCCGCGATCACATGCGCGATCCGTCCCGAGGAAGCGATCATCGCCTTGGTCCACTCTTCGTGCGTGCGGACGATCGAGACCCCGGCCGACGATCCGCTGTTGCGCGGCTTCACGACGATCGGCGGATCGAGCGATCCCGGCAGCAGCGGCAGCGTCCCGCCGCTGAGATCGAACGTGTCCCAGGCCGGCGTCGGAAAGCCTTCGGAGACGAGGAGCTTCTTCGTGAGATGCTTGTCCATCGCGAGCGCGCAGCCGGTAACATCGCTGCCGGTATACGGGATGCCGAGCCATTCCAGAATGCCTTGAATGCAGCCGTCTTCACCGTAGGTTCCGTGGAGCGCGTTGAAGACGATGTCGGGTGCGATTTCACGAATCGCATCGACGAAGCGGCGATCGAAATCGAGCGTCTGCACGTCGTGTCCGAGCGCGACCAGCGCGCGTTGCACGCCGGAGCCGGTCTCGATCGATACCTCGCGTTCGACGCTGGGACCGCCCATCACGACCGCGACCTTCATCCGGTAAATTCTCCGATCAAATGTACTTCGAGTTGCAACTCGACGGCAAAACGAACCTGCACCTCGCGCCGTACGCGCGCGAGCAGGGTGGTCACGTCACGCGCCGTCGCCGCAGCGACGTTGACGATGAAATTCGCGTGCTGCGGCGAGACCTCGGCGCCGCCCGCGCGCCAGCCTTTCGCGCCCGCGGCTTCGATCAAGCGCCCCGCTTTGTCGCCCGGCGGATTGCGAAAACACGAGCCGGCGTTGGGCATGTGGATCGGCTGCGTCGCCTTGCGGCGCACGAGCCGCGCTTGCAGGTCGGCGCGCACCTCGCGGGCGTCGCCGCGCTCGAAGGCGAGCGTAACGCGCGAGACGATCGCATCGCGCGCGAGCGTCGTATGGCGGTAGAAATAGCGGACGTCGACGGGATGCGGGTCGGGTTTCGCCGCGGTTTGCACCCACACGTCGCGCACGAACTCGCCGATCTCGCGATCGGTTCCCGCGTTCATCGCAAGCGCTCCGCCGACGCTGCCCGGGATGCCGGCGAGCGACGCGATGCCGACGGCACCGCGCGTGGCGGCTTGGGCCGTCAAGAGCGCCATCTGCGCCGAGGCGCCGGCGTGCACGACGACGCGATCGTCTTCATCGACGACCTCGAGTGCGTCGAACGTGCCGCCCAGCCGCAGCACGAGGCCACGCAGGCCGCCGTCGCCGACGAGGATATTCGAACCCAGACCCAGCGTGAACCACGGGAGTTTCCGTTTGAACGCCAGCCGCAGCACGAACGCGAGATCCTCGCTCGAGTCGATCGTAACGAGTGCATCCGCGGGGCCGCCGATCTTCCACCACGTGTAGGGTCCGAGCGGTTCGTCGAAGCGCACGCGATCGGTGAAGCGTTCGGCGAGCGCCGCGCGATCGGCGGCGCCCAGCAGACTAGCCACGGACGAGTGCCTCCGCGGGCGCGCCGACGCGCGCGCCGAGCGTGTGCGCCACCGCCGAAATCGATCCTGCACCGAGCATCAGCACGAGCGCGTTCGGCGGGGCGAGCGCCGGCAACAGCTCGATCAAGTCTTCGACCGCAGCGACGTAACTGACCGGCGTTCCCGCCCGCGCCAGCGGTTCGCCGATCGAACGTTCGCTCACGCCGTCGAGCGGCACTTCGGAGGCCGCATACACGGGCGTGAGCACGACGCGATCGGCCCCGGCGAGCGCGCGCGCGAAGTCTGCGGCAAGATACGCCGTGCGCGAATAGCGGTGCGGCTGAAAGGCGACGACGATCGGACCATCGTGCGCGGCGCGCGCCGCGGCGATCGTTTGTTCGACCGCCGTCGGATGGTGCGCGTAATCGTCGACGACCGTGAGCGTCGCCGAGCGGCCAACGATTTCGAAACGCCGCCGCACGCCGGAAAACGCGGCGAGCGCACGCGCGGCCGTCGTGAAGTCGATCCCGGCAGCGCGCGCGACGGCGAGCGCCGCGAGCGCATTCTGCACGTTGATCTCGCCGGGAACCCGCAGCACGAGCTCACCGAGCTCGTGACCGCGTTCTTCGATCCGGCTGCGCGAGCCGAGCGCGGCGTACCGCAGATCGAGCGCGCGCAGCGTCGCCGGCCCGCGCACGGCGAACGTCGTAACGGGAACACCGGCCGAGGCGGCAAGCAAGGCGCTCGCCGGATTGTCGTTGCCGATGACGACGTGACCGTCGCCGCAGACCGATGTGACGAACGCGGTGAACTGCGCGATGAGCCGTGGGATGTCGGCGTCGCTTGCGATGTGATCGTTCTCGATGTTCGTGATCACCGCGATCGCCGGTGCGAGGAAGAGAAACGATCCATCGCTCTCGTCGCTCTCGGTGATGAACCATGGGCCCGTTCCGCTGCGCGCGTTGCGATGCGTGTCGATGCGTTCGCCGCCGACGGCAACCGTCGGATCGAGTCCCGCGGCCTCGAAGATGGCGGCGGTCATCGCGGTCGTCGTCGTCTTGCCGTGCGTGCCGGCGATCGCGACCGTGCGCATCCCGCGGGTCAGCTGCGCGAGCAACTCGCCGCGCGTGACGATCGGCATGCCGCGCTCGCGAGCGACGGCATATTCGGGGTTGTCGGCCGCGATCGCGCTCGACACGACGAGCGTCGTTGCATCGCCGACGTTTTCCGCCCGCTGACCGATCGCGACGCGGGCACCTTCCGCGGCCAGGGCGTCGAGCAGCGCGCTCGCTTTGAGGTCGGAACCGCTGACGCCGGCGCCGCGCTCCAGCAGCAGCCGCGCGAGCGCGCTCATGCCGATGCCGCCGATGCCGACGAAGTGATAACGTTCCGAGGTCACGGCGCGTGGTTCTCCCGCGCGGGATCGACGACCCGCGCCGGGACGAGCGCCTCGATCCGGCGCACGATCGCCGCCCCGGCGTCCGAGGGCGCGAGCGCGGCCGCGGCGGCGCGCATCGCTTCGAGGCGCACCGGTTCGAGACAGTCGCGCAGCGTCCACCAGAGCGTATCGGGGTTCAGTTCCGCGTCGCGGATCACGACGGCGGCGCCGCGCTCGACGAAGTGTGCCGCGTTGCGCGCCTGATGATCTTCGGCCGCATGCGGATACGGGATCAGGATCGCCGCCGTCCCGGTCACCGCCAATTCGGCCAGCGTCGACGCGCCGGCGCGCGCGACGACGATATCGGCCGCGCCGTAGGCGTCGGCGGGATCGTCGAGATACGGCACGAGCCGCACGTGATTGCCGTCGGCGAGCGTTCGCTCTTCGCCGAGCATGTAGTCGTAGTCGCGCTTCCCGCACACGTGCAAGATCTGGCGTTCGGTGCCGATCGAGCGGCGCGTCACGAGCGCCGCAATCGCCTCGTTGATCGAGCGCGCGCCTTGCGAGCCGCCCATCGCGACGATCGTCTGCGCCGCCGGATCGAGTTCGAGCCGTTCGCGTGCCAACGCCGGCAGCGCACGCGACCGCAGCGAGGCGCGGGTCGGCGCGCCGGTGAGCACCGCCTTGCGTCCGAACGTCGCGCGCGACGCATCGTAGGTGATCCAGACCTCGTCGACGAGCGGCGCGAGCAGCCGGTTCGTAAGCCCCGAATACACGTTGATCTCGAGCAGCGCGATCCCGCAAGTGATGATGCGCAAGAAGCGCAGAATGCGCGCCGCAACGACGACCGGAAAGCACACGTAGCCGCCGGTCGCGATCACGACCAAGGGCCGGAAACGCGCGAGCGCGCCGAGCGCGACGCCGATCCCCCACAGGTTGCGAAACACCGTGCGCAGCGTCCCGAGCGAGAGCTTCCGTTGCAGCGGTGCGCTCGGCACGAACGTGAGCGGCATCCCGGTGACGAGCTCCGCTTCGAGCCCGCCCTCGTTTCCGAAAAATTCCGGCTCGTACACGTCGGCGGCGAACTCCGCGCGGATCGCGTCGTCGATGCCGAGCGCCGGATAGATGTGGCCGCCGGTCCCGCCGCCGGTGAACGCGACGCGCAGCTTCATCTCGATTCCGCGAATCGATGCGTGCGATAGCGGCCGATGTTGATGATCAGCGCGACGCACACGAGCGAAACCACCAGCGACGTCCCGCCGAATGAGACGAACGGAAGCGGCACGCCGGTCACCGGCCACGACGCCGTCACGACGCCGATGTTGATGAACGCCTGAATGACGATCAGGAACGTACAACCCAGCGCGAGCAGCATCCCGAAGCGATCCGGCGCGGCGAGCGCGATCCGCACCGCCCGGAAGGCAAAGAGCACGAAGAGCGCAAGCACCGTCACCGCGCCGATCATCCCGAGTTCTTCCCCGAGGATCGCGAAGATGAAATCGGTGTACTGCTCGGGCAAGTAGAAGAACTTTTGGCGCGAGGCACCCAACCCCAAGCCGAAGATCCCGCCGCTGCCCAGCGCAAGCAGCGATTGCACGATGTGGAAACCGGTATCTTGTGGATCTTTCCACGGATGCAAGAAGGCGAAGATGCGCGCGCGCTTGTACGCGGAGCGGCCGATCTCCAGCGCAATCGCCGGCAGCATCGCGAGCGCCGCGAGCGCGAGGTGTTCGATCCGCGCTCCCGCACAGAACAGCATCGCGAACGCCGTGAAAACGAGGATACTCGCCGTGCCCATGTCGGGCTCGAAGAGGATCAGCACGGCGAGGCCGGCGGTGACGAACAGAATCGGACCGACCCCGCGCACGAGCGACCGGACCTCGTCGCCAAGGCCGCTGAGTTTCGCGGCGATGAAGATCACGAGCGCGAGCTTGGCAAACTCCGAGGGCTGGAAACTCAGCGGCCCCGCGCCGAGCCAGCGCCGCGCGCCGCCGGACATGGAGCCGACGTGCGGCACGAGCACGGCCGCGAGCAACACGAACGCAACGCCCGCCAGCGGCGGTGCGATCGACTTCAGTTTCCGGTAATCGAGCCGGTACGCGACGACCGACGCGGCGAGCGCGACGACGAGCCACATCGCCTGACGCTTCGCGAAGTACGCCGTGTCGCGGAAGCTCGCGTACGCCGTGGCACTCGACGCGCTGTAAATCATCACGAGGCCGATCGCGACCAGCACGGCGACCGTTGCGAACAGCACCATGTCGGGCGCGGCGAGCGGCGCGGCCGCCCGCGCTCGCGGCGCCCGCGCGCGCGGGTACGTCCCGCGTACCGAGCTACCGAGCATCGCGGGCGCGCACAGCGGCGGCGAAGCGTTCGCCGCGATCTTCGGCGGAGGCGAACATATCGAACGACGCGCAGCCGGGTGAGAGCAGCACGACGTCGCCCGCTTGCGCGAACGCGGCGGCCTTCGCGACCGCGTCGTCCATCGAATCGGCGCGTTCGACCTTCGCCCGGCGGATGTGCGGCGCCATATCCGCTGCGGCCTCGCCGATCAAGACGACGGCCTTCGTGCGTGAGGAGACGACGCGGCCCATCTCGCTGAAATCGGTCCCTTTGCCTTTGCCGCCCGCGATCAAGACGATCGGCCGTTTGCCGAACGAGCGCAGCGCAGCGATCACCGAGCCGGGATTGGTCGCCTTCGAATCGTCGACGTAGAGCACGCCGCCGATCGTCGCCACGTCTTCGAGCCGGTGATGGAGCGGCACGAACCGGCGCACGCCTTCGGCGATCGCTTCGCGATCGAGTCCGGCGGCGAGCCCGACGAGGATGGCCCCGAGCACGTTCTCGACGTTATGCCGGCCTTTGAGCGGGATCTCATCGACGCGCATGATCGTCACCGGCCGCGGATCGCCGGTCGGCGGCGCGTAGACGATCAGTTCGTCGTTGCGCAAGTAGAGCGTCGTGTTGCGGTGCGGTTCGCCCGCAAACCACAGCGATCGGGCCTTGATGCGCGTTGCGTCCTCGCCTTCGCCGAGCGCGGCGATCCGCGCATCGTCGAGGTTGCCGACGAACGTATCGCCCGGGCCTTGGTTGGCGAAGATGCGGAACTTCGCTTCGGCGTACTCGTCCATCGAAAAATAGCGGTCGAGATGATCGGGCGAGATGTTCGTGATCAGCGAGATCTTGGGCTTGAAACTGCGGATCGACTCGAGCTGGAACGACGAAACTTCCGCGATCACCCAATCGTCGGCGGTCGCGACCGCGGTCTCGTGGATGAGCGCGTTGCCGATGTTCCCGCCGACGAGCACGTTCTTGCCCGCCGCGCGGAAGATCTCGCCGATCAGCGCCGTCGTCGTCGTCTTGCCTTTGGTCCCGGTGACCGCGACGATCGGCGCCGCGCACAGCCGGTACGCGACTTCCACTTCGCTGTAGACCGGGATGCCCGCGCGCTGCACGCGGCGCACCAGATCGCCGTTGAGCGGGATGCCGGGCGAGAGCACGGCCACCGTGACGTCGGCCAGGATGGCGTCGAGATCGGCCGGCGCGACGAACGGCACGCCGAGCTGCGCCTGCGCCGCCGACGGGCTCTCATCGGTCGCGTAGACCTTGCCGACGCGCGGGCCGAGCACTTCGATCGAGGCGCGGCCGCTGCGGCCGATCCCGATGACGAGGACCCGCTCGTCACGACTCAGACCAAGTTTGCGCGGCGGGGTCGGGTTGTTCATACGCGCGCCACCAGCGCGAATCCGATCGCGCTCAGTCCGAGCGAAGCGAGCCAAAAGCGCGTCGTCACGGTCGTCTCCGGCCAGCCGGCCAATTCGAAATGATGGTGCAGGGGACTCATGCGGAAGATTCGCCGTTTCGTCGTCTTATACGAAGCTACTTGAAGGATCACCGAGAGCGTCTCGGCCGCAAACACGCCGCCGATCAGCGGTAAGAGCAGCTGGGCGCCCGTCAGGATGGCGATCCCGGCGAGCGCGGCGCCGAGTGCAAGCGAACCCGTATCGCCCATGAAGACGCGCGCCGGATGCCGGTTGTAGACGAGGAACGCCAGCACGGCGCCGAGCAACGCCGCGACCGCGACCGCGACGTTCGGCGCACCGATGCGGATCGCGATGTAGCCCAAGACGATCAGCGGCGGCAGCACCGTGCCGCCGGCGAGGCCGTCGAGACCATCGGTGAGATTGACCGCGTGCGTCGTCGCAAGGATCGCGGCGAGCGAGAGCGCGAGCCACAGCCAGAGCGGGACGGCGCCGATGCCGAGCAGGGCCGGCGTCACCGCGCCCGCGGCGAGGACGATCCAGAGAAAGATCCCCCCGGCGAGCGCGGTGAGAAGAAACTTCGTGCGCGCGCGCAGCCCGCGGTTGCGCCCGGCGCGAATCGCGCTCCAATCGTCGACGAAGCCGATCGCGGCGGAGCCGCAGACGAGCACCACGAGCGCGAGCGTTTGCGCGTCGTGTGCGAAGACGAGCGTCACCAGCGGCGCGAGGAGGAAGAGCACGCCGCCCATCGTCGGCGTGCCGGTTTTCGTTTGGTGCGTCTTCGGGGCATCTTCGTAGGCTTGCTGACGCAGCTTGAGCGCACGCAACCGCCCGATCAGCGGCGCGCCGAGCACGAGTGCGAGTGCGAACGTCAAGCCGAAAGCGAGCCCGATGGCGAGGTTCGTCATGCGGCCGTCCGCAACGGTGAAGCGCCCGTGCCGCGCCAGGTCAGGACGACGAGCGGCGTTTGTTCGTCACCGTTGCCGTGCGGATTCGCGAGCAGCGCGGTCTCGACGGCGGCGCGATCGAGGCCGGGCGAGATGCCGAGTGCTTTCGTGCGCCGCAAATCGTTCGCATCGACGACGGCAAACCCGAAGCCCAGCGCTTCGGTGAGGTCCGCGCAAACGCGGTCGGGTTCAGCCGGCCCGAACACGATCGCACGTTCGTAGGGCGGCAGCGTTCCCGTGTAGCCGTCGATCGCCGCAATCGCTTCACCGAGCAGCGTATAGAACACACCGCGTTTGCCGACAAGGCGTCCGGCAACGTGTGCAACGGCGGCGAAGAGCACGCGCGGCACGCCGACTTCGTCGATCACGATCTGCAGCGACTCCGGCTGATTCACCGTCGCGAGCGCCCCCGCGCGGCGCGCGAGCAGAATGGCAAGTTTCGAGGGTCGTACGTACTCCGCGCCGACGAAGCGACGCTGCGCGATCGCGACCGCCGTCTCCGCGATCGCGACCACGTCCCCGGGCCGTGCGATCCCCGCGACCGCCGCGCCGACCAGCGCCGCGAGATCGTCACCCGGACGCACGAGGCGCGTGCGCACCGGAATCGCAACGAGACCATCCGGCAGACCCATCTCCCGGACCGCGAGCGGGATCATGCGCCCTCCGCGCCGAGCGCATGCGCGATCGTCTCCATCGCGTACTTGCGCGAACCTTTGAGCAGCACGACGTCGCCCGCGCGCAGTGCGCCGCGCAGCCACGCGATTGCCTCGGCACTTCCATCATAGGCAACCCCTTTGGCGCCGGCACCGCGCAACGTGTCGGCACGAAAGTCACCGCCGCACAGCACGACATCCGCGCGTTCGGCGGCGGTATGTCCGGCGCGTTCGTGCATCTCGGGCGACTGCGGTCCGAGTTCGGCCATGCCGCCGAGCACCGCGATCCGCCGCTGCGCCGGTTCCGAGGCGAACGCCTCGAGCGCCGCGAGCGTGCCACTCAAACTCGCGTTGTAGGCATCGAAGATCAACCGCACGCCGTTCGCCAGATCGAACGATTCGTAGCGTCCCGCCGGCAGGGTCACGCCCTCGATCGCGTCGAGCAGCTCGGCGGGCGGATGACCCAGCGCGACCGCCCCGGCGAAGGCGGCGGCGAGGTTCGCGCGATTGTGTGCGCCCGGGACGCGCACGTCGATCGGATGCTCGATGCGCGCGGTTCCGTCGTGAACGACGAGCGTCTGCGCGTCGCGCATGACGACGGCCGGAGCCCCCGGCGGCGGCACCGCATCGTCGATTCCGAACCAGAGCGGCGGCGCCTGCAGATCGACGGCGCGTTCGCACGACGTCGGGTCGTTGAGATTGAGTACCGCGCGCGCACCGCGTTCGAAGATGCCCCACTTCGTATCCGCGAGCCGGCGCTGCGACCCGAAGATCTCGAGGTGCGCTTCGCCGATGTTCGTGAGGATGCCGACGTCGGGCCGGGCCGCGTCGACGAGCGGATCGAGATCGCGATAGTTGCGCGCGCCCATTTCGACGATCGCGACACGCGTCTCGCCGTCGTCGAGCGAGAGCAAGAACTTGCTGACGCCGATCTCGTTGTTTTCGTTCTCCGGCGTCGCGACCGCCGGGATGCGGCTGCCCGCCAACAGTTGCGCCAGAAACGATTTCGTCGTCGTCTTCCCGGCCGAACCGGTGATCGCAACCACGCCGCCGCGCACGCGCGTCCGCGCCAAGTGAGCGAGCTCGAGATAGGCCCGCGTCGTGTCGCTCACAACCAGTGCGGGGGCGCCGTCGGGGACGGCGGCCGGGTCCGCTACGATACAGGCTGCGGCGCCCCGCTCGAACGCTTGCGCGACGTAGGCGTGGCCGTCGAAGCGTTCGCCGCGCAGCGCGAGATAGGCGTCGCCGGAGCGGATCGTGCGGGTGTCCGTCGAGATCGCGAGGCGCGCCGGCAAACGCTGCGCGCGCAGCGCTCGAGCATCGAGCGCTGCGACCGCGAGTTGGCTATCGACGGTCATCGCGCCGCTGCGGCGGCGCGTTCGGCAAACGCGGCGCGCACCTCATCCCGATCGTCGAACGGCAGCGTCTGTGCGCCGACGATCTGGTACGTTTCATGGCCCTTCCCGGCGATCATCACGACGTCGCCCGCGACCGCTTCGTTGATGGCGCGCCGGATCGCCCGGCGCCGGTCGAGCACGATATCCGCTTTGATCCCCTCGGCGATCGCGCGCGCGATCGTCAGCGGATCTTCGCTGCGCGGATTATCCGAGGTCACGATCACGCGGTCGGCATAAGCCGCCGCGATCGCGCCCATCTCGGCGCGCTTGCCCGGATCGCGGTCGCCGCCGCAGCCGAACACGACGATCAGCTTGCGTTTCGCCGTTTCGCGCGCGGCACGCAAAACGTTTTCGAGCGCGTCGGGCGTGTGCGCGTAGTCGACGATCGCGTCGATGCCGAACGCGCCGATCCGTTCCATGCGCCCGGGGACCGCGCGCGTCGCCGCGATCCCGCGCGCGATCGTCGCATCGGTGAATCCGAGCGCGCGGCCGATCGCAAACGCGGCGAGCGCGTTGCGGACGTTGAAGCGGCCTGGCAAAGCGATGTGCACGTCCGTCCCGTCGACGCGAAACCGGGAACCGTCGCCGTCGAGCACGACATCGTGCGCGCGTACGATGGCCGGCGCGTCGATCGCGTACGTGATCGCGTCCGGCAGATCGGCGGCGAACTTTGCGCCCCACGGATCGTCGACGTTGAGCACCGCGCGCGGCGCGAGATCGAAAAGCCGGCGCTTCGCCGCGGCGTAGCGCTCGATCGTGCCGTGAAAATCGAGGTGGTCGCGGGTGATGTTGGTGAGCGCACCGACCGCGAAGCGCACGTCGTCGACGCGACCCAGCGCGAGCGCATGCGAGGACACCTCCATCGCAACGCCCTTCGCGCCGGCGTCGCGCAGCGCCGCCAGCAGCGCGTGCAGTTCGAGCGCCAGCGGGGTCGTATTCTCGAGCGGCCACTTGCGATCGCCGAACGAACCACCGAGCGTCCCGACCAGGCCGCACGGCTCGCCCGCCTCCTCGCAGATCGCGCGGACGAGATGCGTCGTCGTGGTCTTGCCGTTGGTACCGGTGATGCCGGCGATGCGCAGCGCCTGCGAAGGCCGGCGGTAAAAGGCATCGGCAAGCCGCGAGATCGCCACGCGCGTATCGGCGACGATGAGCTGCGGAGCGGCGACCGCGATCTCTTGTTCGGCGACGATCGCGACCGCGCCGTTTTCGACGGCGACGTGCGCAAAGTGGTGGCCGTCGACCCGCGCGCCGCGCAGCGCGACGTACAGCGAGCCGCTCGTCGACTCGCGCGAATCGGTCACGATCGACTCCACGTGGGACGGCAAATCGCCGACGACGCGCGCATCGCCAAGCACGCCGAGCAGATCGAGCGTCCCGTGCATCACTTTGGCCTCTTCGGCGCGTCGGGCATCACGCCCGCGTGCAGCATCGCAACCCGAGCTAGGGTGGTAAAAACCGGCGCCGCGACGATCCCGCCGTAGTACGCGCCGCGCGGGCGCTCGATTTTCACGAAGATCACGAACCGCGGACGATCCGCCGGGACGTAACCGATGAACGAGCCGACATACTCGCCGGGTTCGTAGCGGCCGTTTTCGACGACCTGCGCCGTCCCGGTCTTGCCGGCCGTCGTGTAGCCGGGCACGTGCGCGGCCGGGTTGCCGGTGCCGCGCGTCACGACCGCGCGCAGATAGCGCTGCAAGGTCGCCGCCGTCTGCGCCGACATCACGCGGCGCTCGACTTCCGCCGGATAGCGATAGATGGTCTTCCCGCTCGCATCTTCGAGTTCGCGCACGATACGCGGCCGCAGGAGGAGTCCGCCGTTGGCGATCGCGGCGTAGGCGCGCACGAGCGCGATCGGCGTCGTCGAGATCCCGTGACCGAACGAGATCGTCGCAAGGGAGCTTCCGCTCCAATCCGACACCGGCGGGACGATCCCCGGATTTTCGCCCGGCAATTCGATCTCGGTCGGATCGCCGAAACCGTAGGCGCGAATCGTGCGGTACATTTGCGCCGCGCCGACCTGCGCGCCGAGCTCGGCCGCGCCGACGTTGTGCGAGTACGCGATGATGTCTTCGATCGATTCAGTGCTGCCCGAGCCGGCCATGAAACCGTCCTCGGCGTTGTGAATGACGCGGCCGCCGACTTCGAGCGAATCGCGCGCGGGAAACCGGGCATCGGGCGAGATGCGGCCCGATTCGAGCGCCGCGGTTGCGGTGATGAGTTTGAACGTCGAGCCGGGCTCGTAGGCATCTTCGACCGCGCGGTCGCGCAGCGCGCCGGCCTTCGCTGCGGCGAAATGGGCGGGATCGAAATCGGGCACGCTCGCGAGCGCAAGCACCTCGCCCGTCCAGGGATCCATCACGATCGCGACGCCGCTGCGCGCCGCGTACCGCTTCACTTGTGCGGCGAGCGCGCGTTCGGCCTCGAACTGAAGATACGAGTCGATCGTGAGCTGCAGCGTGCCGCCGGCGTGTGCTTTTTCGATGATCGTGCGATCGCCGAAGGGGATGGCGCGGCCGAATTGGTCGGCTTCGATCCGCATCTTGCCGGGCGTGCCGCGCAGGAACGAATCGAAGCTGTATTCGAGCCCGTCGAGTCCGTTCTCGTCGATGCCGACGAACCCGAGCGCGGTCGAGAGCACGTGTCCCTCGGGCGTAAAACGCACGCCGGTCTCTTCGGGAACGATCGCGATGCCGTCGATATCGAGCGCACGCACGCGGTTGGCGACGTCGTGCGGAATCTTGCGCGCGAGCCAGCGAAACTGCGACCTCTCGGTAAGCGCCGCGGTCAGCGCGGCCGGTTTGAGACCGAGGATCGGTGCGAGTTTGGCCGCCACCTCATCCGGGTGAACGATGTTGGTGGGAACGGCGTAGACGCTCTCCGAGGGCAGCGAGCGGACCAGCACGTTGCCGTCGCGATCGACGATCGAGCCACGCTTGGCGAAGAGATCGAGGCTCTCCGCGTGCTGATCGAGCGCCAGCGCCGCGAGGTGCGGCCCTTGGCGAATCTGCACGTCGGCCAAACGCCAGCACAAAAACATCGCCAGCGCGGCGACGATATAGAACGCGATCTTCGCACGTGCCGGAGCGACGCGCGCGAACGCTCGCGCCGCCACTCAGCGGGTCGGCCAGATGCCTGCGACGCCGAAGAACGCGAGCCCGCGCGGCGGCGCCGGGACGCGCGCATCGGGCACCTCGACGACGGCGTAGAGGTGCGGATCGTGCATGTGCAGCTGCGCCG